>Ga0126379_10001436_pt1 | contig 14505 bp, 12 predicted proteins | sample PanSoiMetPlot_24_FD_92640 | JGI IMG/M metagenome (GOLD analysis project Ga0126379, IMG submission 92640) | Tropical forest soil microbial communities from Panama - MetaG Plot_24 | ecosystem: Environmental > Terrestrial > Soil > Tropical forest > Bulk soil | place: Panama | collected 2016-02-17 | reverse complement strand
TCGCCAACGTACTTGTACAAAGTGTCCGGACTCACGCCCAGGTACTGCGACGCTTGGCGAATATTCATCACTTCTCGCGAGTCGGCCATAGTTCCTTTGCTCTCCCTGCCAGTGTTTCGTCCCGCCCGATACTTGGCCCCACGGGATCCTTTGGGAGACTTCCCCTCGCCTTGTCTATCGGCTCAGAGGGCTTTCGTGTCCCGAGCATATATCAGCCCTGAAAAGCCTCGGCTCAGAGCGAATCTCCTCGTTTTTCCGCGTTTTTCGCCTGTTTTCTAGAAGTCCACAAACTCGCCACTGCGACGCGTGTCTATATATTGGGGTACCAGAAATGAAATACACTATTTGTAGAGTTCACGGCCGAGGTCATGTCCGGTCGCCCCGATACCGGTAACTGAAGTACTAGGCACGGTACGGAGGTACTACGCCGCTAGTCCAAGCCATTGTTTTGGCAGGGCTTTCTTCAGCTTTCGAGACGATGCGTCTTGGGTACTCCGCAGGAACGAATTCGTGCGCTAATCTATTTCATCAACTCGGAGGATCTGTTTGCGTTATCTCGATCGCCTGCAACCGCTCGCACTTCTGGTAATGCGCCTCTCGCTGGGCGTCATTATGACTGCGCACGGCTATCACAAAGTGTTTGGTGGCCTGCAGCACTTCGCCCACATGATCGGGGGAATGGGACTTCCTTCTTGGCTTGGCTATGTGTCGGCCTTCACAGAACTGATCGGAGGATTGCTGATCATTGCTGGATTCTTCACTCGTCCCGCTGCGTTCGCGATCTGCATCAACTTGGTCGTAGCCATTTGGAAAGTTCATCTGCATAACGGTCTTTTGGGATCTCCCGATCGCCCAGGGTTCGAATTCCCGCTAGCGGCCGCCACCCTTGCCTTCGCGTTAATCTTCTTCGGGGCCGGACCGATCGCCATCGACCACGTTCTGCGCGGCGGCGGCACAGCCAGCCGATAAATGTGGCTCTGCCGCTCAGCGTACATTGCAACTTTTTTCATCCGGCAGGGTTCCAAGCACGTAGCGCAAATTCATCCCAATTCAGCCAGCCCCGCGGCAGCTCTCTCCATCTCGAGCTCGCGTCATTTGAATGTTCGTCGGGCTTGCCATTAAGATGAATGCACAATCTACGTCCTTGCATCCCAACGGTTTGGCGGAAGCATCTTAGCCGCCAGCACCGACATTACAGGAGGTTCTCTTGAGAAAGTTTGCCCTCTTTGCCACGGTCGTTGCAGTTCTTGCCTTCGCAAGTCTCGCCTCAGCCCAGCAAGGCGACGCTATGTTCGGCTTCGGGACGCTTATGTCGTCGGGCTCGTGCAACAACAACACCGGCCTCTGCCCCCAAAAGGGAGGCTTATATCCCAACATCGGCGCTGATGTGATCTTCCACCAGCGGTTGGGTGTCGGATTCGATGTGGCTTGGCGTGGCGGCCAGGGCAACTACGCCGGTATCGGCCTTCCTTATCGGCCGATCCTCTACTCTGTCAACGGCGTCTATCAGCCGCGGCTCAACAAGAAAGTCGGTGCGGATCTATTCGGTGGTATTGGCTGGCAGAGTACGCGCTTCTATTCCGCCAACTACAACTGCAGCTATTTCAGTTGCACCAACTATGTCAGTTCCAATCACTTTTTGGTTGATGCCGGCGCTGGCATCCGCTACTACTTCTGGGGACATGTCTTCGTGCGTCCGGAAGTTCGTTATTACTACATCAAAAACAACACGAACGACTTCACTTCCAATAACGTGTTCCGCGCCGGCGCTTCTATCGGCTACACTATCGGCCCGGAATAAAACGCTTTGATTGTATGAACTCTGTGCCTCTCTGTGCACTCTGTGGTGACGACCTGGCAGCCTCCACCATGGAGTTCACGGAGGCAGATCAGATCACTAATCTCGCTCACAGGGGGCAGGGTTGAGAAAGTCTTGTTCGCTCACGTTCGTCTTTACTCTTCTGCTTTTCGCCAGCTTCGCACAGGCCCAGGAACCGCAGGTCGACATCGCCGGAGGTGGAAGCACTCTCTGGTCCTCCAAGGACAATACAGCTTCGGAAGCCTTTCTCCCTCCTGCGCTGAAAGGTGGCACCTATCCCGGCGTCTTCTTCCAGTACCTGAATGAAAAAGACCGCGGCATTAACATTGAAGCCGCCTTCCGCTATCACAAGGGCATTTACAACAACTTCCAGTTCTATCGCCCAATCATCATCGATGCCAATGGCGTCTACTCGCACCGGCTTGCAGCCAAAACCCACGGTGACTTCATGGCTGGCGCCGGTCTCATGACCTTGCTCTTCTATGGCGTCGGAGCTTGCCCTCTCCCCTCCGGCGGTTGCAGCGCCAACCTGAACAGCACCCATTTCCTCCTGCACGGGGGGTTCGGGATTCGCTACTACGCATGGCGCAACGTCTTTATCCGTCCTGAGGTTCACTACTACTTCATCCCCAACAATCACGAGTTCCACTCCGACAATCTCTTCCGCCTCGGAGCATCGGTCGGATATACCTGGGGTCACCACTAAGGATTCCGCAGCTTTCGTCAGAACAAGAAAGGCAGTGTCCATCGACGCTGCCTTTTCAAGTTCTGGGATGCAAAAACGGAGTTATCTCATGTTGAGGCAAATCTCCGCTTCATGAATGGACGCGTTGACATGCTCGATAGACTTCACGCGATGGCCGTCAAAGTCGTGCTCGGCGGTCTCCAGCGCATGCTTGGCTGCGCGCATATGTTCCAATGCTTCATCGATGTGCGGATGCCGTTCAGGAGTCGCCACAGGTGCGGGAGCCGGAACTGCAGCTGCTACCGGGACGGGAGCAGGGGCGGCTGATGCTTTCGGTTGCATGATCGCCGACGACAAGGCCAGCGTCACTACCGCTGTTCCTGCCATCACGGAAAAGTAACTCAAGACCTTCTTCATATCTTCCTCCTCGTCCGAATTTGTCGGCCCGGACGAAAGCGCTAGAATTTCCCTGCCACGATCACCCCAAACAGGAGTTTCCGGACCCGCGATATTGCGCAAGTATAGCGGCTTACACGCGTCCAATTTGTGCAAAATGTTACTCGGAAGGTGCGGATTTCCTCTTGCGCCGGTTCCACCACCACAGCCCACCGACGGCCACAACCGCCCCAATCGCTACAGCCAAATCCAGTCTCTTGATCGCGTCCTCCAGCCGGTCCCAATGCCGCCCAAATAGAAAACCGGCACACGAAATTACGCTTACCCACAGAGCCGCACCAAGAAAATTGAAGATCAAGAACTTCTTCCATGGCATCCGCAAAACCCCCGCCATGGGGCCAGCAACGATCCGCATCCCAAACACGAATCGCGCAAAAAAAACTGTCGCTGCGCCGTAGCGTGCAAACAGCTTTTCTCCACGCAATAACGTTGCGCTCTTAATCCGAAAGATATTTTGGTACCGTTCCAGCATCGGCCGTCCGCCGTAGTATCCGGCCACGAACCCGAGGTTGTCGCCGATTGTCGCTGCCACGATCCCTATCGCAATGATCCAGGAAAGCTGTAACTCCTCCTGCGAATAAGCCAGAAAGCTGGCCAGCAGAAGAATCGTTTCGCCCGGAACCGGTATGCCCGTATTCTCAAGCAGCAACGCGGCACCAACGGCCCAATATCCGTAGTGCACCACGGCGTCTCTTAGGAAATCGAAAATGGATTGGGTCATGAAATTGGCGGCACGTGGCTCAACGTCGCCAGTGCCAAATCGTCATCCTGTCAGCCTCAAATTGTCATGTTGAGCGAAGCGACCGGGAGAGCACAGCGATCCCGGTCGCGCAGTCGAAACATCCCTACCGATACCGCTCAGCATACAAGTGGCAAACTGTCTAATGCGTAGGTCTTTATCCCGAGTGCGGGAACTATGCTCCCTTGGTCAGAAACGCAATCAACGCCCGGTTAAACTCCTCGACGCACTCCTCATAAGGCAAATGCCCGATCCCGGAGAACACAATCCGTTCCGCATTCGCAAAATGTCGAGCCAGGGGCTCCATCGACGATACGTAAACCGCCGGATCCTTGCTACCCCACATTAGCAGCGTGCGAATCCCTCGCAGTTTCGGAAGCAGAGCTTCCACCTCGCGCAAGTCGGCGCCCCATGTCTTCACAATGCCAAACGCGTGTTCGAATAATCCCGGAATTGCCAGCGGAGCTTTATATCCCTCCAAACTCCCCGCCGGAATGCTGGCGCGGTCGCCGTACAGGTGCGAGTGAATGTACGGGTACAAGAAGGGCATCCGCTCCAGTACCGCCCGCATAACCCGCGACCCAACTCCGGAAGCGGAGAATGCCGCCAGCCAGCGCCCGTGGGGCGAATATGGATTCACCGGCGCAACCAGGACAAGGCTCCTCACTTCCGGCGTCCCGGCATCCGAGCATTCCGCGGCCGCACACATAGCCACGGCACCGCCACGAGAGGTCCCGAGCAGGTCGAAGGAAGAGAGCCCCAGCCTTTCGGCAAAGCTCAGAATGCGGAGCGCAGTAGCCCGCATGGAGTGATCAATTTGCGGTCGATCGGAGAACCCGGCCCCAAGCATATCCGGCGCATACACAGTCCGATAGGGCGCTAACGCCGGCATCGTGTATCGCCAGGAAAATGAGTACCCAAGCAACCCGTGCAGCAAGATCAGCGGCGGCCCCGACCCTGTTCGCAGGTAGCGCATCGCCGCACCACCAAAGTCCATCCGGCAATCCTCTATGCCTTCTCCTAGTGCCGGAATCGCCACCCCTGAGGACCCATTCATCGCCCTATCGTACCCGCCAAATTCTCCCCATTCCCGGACAACTCTTTCCCATTCCCAGTCTTCCTACTAATTGAAATACGCCTCTGTCGCTTCACTTTTGGGGAGCTTCGGCTCCCCGTTTTTATGCTGTCGAGTGCCACCCAGAATAGTGTCATGCTGAGCGGAACAGGAGTGCAGCGAAGCGGAACTCCGGTGCAGTCGAAGCATCACTACCCGACAACAACTGCCGCGATGGAGGATAGTTACAGGCGATGGGCCCCGGACTAGAACAATTGCTAAACTGTCCACTGATTTAACTTGCCGCCGCCTTCTTCTTCCCCAGCAACTTCTTCAGTACCCGAATCCCCTTGTCCACATGCCTCTCCTCCAACAAAAACGGAGGCAGAAAGCGCACAACCGTGTCCTGTGTACTGTTGAAGAGAACACCCTCGGCAAGCCCGCCATCCACAATGGGACGCGCCGGAACCTCCAACTGAATCGCCTGAATGAATCCTCGCCCGCGCACTCCCACCGCCGCCGAGCGCTTCTCGACCACTTCCTTCAGTTGCTGCTGCAGATACGCTCCGACCTTGTTCACGTTCTCCAGTAACTTTTCTTCTTCGATGATCGCGAGATACTCAAGCGCCACACGGCACGCCAGCGGACCGCCGCCAAACGTCGTCCCATGCTGCCCAAAAGAAATCGCATTCGCGAATTCTTCCTTGGCGATGAACGCCCCCAGCGGCAGCCCAGCCGCGATCGGCTTGGCAATCGCCACGATGTCTGGAGTCACCCCAAACGTCTGGAATGCAAAAATCGATCCTGTCCGCCCGAGTCCACACTGAATTTCGTCAAAGATCAGCGCCGCCTTGTGCCGGTCTGCGAGCGCGCAACACTCTTTCAAAAACTCCACCGAGCACTCGTGAATTCCGCCCTCACCAAAAATCGGCTCGAGGACGATCGCACACGTGTTGTCATTCACCGCGTTGCGCAACCCGTTAATGTCGTTCTGCTTTACGAACGTCACATCCTCGAGCAACGGCTCAAAACCCTTGCGGTGCTTATCTTGTCCAGTAAGCGAGAGCGCCCCGAACGTACGGCCGTGATACGAACCCTCAAGACCGACTAGCTTGCTCTTGGCCTCTCCGCCCGCGCGATGTCCCGCCAACCGCGCCAGTTTGATCGAGCCCTCAATCGCCTCCGTCCCGCTGTTCGAAAAAAATGCGCGATTCAAACCAGACAGTCTGCATAGCTTCTCGGCCAGCGGTCCCTGATACTCGTGATAATACAGATTCGAAACGTGCACCAACTTCGCCGCCTGCTCGCGAATCGTCTTCACAATCCGCGGATGCGCATGCCCCAGCGCATTCACTCCGAGTCCAGAGACAAAGTCCAGGTAACGCTTGCCCTCGATGTCAAAAAGAAACACTCCCTTGCCCCGCTGCAACACAACTGGATAACGGTTATAAGTCTGCAGCAGAAACTGCCGCTCACGCTCTGCGATCTGTTCAAAGTTATTCATAAGGACATTTGATTCTACCGGAAGCGCCGACCCATCGTAGCGGGATCCTCTCCAGAAATAAGCAGATGAGTTCAGAGGGAGTCATCACTATGTTGCGCAGCAAAAAGTGGAATGCCGCGCGAGAACCTCGCCGCGAAGCGGCGAAAGAATACAGCCCACGGCATAAGCCGTGGGTGTGAAGTTGCGAAAACACCAGGTTCCGAAGGAGCGAAAGAAACGCTGGGACTCAGACTAGCGCCGAGATCTTTACCGCGGCGTGGAGTACACTCGTCCAACAAGAATCCAGGGTAACGAAGATGTTCACTCCCGTGGCTCAAGATGTCCGCTACGCGCTGCGTCAATTGCGTAAGAGTCCAGCCTTCACCACGCTGACCGTTTTAACCCTCGCACTTGGCATCGGAGCAACCGCTGCCGTCTTCAGCATCTTCGATGCAGTATTGCTCCGACCATTGCCCTACCGCGATGCATCGCGCCTGGTCGCGGTCTGGAGTTCCGAAATCCGCCAGCCGGGATCAAAACTCTTTGCCCCCTTTCGAGATTTCGAAGAATTCAAATCGCGCAGCCACAGCTTTGACGGCTTGGCAGCACTGACCTGGGCACACGCGGGCGAGATTCTCACGTGGCACGGTTCAGCGCATCAGGTCCTCGCCATTCCCGCCAGCGAAGACTTCTTTCCCTTGCTCGGAACTCCGGCGAAAATGGGACGTACCTTCGGCCCGCAGGATCTTCAACACGGGTGCAGCGTAGTGCTCTCGCATTCCTTTTGGCGCACCGAGTTAGGCGCCCCGCGAGACATCGTCGGCAGCGCCCTCGTCTTGAGCGACAAACCCTGCACGGTCGTGGGCGTAATGCCTGCAGCCTTCGAGTTCTATCCAAAGCAAACATCCCTCTGGACCCTGATCACTCCCGAAAGTAAATATGCCAAGGAACCCTTCGATTCGGTCGTCGGTATCTTCGGGCGTCTGCGCCCCGGGGTCACGACGGAATCTGCCGAACGTGAGCTAATTGCGCTGCATCAACCCGTAGCCAAGGAATCGCCAGCCGGAAGCTGGGTAGCGCAGATCACTCCCATCGTTCGCGACCTGCGCTCTGAATTCACATGGATGGCCGGTCGAAATCTGAAAGTCTCGGTCCTGGTTCTCTGCGGAGGTGTTGCTCTCCTGCTGTTGATTGCTTGCCTGAATGTCGCCAACCTGCTTTTGGTGCGCTGCGATCACCGCCAACGAGAACTGGCCGTACGCAGCGCTCTTGGTTCAGGCCGTTCGCGGCTCATCCGTTACCTGCTCACCGAGAGCCTGTTGATTTCCTCTGCAGGAACGTTGGTAGGAATCCTGATCGCAGTCATAGCGGTTCGGTATTTCAACTCTGCGAATCCGATCGAACTGCCTCCGGGCAATCCGGTCGAAGTGAACTGGCATGTATTGGGCTTAGCCGTATTGGTTACGTTGCTGACGGGTTTCTTGTGCGCTTGGCTACCGGCCTGGCGAGTGCTGCGAGTTGACCTAATCCAGGTATTGAAGCAGACGGCCCGCACCGGTCTGCCTGGCCGTTCCCGCACTGCCTCAGGATTTGTAATTGGTCAGGCGGCTCTCTCGATGATCATGCTGGTAGCCGCCGGACTCATCATCGAGAGCATCGTGAAGCTGAGCACGGTCCCCCTCGGCATTCAGCCTCAGCAACTCCTCGCAGCACAAATCTCGTTACCGACCGCCGCCTACCCGAAGCAAAGTGACCGCACGGCTTTCTACTCCAAAGTTTTGACGAGTCTCGATGCTATTCCCGATGTCGAACAAGCTGCTCTGTGTTCTGCTCTGGGGCCTTACAACAGCTCATCCAGCGAACTAACTATCAAAGGACAGCCTCCGTTTGAAAATCTGGAAGCAATCAACAGGGTCGAGATTAGCAACGACTATTTCCGCGTCTTGAGCATTCCCGGGCTGAGTGGCCGCGGATTTGACGGACGCGACCGGGCCGAGTCGCAGCCGGTCGCGATCGTGAACGAGCAATTCGTGCGCACTTACTTCCCGCAACAAGATCCTATCGGACGGCAGATCAAACTCGGCAAGGTGAGTGACGACTCCCCTTGGCTCACGATCGTCGGCGTAGTCGGCAGCGAAAAACGCATGACCGTCTACCAGGAGATGTCCTACATTGAGCCTTCCCTCGTGTATCTACCACTGGAGCAAACCTCTGACGCATCGATGGGGTTGGTCATGAAGGTGGCGGGAAATCCCCTTTCCTTGAGCCCGCTGCTACAGCGCGGGATTTCCGCACTTGATCCAAATGTTCCCGTTTACGACATCAAGACCATGGGCCAGCGCTACTCAGAATTTCTCGCGCATCCGCGATTCCGCGCAGCGCTCATGGGAATTCTGGCGGCTGTAACTCTGATGCTGGCGGCAATCGGCTTCTATGGCGTTCTCGCCCACATGGTGGCTCAACGTACGAAGGAGCTCGGTATTCGCATGGCTCTGGGCGCCCGCAAAGAAGAGGTTCTCAGTATGATCGTTGCGCGAGGAGCCAAGCTCGCCACGATTGGGATCTGCTCCGGCACACTCGCAGCCCTGATGCTCACTCGCGCCATGAAGGCTTTGCTCTACGGCGTAGGCGCCGACGATCCTGCAATCTTTCTTGGCGCAGCGGCTTTGCTGATTACCGTTACTTTACTTGCCTGTTTCGTCCCAGCCCGCCGCGCAGCGAGAGTCGATCCCATGGTCGCACTACGCTGCGAATGAGCTGTTTTAGATCTTCATCGCCCGCCAGCCACCGCGACAATCTCCACCGGCTCTACCTGCCCGCTGACAATCGCCTGGTTGACATTCTTGAGCATGGCGGGCGCCTTCTCCCCCATGAGAATGTGCACCCCAATCAGCAGGCGGCGCACCTGACGGTCCTCGCGCCATTCTCTTCTGCATCTCCTCCAGCGCAAATTGATGTCGCCCTCGCTCATGCTCCACGCGAAAACCTGCGGCTTCAAGCAACGTCCGATAATCTCCCGTAGTCGTAACAAAGCTCGTATCCGAGCTCACTGCCCACGGCAACGGAAACTCCAGCAGATCATTGCCCGTTCCCATGATGTCAAAGATCGAAAATCTTCCCCCGGGTTTCAACACTCGCGCCACTTCCCGAAAGACTCCCGCCTTGTCCGCAACATTCATTCCAACGTGAATCATGTATGCGCCATCAAACGTGCCCGGCGAAAAAGGCATCTCAAGCGCGCTCCCCTGCCGGAACTCTGCCTTCCCCTCTAGCTTCAACATCCGCGTTAGGCTCTCCGCCACCTGCCACGAATTCTTCGGTCAAATCCAATCCTGTCACCTGACATCCCTGCTCAGAGAAATGGCGCGCCGGGCCGCCCACTCCACAGCCGACATCCAACAAATGCATCCCCGGCCTAAGATGCATAAAGCTGGACAAGTCCTCAATCGCCTGCCGCCCGCCGAGATGGAAATTGTCCAGCGGCGCAATGTCATCGCTACTCAGGTGCGCCGGATCCTTCCCTGCATCCCGCAACGCTCCCAGAATCTTTTGCTCCAGATTGCCCGCGGTGTAGTGTGTCGAGACCTGTTGTTCAACGCTCATGTCTTTCCTTTCTACTGCGTCTACAAAACCCTCGTACAGAAAACCCTTCAGAGACTAACTAAAATCACCTGATTTCCTTCGGAGATGATCCACCCCAGCCGTAAGACTCGAATTACTTACATTCCAAACAAACCCTATTTACGCTTCCCGCACATGCAGCATCTTAACGTTGCCTTGACGCTTCAGGGCACGAACTGGGTTGTATGAGGAGACATCTGCAACAACTGTTCGTGGTTTTCATGCTGTCTGGTGCGATCGGCACAGCCTTCGCGCAGGAGCCCGACGACATCGAAACTCCCGAGCACAAAGCCTGGGACATGCTTCAGAACGCAGCTATGTCTAAGCAAACCATCGACCGAACTGATGGCGTCCGAGCGCTTGGATTGCTCAACGGCAATTCCCGTGCCCGCCAAATCGCCGAAGATGCCCTTCAAGATCCTAAACCCGAAGTGCGCGCCGCCGCTGCAACCGCGCTGGGTCAGATGCACGCCACCGAGTCCATTCCCAAGTTGCAGAAGGCTCTTGGAGATTCCAAAGTCCCCGTCGTAATGGCCGCCGCCCACTCGCTGCGTGAGCTCAAAGATACTTCGGACGCCTACGCCGTCTACTTCGACCTGCTCACTGGGAATCGCAAGTCCGGCGACGGCATCCTTGCCTCGCAGGTCGAGACACTGAAGAACCCGAAAAAGTTGGCGGAAATCGGCTTCTCGGAAGGAATTGGCTTTGTCCCATTCGCGGGCATCGGCTGGGACGCCTACCGCACAATGCACAAAAAAGATCCCAATCCCGTGCGAGCAGTAGCCGCCACCTATCTTGCGCACGATCCCGACCCCGCTACCGCCCATGCACTCGTCGCCGCCACCGGCGACAAAAATTGGATCGTCCGAGCAGCAGCCATCGAGGCGATCGCACAGCGCGGCGATCCTTCACTCGCCCCCAAAGTTCAGCTGAGATTTTCTGATCGAAATCCAAAGGTCCGTTATAGCGCCGCAGCAGCGGTCATCCGCTTGAGTGCCATCGGGTCAGGCAAGACGGCCAAGAAAAAAGAGCAATAACGGTTTCGAGTCTCTGCAAGCCTCACTCGTACCGCAGCGCCGTCATCGGATCCGTGCCAATCGCCTTTCGTGCTGGTGCCGTGCAGGCCACCACGGCCACAAGACTTAGTATCGCAGTCACGATGAGCAGAACCATCGGATCGTGCGAGCTGCCCTCCGCCCATCGCGCCAGCACCTTGTTCAGCGCCAGGGTAAGCAACAACCCGACCACGATCCCGCTGCCCACGCTTGCCGCCGCCGATGAAAACGCGATCTTCAAAACGTGTCCCGACTGTGCCCCAAGCGCAATACGAATGCCAAACTCATTCGTGCGTTGCGCCACCGAATACGAAACCACGCTGTACAGTCCAACCGCCGCCAACGCCAACGCCAGCAAGGCAAACGCACCAAAGAGCCACGCCACTAACTGCTCCTGCTCATATTCCGGCTGCCCGGTGATCCAGTGCTCCAGGTCCTGCACTTGCCCGTTGATCTGCTGATCGGGATCCACCGAGTTCACCTGCATCCCAATCGCATGCAACAGCCGGAGCGGTGAACTATCCGAGCGCACCAGAATCTGAGTCCACACCCGCATCGACATCGTGTACGGAACGAATATTTCAGGAACAATCGGATTCCTCAACCCGTCATCGCGCTTGTCCACGATCACGCCAACAATCTGCAGCCACGAATCGCTGCCGGTGGCAGCCGTCGTGTACGGCGGTTCATCTTTCATTTCGGGTACCCGCAATGACAATCCAATCGGATCTCGATTCGGGAAATAGAGCTTCGCCGTCGTCTGATTGATTACGGCCACATGCGCCGCGCGGTGATTCTCCGTCTCGTCCCAGATTCGTCCCTGCACCAGTGGAATCTTCAGTAGCGGAAAATATCCCGGGCTCACAAAATTCACGCGCACCTGCTGATCGCTACGCTTTGGTTGTCCCAGAATCTCGATACCGGTCTGCCATCCGTTGGAAGGCGGCGTGGCGTTGCTCGAAACAGCCGTCATCTTCACGCCGGTAACCGTCGCGGCCTTGGCATGCAACTGCTCGAAATACGCCAGCCGCGCATCCCATGTCGGATACGCCCCATCATGCACCGGAATTCCCACCGACATCACATTGATCGGATCGTAACCGAGAGGAGTGTGAATCAGATGCAGAAATCCCTGCATCGCCGCCCCCGCTCCCGCGAGCATGAGCAAAGTCAGCGCCGCTTGCGATGCGATCAGCACGTTGTGCGTCATGCGCCCATGCACAAACCCAACAATCTTCCGCGTACTCGATTGCATTACCTGGCTCACACCGGGCCTCGAAAGCTGCAACGCCGGCCACATCCCAAACAGGATTCCCGTCAGCATAGCAACCACAACACTAAACACCAGCACCGGCACATTGATCGCGATGGCAGCCTCGTGCGGGAAGGAATACTTCGGCAACAATCCCACGATGATCGCGAGTGCCCGGTAGGCGAACAGCACCCCCAGCGCCGCGCCACTGAATGAAACGACAAGCGCCTCCGTCAGCAACTGTCGGATAATGCGTCCTCGCTTGGCGCCGATCGCCGTACGTACCGCCATTTCATGTTGCCGCGCCGTACCCCGCGCCAGCAGCAGTATCGAAACGTTGCCGCACCCAATCGCCAGCAGCAAAGCGACGGCAGAAAAGAGCAAATACAAAGTTCCGCCCAGCCGGTGAATGAAGTCGTCATTTAACCCGATCACATGAAACTGAAAACGGTCTGTCGGGAAATGCTTCGGCGTTTCTTTCGCGAACTGCTGGATCAGCGGCAGCAACGCCGCATCCGCCATCTGATGCGTGACCCCGGGCTTCAAGCGAAGTCCCACGTAGTACGCTTTGGCCGGATCATGCGTCACCTTTAAAGGAAGGTAAACATCTCCGTCGTCCCAGGTAAACCGGGAGGCCGCCACGCCTACAATTGTGTAGTTCTTGCGAACCAGTTGCAGCGTCTTCCCAAGCACGCTCGGATCCGAATTGAAATGCCGCTGCCAGAACTTGTAACTGAGCACGACTACCGGCTGCGGTTCCTCCCCATCAATGGCGTCCGATGGCAGCAACCCGCGTCCGAGCGCCGCCGGAACTCCCATGAAGACAAACCCATTCGATGTCATGTACACGCCCGGCACATCCTCAGGGAGATCGTGTCCCGTGACCGTCAGGTTCCAGTCATTGGAAATAAACGCATCTTCCACCACCGGAGACTTCCGAATCTCCTGCCACTGGGCGCCGGTCAGCCCGAATCCTTGTTCCTGGTTCGCACTGTCCAGGAGCCGCATGTGCACCATTCGGTCAGGAGCCGCGTACGGATACGGATCCATCAGGATCGCGTACACCACGCTGAAGACCGCCGAGGTCGCCCCGATGCCGAGTGCCAGCGAAGCAATCGCGGTGAGCGAGAATCCTGGATTCTTGAACAGCTGACGCAGACTATAACGGAGGTCCTGAAGGAGGGTCTGCATGCGAGATCTCCTGAGAAGAAGTTAACGGCTGGCTTGCACGAATCCAGCCATCTTCTTTGGACGCTCAAGTTCTTGGATTGTCAGCGGTAAACATTCTGTGAAGAAGGATTCGTATCGTCCGCTTCCGGGGCCTATTGTCCGTTCCCGGACAGCACTGCAGAAAAAACCTCATCGTATAGCGGCCTAAAACCATCCGCCACCGGTCCGAATGCAATGCAGAAGCTTGCCCAGCGACGTCGACTTCCACGCAGCGTGAAAGGAAAGGAGCGAGTGGAGACACCATTCCATTTCGTTGATGCGCTTCCACTTGAGTTAACGGCTTACGCTGATCACCTATTGCGGTGCTGGGTTGATCGAAAGAAATTTGCTCTCAATGAAACGTCTTGAGCCTCGTTGTCACTATTAAACGCGAGGAGCTGAAAGCTCGGTTCCCTAAGGAGTGATTCTCATGAAGTTCCATAAAGCTCGCGTGGTGGCTGCATTCTGGCTACTCATTCTTTCGCTAACCTCACTGACATTGGCACAGACGCCAGAAGAAACGAATCCTGCAACTACTTCCAACGTTACGACGACAGGCGGAACGGTGAATACGATCCCCCTCTTCACGACGTCGACCAATATTCAGAACTCCATCCTTACTCAGACCGGAACAACAAGCCTCAATGTCCTTGGCAAATTCACCCTGCCGGCCACTGGAGTGGCCACTTCCGGCGCCGGCAAGAATTCACAGGCCGAGGGATTCGTGGCATCGGCGTTTAACAGTTCGACTTCGAGCGCCGTTGCTCAGACATTCCAACTGCAAGCCGAGCCGGCCGGAAATAATACGGCCTCCCCCAGCGGTACGTTGAACCTGCTCTACGCTTCAGGCACTGCCACCCCCAAGGAGACAGGACTGAAGATCAGCAGTAAGGGCGTGATCACCTTCGCCTCCGGTCAGACTTTTCCAGGAGGGGACTCCTTCTGCATCGCGACGTCCGGTGGCTTCGGAAATGGTGGCACGACTTTCGTCGCGCCAGCCTTTACTGTGCCTGCAGTGAACAAGTGCACACCGTGGTCGGGCTTCACGAAGACCGCTTCCACGGTCATCTTAACGACGAGCGGCGCCGCATGCCTTTCGAGCACTGGTAAAACGCTGACGCTCAACCTTTCC
>Ga0126379_10001435_pt1 | contig 14509 bp, 11 predicted proteins | sample PanSoiMetPlot_24_FD_92640 | JGI IMG/M metagenome (GOLD analysis project Ga0126379, IMG submission 92640) | Tropical forest soil microbial communities from Panama - MetaG Plot_24 | ecosystem: Environmental > Terrestrial > Soil > Tropical forest > Bulk soil | place: Panama | collected 2016-02-17 | reverse complement strand
CGGCTTCGTAGCTGGCGAGGAGCAGCTCGTTGCCCAGCCCGTCGTTGCGGACGACATCGACGCTGCCCTCGAGGACGACGAACATCCGCGGCAGCCCCCCGGCGACGACGACCAGCTCGCCCGGTGCGAAACGCCGAGGCGGCTCGCCTAAGCTGCGTATGAGATCGATCTGCTCGTGCTCGAGCACCGGGAAGATCTGCGGCCACCGGCTTTTGATGTCCTCGGGGTAGAGAACGGGCTGCATGGAGGCGTTGTCTCCCGCACTTTCTGCCAGCAATTGTGCGGCCAATCTGGTCGGACCCTCCGCCAGAAAACTGTCCTCCTTTTCGTTCGAAGCCAAAAGAGACTCGACCTCGATGCGCAAATCCTCCTCGCCGACGCACGCCTTTTGGATGAATTCCGCGCGTTCATTGACTGGCCGCTCGAGAGCAAGCGACACCAGCTGGTCGACCCTGCGAAATCGCTCCGGCGTCATTCTCCCTGTCCTCGCCCCAGCTCCCGGCGTAGCCACGCCCTTGCCTTATCCCATTCCCGCTTCACTGTGCCGGCCGAAACTGCCATGACTTGGGCGCCCTCCTCAATCCCAGGCCGCCTCGCCAAGCAGCGCAGCTGCTCATACAGGAGTGGCGCCAGCGCCGGCCCAAGAAATTGTGATCCGGAATCAGGTTGGTTCTCGTTTCTATCCTTTTGGGAGCGGCCAGATAGCGACTGCGTGGCGCAGCCGCCGCAAAACCAAACCCAAACTGGAGGAACCAACCAATGTTGTCAAAGGAAACGCGCAAATTGACGCTGAAGAAGGAGCTGTTGAAAACCCTCGACGAGGGGCACCTGAGGGTGGTGAATGGCGGAAGCGATGAGCCGCCCCCGAGCTGGTTCAGCTCTGACCCTTTTCAGTGTCAAACGATAGAATTGTAGCTGTTGGAACCGGTTAAGCTCGGTGTGCTCGGGGGGCGGCCGAAACTGAAAAAGACCCCCTGATCTCGCGTTGGGAAAAGTTGGGCTGATGCGTGGCGAACGTATGCCGCGTAGCCTGGTACCACGTCAAGGTCGAAAGTCCGCAGGCGGCGAGCACCCCAATCCATCAGCGGCGAACATCACTAAGTTCTGATATCCAAGGAACCATGAGACTCCTTGCCGCGGCATTGACGACGTGCCTGCTCGCAGGCTGCGCGAGCACCAAGATCGAGCACCTGTGGAAAGCGCCCGAAGCGCCCGCGCGGAAGATCCAGAAGTTCGTTGTCTTTGGGGTGACCGGATCGCCGTCCGGTCGCATCGCGTACGAGGAGACGCTGACCCAGCGGCTACAGGCGGCCGGGCTCCCCGCGGTTCCGGGCTACGACCTGGTGACCTGGGACGAGCACCCCAGCCGCGATGAGGTGGTGCGGCGAATCAAGGAGAAGCAGATCGACGGGGCGCTCGTGAGCCGGATCGACCGCGCCACCGTCAAGACCGAATCCACCCCGGTCTTTGTTGGCGTCGGCGGGGCCACAGTCGGGTTTTACGACTACTGGTACGCGCCGGCGGCGGTGGGGACCTACACCACCGAGGAAACCAATTACGTCGTCGAGACGGTCCTCTTCGACGTCGACGACGGACGGCCCTACTGGGCGGCGCGCACCAACACCGGCCGGACGGAGCCGACCAAGTTCGCAAAGGACATCGCGGGGCCGGTGGCCCAGTCGCTCAAGGAGTCCGGCCTCATCGGGCCCTAGAGCCGGACCGATAGGCCCGCCGTTGTCGAACTTGGGGGCGAACTTCAACAAAGACTAAACCTTTTTCATCGCGCCGCGGTTCCGGATGTCTCCCCGCGCAGCAGGCCGGTCGCCTCGACGATCTCGACGTGCACCGCATCTCGATCGAAATTCATCGTCAACAAATATCGGTTGATCTTTCCGATCAGGTTCACGTCAAGCGCGAAAGTATTGCCCGCCTTCCACTCCCCGCGCGCTCCCGGCGAGATGCCATCAATCGATATAGGCGCCAGGCGATACGTTCCATCGAGTCCGACGGGAAGGTCTAGCTCTCGATCTTCGAGCACGATCTTTGCTCGCGCTTCGTTGCCGCCAGGGAAGGAGAGAGCTATCGAGCGCAGTCCCATCGAATTGCTCTTCATCTGATACTCCCGCCCAGAGACGCTCGCTGCTTGAGGCGGAAGCGGGGAAGGAGTCTTTGGACTTGCTACTGCGACCGCATTGGCGAGCTCCAGCAAGCGGGCGTGGGCAAGCGGATCAGGCGGAAGGGCCTGGTCAGACTTTAGCGAAGCCCTGAGAAACGGCACCAGCTCGCCAGGTTCGAACCCTCCGCCGGTCAAAACCAAGATCACGTCCTTCTCTGGCCAAATGCTCAGGCGTACTCCTCCTCGGCCGATCGCTTCATAGAAGCCCGGCGGCAATTCAGGATGAGTCCACCAGCCATATCCGTAGACGTTCCATTTGTCGAACGCGATGCGAGGGGCAGTCGATCGCTCGACCCAGGCTCGAGAAAGGAGCTGCTTGTCTTCCCATTGGCCGCCATGAAGAAAAAGGTATCCAATCTTGGCGAGATCGCGCGGCTTCAATTGCAGATCGCCCCATCCGTGAGTCACGCCCTGCGGATCGGCTGGCCAATAGACATCCTGTATTCCCAGCGGACCGAAGAGATACTTCTTCGCGAACGCCTCCATGCTAAGCCCGGTGGCTGAGGTGAGGACCGCCGAAAGCAGGTGATAGTTTTCGCTGCAATACCCGAACTCCCCTCCAGGGGCCGACCGCATCGGTAAATCGACGGCGGTTTGCAGCCAGTTCGCGCTGCGCATCATTTGGCGCAACTCCGGCTCGCCGCTCTTGAATCCGCAATCGAGCCCCGATTGCATGCCCAACAAGTCTTCTATGCGAATGGCGTCCCTGCGTTTGTCAGTCTTAGACGGGCGGTAGGGCAGGAAAGCAAACGCTGGCTGTGTGGTGTCAGCAATCGCACCCATTTGTAGTGCAACGCCAACGAGTGCCGAATCGACGCTTTTGGTGCCCGAAGCAAGATCGTGGCGGGAGCCCGCCACGAATGGATAGAACGAGACATCGAGCACCACCACGCCGTGGCGAATCAGCAGAAAGCTGTGGATAGGCATTGGCCTCTGCTGCGTGACCTCGAGCGCTTTGGCGAGCTCGGTCGAGCTGAGGCCCTGAGCTTCAGGCGGCGATTCGCGCCACCCGGCCGTTGGCCAGTAAGCAGCCGTCGTCAGCGTGCGGACGGTCGCCGGTGGGAGAGGTTGGACTACTACCGGCTGACGAGCGCAGGCCTGCAGGACAACCAGGATGAGGGTGCTAGCGCGCAAGAAAAACAGATTTGCCCGCTATGCGACTCGATGCAACATGGTTTTAGCGACCGCGGGGGGCGGGTATCGTCTGCGTTTGTTGACGCCGCCTGCTTGGCCACGTATCCACGGCAGCTCGTAGACCGGGTTAGCCGGTTCGGAAGGATTGGCTCATGCGCCGGAGGCTTTTCGGTTTCCTCGCCATCATTCTTGCCATGCCCAATAAAGCACACCCGCAGGCTCTGACGCCGACCGAAAGCAAGCTCGTCGAAGTAATTAACGCGCGGATCTCCGACGAGATCGCCGCGCTGCAGAAGGTGGTCGACATCGACAGCGGCACCTTGAACGTCGCCGGAGTGCGCGAGGTCGGGCGCTACTTCGAAGCGGAGCTGCAGCCGCTCGGCTTTCGAACTCGCTGGGCGGCGATGCCCGAGGCGATGCATCGCGCCGGCCACCTCATTGCCGAGCGCATCGCGGCCAAGGGCACCGGCAAGCGCGTGCTTCTGATTGGGCACATCGATACCGTCTTCGAAGGCCATGGGCATCGCTTCGAGCGCAGCGGCGATACCGCCAAGGGCGCGGGGACGAATGACATGAAGGGCGGAGACATCGCGATTCTCTACGCGCTCAAGGCCCTGCATCAGGCCCAGCTCCTGGAAAGCGCCACGGTACGGGTGCTTCTCACCGGCGACGAGGAGAGCCCGGGGCTGCCGACTACTGTGTCCCGGCGGGATCTGGTCGAGGCCGCTCGGCAGAGCGACGTCGCGTTCAGCTTCGAGCCCGACTCAGGCAAGGCGGTCATCGGTCGCCGAGGCCTGAGCACCTGGTCTTTGCAGGTCACCGGCCAGCAAGGCCACTCCGCTAGCGTGCTGCGGCCCAAGGGCGGCGCCGGAGCGGTTTACGAGACGTCGCGGATCCTCGACGAGTTTCGCCGGATCTACTCCGTTCACCCCAGCATCACCGTCAATCCGGGGCTCATTCTGGGCGGCACCGATGTGAGCTACGACGAGTCGCGCAGCGCGGGCACAGCCGCCGGCAAGTTCAACGTGGTGGCGCGCGCGGCTACGGTGAAAGGGGACATGCGCTTCCTGAGCGACGCTGATCGCGACGGAGCCAAGGCGAAGATGCGCGAGATCGCCGGCGCCAACCTTCCCAAGACGAGCGCGCAGCTCGAGTTCGACGACGTGGTGCCCGGTTGGCCCGCGACGGACGCAAATCGGAAGCTCTTGGCGGAGGTGGCGGCGGTGAGTCGCGCGCTGGGCATGGGTACGGTCGAGGCGGACGATCCGGTCACCCGCGGCTTCGGCGACGTCAATTTCGTCGGCGGGGTGCCGAGTATCGACGGGCTCGGCGTCAAGGGTGAAGGTTTTCACTCGCCCGACGAGAACATCGATCTGCGCTCGCTCGGGCCGGCCACCTCGCGGGCGGCGGTACTGATCTACCGGATGCTCCAGCAACCGCGTTCGTAGCGCTGCGCGACGACGGAGCGGTCACGGCTGGCCAGTCGCGCGCGACCAGTCCGCACGGTCAGCGACGGTCAGCCGCAAGTCCACTCTGGGGGCCGGCAAATCATGTCACCATCTGGGCCGTGCCAGGGGCTGCAGACAGCACGTATTTGTCCCGAGTGGCGCTCCACGTACAGATAGGGACCATCCACCGGTACGGCGCAGCTTACCTTCACTAAGGATCCGCAACGCGCGGCGATTGAACAACTTTCGTCTGAACAGGTGACCTGAACCTTCCCGCAAAGTTGGTCTAGATCAAGGCCGTCGGTTTCGGTTCGTGATGCCGTTCCGCACGCGAGGAGTACAACAAAGCCGAAAGGCAGCCATCGCCGTTTGCCGATAAGTTTCGTAGCCGTCATAAGCACGACCCAGAACCGCACAGCAAGGACAATACCGGGAGTGAGTACCGTAGCACAAATCGCCAGGATCAAACGCAAGGGTTTCAAACTGAACTTACGCGCTTGACGAAAAACTGACGGTGGTCTCAGAAAATAGCCGTGGCCAGCGGAGCACCGCGAGATCGCAGCCGTGCATACCGCCCAGCGCGCCAAGAAATGGAGGCACCAGCAGCGCCGATTGGCGGCAACTGGCCTCGCTTCACACCGCGAGGTAGCGCTGAAGCGTCGTCTGATCGCCCAGCAGCTCCTCGCGCGAGGCGCTGTGGGCGATTCGGCCGCGCTCCATCACCAGCGCGCGGTCGGCAATCAAGCGCGCGAACTGCAAGTTCTGATCGGCGAGCAGCACCGTCACCCCGCCAGCGCGAACTTGATCGAGCGCTTCGACGAATAGGCGCACCATGATGGGACCTAAGCCCTCCGATGGCTCGTCGAGCAAGAGCAGCTTGGGGTCGGCGACGAGGGCGCGGGCAATCGCCAGCATCTTCTGCTCGCCGCCGGAGAGGTGGCGGCCTTTGCGGGCCCACACTGCGGCCAGCGGCGGAAACAGGGTGCCGATGCGCTCTACCGTCCAGCGCTCGCTTCGCCGGCCGAGCGCCAGCATCGGCACCCGCAGATTCTCGAGCGCGGTGAGGTCTGGAAAAATCCGCCGGTCGTCGGGTACATAGCTTACCCCGAGCGCCGCCAGCGCTTCGGGCGACTCGCCGACGATCGGCCGGCCAAAGAGGCGCACCGCACGGCCGCGTATTTGCTCGGCGCCCTTGCCGCCCACGGTCCCAGAATCCGTCGAGTGTCCAGCGATCTGGTGTGGGGGCGTCAAGCCGGCAAGCAGTCGCAGTGTCGTCGTCTTGCCCGCGCCGTTGCGGCCAAGCAGCGCGAGGATTTCTCCGCGCCTTACCGTGAAGCTGACGTCGTGGAGCACGTGGGCGAGCCCATAGCCGGCGTTGAGCTGCTCGACTTCCAGCAGCGGCTCGCCCACCTCTGAGATTTGCGCAGCGCGGGTGGACTCACCGAGCGGTTCGCCCAGGTAGATGTCGCGCACCATCAAGTTCTGGCGGATCGCTTCCGGCGGACCATCCGCGATCACCCGCCCCTGATGAAGCACGACGATCCGGCCGGCGAGACCGAACACCATCTCCATGTCGTGCTCGACCAGAAGGATGGTGAGCTTGCCATCGCCAGCGAGCCGGCGGATCTGGCCCAGCACCCGCTCGCGCTCACCCGAGCCCATCCCGGCGGTCGGCTCGTCGAAGAGCAACAGGCGCGGTGAAGTCGCGAGCGCCAGCGCGATCTCGAGCAACCGTCGGTCTCCGTGGGAAAGCTCGGCCGCCAAGACGCGCTCGCGCCCGCCGAGCCCAACCGCGGCCAGCAACCGCCCCGCCTCCTCGCGCACCTGGTGCAGCGAATCGAGCCGCCGCAGCGAATCGAATGACCGGCCCGAGCGGACCAGCAGCGGAACCGCGACGTTCCCCTCGATGGTGAGGCGCGGAAAGATGTTCGTCACCTGGAAGGTGCGAGCCATCCCCGCGCGTACTCGAGCGCTGGTGGGAAACCGCGTCACATCCTGCCCGGCGAAGGAGATCTGGCCTTCGTCCGGCCTGAGCTTGCCGGTGAGCAGGTTGATGAACGTCGTCTTGCCCGCGCCGTTCGGCCCGATGACGGCGGTGATCCCTCCGCTGGCGAGCTGTAGGTCCACCTTTGCAACCGCGACGAAGTCGGCGAAGGACTTGCGAAGGCGGCGCACCTCGAGGAGCGGCGTCATGCGTTGCGTACAACTCTGCTGAGCGCCCCGAGCAGACCACCGCGAAACGCGAGCACGGTGGCGAGAAGCACCAAGCCGAAGACGAGCAACCAGTACTCGGTAAAGCGGACGATGATCTCCTTGAGCCCCAAGTACACCGCGGCGCCCACGATTGGCCCGGCGAAGACGAGCGGGCCGCCAATCAGAGTGGCCATCACCGGCTCGGCGGACTTGGTCCAGTGTGCGGCGGTCGGCGCGACCGTCTGCTCGAGCGGCGCGAGCAAGGCGCCGGCAAGGCCGGCGAAAAATCCCGCCACAACGAAAGCGATGAAGATGGTACGCCGCACACCAATGCCGCTGAACTCGGCGCGCTCGGCGTTCTCTCGAATCGCACGCAACGTCAGCCCGAAGGGTGAGACGGCGAGGCGATGCAGCACCGCGACGGAGAGAAAAACCAGCACTGTGGCAAAGACGTAGTAGCGGGAAAGCGGCGCCAAGCTCGGATCGAGTGGACCGAGGAGGCCGAGCCGCCCGCGCGGGATGCCGATCAGCCCGTCATCTCCTCCCGTCACGTCGGTCCACTTCCAGACGATGGCGTAGGCGAACATCCCGAAGGCGAGGGTGAGCATCGAAAAGTAGATCCGCGTGTGCCGCACGCAGAACGCGCCCACAACTACCGCCATCGCGGCGCCGGCAAGTGCTCCCACCAGCACCGAAGGAAACACGGGCATCCCAGCACGCAGCAGCATCCCGGCGACGTACGCGCCCCCGGCGTAGAACGCGGCTTGCCCGAAAGACAAAAGCCCGGTCATTCCAAAGAGCAAATTGAAGGAGAGGGCGAAAAGCGCGAGCAAAAGCACGTTCAGCACCAGGTATTGCGCGAACGAGCCGAAGGCGACCGGCACGAGGAGAACGGCGACGCCGACGATGGCGAGCAGCGCGCCCGCCCGCCAGCCGGACACTCGCGAAAGCGCAGTCGCGACGTGTTCCATACGCGCTATCCTTCTCTGACGCCAAACAGTCCCTGCGGACGGATGATGAGCACCACCGCCATGCCGACGTAGGCCAGCGCCAGCTCGAAAACCGGGAGGTACAGAAGGCCGTACGCGTGCAAAAGCCCGATCACGACCGCGCCGAGGAAGGCACCGCGCAGACTGCCAAGGCCTCCCAGCACCACCACCACGAACGCCTCGATGATGATGAGCTCGCCCATCCCCGGCGAAATCGACCGCACCGGGATCGACAGCGCGCCTCCCAGCCCGGCGAGCCACGCGCCCAAGACGAAGACCCAGGTGAACAAGCGCGAGGCGCGAACGCCCAGCGCACGGGCCATTTCACGGTCCGCCGCGGTGGCCCGAATCAAAAGGCCAAACCGCGTCCGCTCGAGGAAGTACCACAGGCCAAGCCCCACCGCGGCGCCGACGCCGAGAATGAAGAGGTGGTAGGCGGGGAAAATCGAGCCGGCGATGACGACCGCGCCGGAAAGGCCCTTGGGCGTGGGCGGCGACTGGTAGAGCGGACCGAAGACGAGCTTCACCAGATCATCGAAGATGAGGACGAAGGCGAAAGTGAGAAGCAGCTGGAAGGCCTCCTCGACGCGGTAGACGCGCCGCAAAAAGCCGACTTCCAACACCCAACCCACAGCGGCGACCAGCAGCGGCCCAATGGCGAGGGCGATCCAAAAGTCTCCGCCGACCAGCCGGAACACCGCATAGGTCAGATACGCGCCCAACATGTACAGGCTGCCGTGCGCGAAATTCAGCACGCGCATCACGCCGAAGATGAGCGAGAGGCCGGCGGCAACGAGCCAGAGGTACATTGCCTCGGTGATTCCAACCAGACCCTGGAAGAGCAGCGCGCGTCCCAATGGGCGGTCCTGCGCTGCGCGAACGCCCTAGGCCTCGACCGGCGGGAACGGCGGCTTTCGGTAGTAGTCGTTCGCGGGGGTGACGCGCAGGTCGCCTAAGATCGGCATCGGGTACTTCGGATCGTGCCGGATGCGGCCCCACGGGACGGTGTAGACGGCCTGATGATCTTCCTTGCGGATGACGCAGGGCCCCGCGGGCCGCGACACTTCGAGCCCTTCGAGGGCCGTGATGACCGCATCGGTGTCCAAGGCACCCGCCTTCTCCACGGCTTTCTTAATCGCATAAAGCGCCGCGTAAGAGGTCTCCGAAACGTAGCTGGGGAAGGTGTTCCACTTTTTCCGGAACGCATCGACGAAGCGGCGGTTGTCGGCGGACTCGGGGTAGAGGAAGTAGTATCGCCCCGACGCCCAGGCGCCGTCTGGATAGTCGGCTCCCAACCCCTGCAATACATCCATCGCCGCGCCCATCGCGCACATGAATGCCTTGGTTTGGTCGAAGACCTTGAAGAGCTTCGCCTGCTTGACCATCGTGACCGCTTCGCCGCCCCACTCGGTGGAGAAGATTGCCTCCGGGTTGCTTCCCATCACCTTGCTGATGTGGCTGGAGAAGTCGACGGTGCCAAACTTCGCAAAGCTCTCGCCGACGAACTCGACGTCGGGCTTCAACTTCTTGAGCGACGCACGAAACATCTTCCAGGAGGTGTGGCCGTACTCGTAGTCGGGCGAGATCGTCGCCCACCGCTTGACCGGCAAGTCCTTGGCGACGATCGCCGACGCGATGCCGTCCTGGTAGACGGGAACGCTGATCCGGAAGCACTGCTTGATGTGCTTTTTGAAGACAAGATCCTCGTTGAACTTCTCCGTCGCGCCGTGAGTGACGATGAGGACGCGGTTGAGGGTGGGCATGATTTCGCCGACCGCCAGCGCCACCGCGCTCGAGTCGATGCCGATGAGGAAGTCCGCGCCCCAGTCATCGACGAAGTAACGGGCGTTTTTGACGCCCACGTCGACCTTGAGCTCCTCATCGCGGAAATTCATTTCGATCGGAGAGCCGCCGATTCCGCCCTGGGCGTTGATTTCGTCCTGGGCTAAGAGGGCGCCCTTGCGCATGAATTCGCCGTACCCGCCCAGCGGGCCGGAGAGAATGGTTTGGCAGCCGATCTTGATTGGCTTCTTGAGCTTGAGCTGCGGTGCGGAATGCGCGCGTCCAGCAAGGCCCAGGCCGGCGAGGGCGAGGGCTCCGGACTTCAAAAAGCGGCGGCGGGTCGTTCCACCTTGAGATGCCATGGGAGCCTCCCTTCAGGCGCGGGCTGCCACGATCAGAGGGTGAAGTCAACGCGAAAAGGGCCGCGACCTCGCCGACAGGGGGTGTGGATAGTTCCAAGCCCCCAAGGGCCAAAAGTCGACACACCTCGCGATTTTGGCAGCGGGCGGGAAGTTGTCCTGAGTCGGGCCGGCCGACTCGGTTTCTGCGCATCCGATCGCGATCTGTCGCGATCCTAGGCGAATCGGAGGGGCGCTCGAAAATGCACTGCGGCTATTTGGCCACAGCGCGGGACGGCGCCGTCCCGGTTAGAGCCGGATTCTGAACGAGCGCACTCCGGTTCGGTGGGACGTCGCACCGAGATTTCAAGATCTCGCGCCGGGCGTCGCAACGTTGCGACGGTTGGAGCCGGATTCTGAACGAGCGGGAGAACGTTGTCCCGCTACGTGCGGGCTCCACCCCACACCTTCGGAACGCTCAGTTGACGATCGCCGGCCTGCAGATCCGGGTCGCTAGAACAGTGGTAGACGGACCAGGGGCCGCTCGTTTTGAAGCCTCTAGCCGGACGACAGTGGACCAACGACTCACCGAAGCGGTGGTTCATTTCTCGGATGAGGGAAGTGGCAGGCCGGTGTTGCTGCTCCACGGCTTCCCATCCACTCACCTGCTGTGGAAGCGCGTTTCACCACTACTGGCCGCCGCTGGTTTTCGCGCCATCGTTCCCGACCTGGTCGGCTACGGCGCATCGGAGGCGGCCGAAGACATTCCCATCGACGCCGCGAGCCAGGCGCGGTGGCAACTGGAGTTTTTGGATGCGCTCCGTTTCGGCGCCGAAACGGTCGTGGTTGCTCACGACATCGGCACCGCAGTGGCTCAGCTGATGGTCGCTCGCGCTCCAGCGCGGATCGGGAAGCTGATCCTGATCGACGGCGTCTACGCAGATCGCTGGGCGATGGAAGCGGTGGAGAGCATTCGCAACTGGGATCCAAGCCGCGCGTCCGCGCTGTCGAAAGTGCTCGCCCGCCGCTCGCGGAGCTGGACCAAGTCGCCCATCACGGCTCAACTGCTCGGTGAGATGCTCGCTTCGTTCGACGGCGAGCGCGGAGGGCAGCGGTTGATCCGCGCGGCCGGAAGCCTCGATCCGCAGCAGACGGCGGCGATTCTCGACCAGCTCCGCCAGCAGCACCCACCCTCGCTTGTATTGTGGGGCGCGGACGACGCCTTTCTTTCGGTGGACGAGGTTGCACGGCCGCTCGCCGATCTCCTGGGCGCCGAGCTCAAGGTGCTCCCCGGTGGTCACTTCCTACCGATCGATGCGCCGGACCTCGTTGCCGAGGAGGTCCTGCGTTTCGCCCGAAGCCCGTCGCACTGAACGCCTAAAACAGGCGCGATCCGCAATTCGCGTGCAAATAACCACCGAGGAGGTGGCTGGTTGCACGCAAATCCGGAGCTGGCACGAGACTCCGCCACACCGCAACTCCGGAGCGCTTCAGGGATTTTTTGGGCTAGTAAATTGCGCCCGCCTCTATATTCTGCCCGCGTTCCTGCAGGTGCGGGGAACCAAACTCGCGATGGCGAACGCGCAGGCTTCGTTAGCTCGAACTTCCTTCGGCCGCACCTCGCGCCGGGACCGTTGGTGGGCAACGACGCTGCTGGTGTTCGTGGTCCTCACCTCGTTCGTCATCTACGCAACCTGGGCCGCGTTCCAGGGCAACCACTACACCTTCGGCCCTTACATTTCGCCGTTCTATTCGCCCGAGCTCTTCGGCGACTCGGCGCACAGCTGGTTCGGTCCGAAGCCGGACTGGTGGCCCAGCTGGCTGGTGTTCTCGCCGGCCCTGCTGATTCTTCCGTTTCCCGCCGCGTTTCGTCTTACCTGCTATTACTACCGGGGCGCCTACTACAAGGCGTTCTGGGCTGACCCGCCGTCCTGCACCGTGGGCGAGCCGCGCAAAACCTACCGCGGCGAGCTCTCGCTGCCGCTGGTGCTGCAAAACGTTCACCGCGTCTTCCTCTACATCGCGTTCGTGTTCCTCGTCATTCTGGCCCGCGACGTTTGGGAAGGGATGTGGTTCGTCAATCCGGCAACGGGTCAGACCCAGTTCGGGATCGGGGTGGGAACGCTCGTGTTGGCTGCCAACACCACGCTGCTCGGCGGATACACGTTCGGGTGCCACTCGTTGCGCCACTTGATCGGCGGATATCTCGATCAGCTTTCCACCGCACCGGTCAGGCGGCGGGCCTACGAGTGCGTCAGCTGCTTCAACCAGCGTCACATGGCCTGGGCCTGGTGCAGTCTCGTCGGCGTGGCGTTCGCCGATCTGTACGTCAGGCTGTGCTCGATGGGCATCTGGTCCGACTGGAGAATCATCTGATGACGCAGTACCAGGCGCACGAGCACGACGTCCTGGTGATCGGCGCCGGCGGTGCCGGCCTGCGCGCCGCGATCGAGGCTTCTGCCGCGAACCTCTCCGTCGGATTGGTCTGTAAGTCGCTCCTCGGCAAGGCTCACACCGTGATGGCCGAGGGTGGGATCGCTGCGGCCCTGGCGAACGTGGACGACCGCGACAACTGGAAGGTCCACTTCGCCGACACCATGCGCGGCGGGCAGTACATGAATCACTGGCGGATGGCCGAGCTGCACGCCAAGGAAGCTCCCGACCGGGTCAGGGAGCTGGAAGCTTGGGGAGCGCTCTTCGACCGCACGAAAGACGGCCGCATTCTTCAGCGCAATTTCGGCGGCCACAGGTATCCACGGCTTGCTCACGTCGGCGACCGGACCGGCCTGGAGATGATTCGCACGCTCCAGGATCACGGAATCCACCAGGGTATCGACGTCCACATGGAGTGCACCATCACCGCGCTGCTCAAGGACGGCGACCGCGTGGTGGGCGGGTTCGGCTACGACCGGGAGAGAGGCTTCTTTCACGTGTTCAAGGCCCCCGCGGTCGTTCTGGCGACGGGCGGGATCGGCCGAGCGTACGAGATCACCAGCAACAGCTGGGAGTACACCGGCGACGGCTTGGCGCTGGCCTATGAAGCGGGCGCCGAGCTGATCGACATGGAGTTCGTTCAGTTTCATCCGACCGGGATGATTTGGCCGCCGAGCGTGCGCGGGATTCTCGTCACCGAAGGGGTGCGCGGCGAGGGCGGCATCTTGCTCAACAAGCTCGGCAAGCGATTCATGTTCGATGACATCCCGGAGAACTATCGAGCGCAGACTGCCGACAACGAAGAGGAAGGGTGGCGTTACACGCAGGGCGACAAAGAGGCCCGGCGGCCGCCGGAGCTGCTCACCCGGGATCACGTGGCCCGCTCGATCCTGCGCGAGGTTCGGGAAGGCCGGGGCAGCCCGCACGGAGGCGTCTTCCTGGACATCTCCTGGATCAAACGACGGCTGCCCAAGGCGGAGGAGCACATCAAGAAGAAGCTGCCCAGCATGTACCACCAGTTCATGAAGCTCGCCGACATCGACATCACCAAAGAGCCAATGGAGGTCGGCCCAACGACGCACTACATGATGGGTGGCATTCGAGTGGAACCGGATTCGCAGATGTCCACCGTGCCGGGGCTGTTCGCCGCAGGAGAGTGCGCCGCCGGCCTTCATGGTGCAAATCGGCTGGGCGGTAACTCGCTTTCGGATCTGGTCGTCTTTGGCCAGCGCGCGGGCCAGTACGCGGCTCGGTTCGCCAAGGACAGGAAGGCCGGCCAAATCCAGGAGGCTCAAGTTGACGCCGCTGCTCGAGCGGCGCTCGAGCCCTTCGAGCGTCGCTCCGCCGATGGCGCCCAGGGCGCCTATCAAGTCCAGGACGAGCTGCAAAAGATGATGCAAGCCCTGGTAGGCATCGTCCGGACCGAAAAGGAGATGAGCCGGGCGCTCTCCGAGCTCGAGCGGTTGCGCAAACGCGCGGCCCAAGTTCGAGTGGAGGGAAACCGCGCCTACAACCCCGCCTGGCACACCGCGCTCGATCTATCGAACCTACTCGTCGTCTCCGAGGCGGTGACTCGCTCCGCCATCGAGCGGCGCGAGAGCCGCGGCGCTCAATTCCGGGAGGACTTCCCCAACAAAGACGATGCGCTGGGAAAGGTGAACATCGTGGTTCGCAAGGCGGCCGACGGAAGCATGCAAATTCGCCGCGATCCGCTTCCGACGATGCCGGCCGAGCTGCAACGGATTGTCGCGGAGATGAAGTGATGCCTACCGCCACCTTCAAAATCTTCCGCGGCGATAAAGACAAGGGGGCGCTCCAAGAGTACACGACGGAAGTCGCCGAAGGCATGGTGGTGCTCGATGCCGTCCTTCAAATCCAGGCCGAGAAGGCGCACGACCTGGCGGCGCGATGGAACTGCAAGGCCGGCCGCTGCGGCTCCTGCTCGGCGGAGATCAACGGGCTGCCCAAGCTGATGTGCATGACTCGGATGAGCGATCTCAAGCTCAGCGAGCCGGT
>Ga0126379_10001434_pt1 | contig 14510 bp, 10 predicted proteins | sample PanSoiMetPlot_24_FD_92640 | JGI IMG/M metagenome (GOLD analysis project Ga0126379, IMG submission 92640) | Tropical forest soil microbial communities from Panama - MetaG Plot_24 | ecosystem: Environmental > Terrestrial > Soil > Tropical forest > Bulk soil | place: Panama | collected 2016-02-17 | reverse complement strand
GACAAGGTCGATGTGATCGTCGATGTGCCGAACTCGGGCGTCGCGTTGTCCGTCAACGAGCTAGTAAAAACGAAGAACAAAGTGTTTCTAGTCTCGGGCGCGGCGACCTCGGACCTCACAGGCAAATCCTGCTCTCCCAACACCATCCATTGGACTTACGACACCTGGGCACTCGCGAATGGTACTGGGAAATACATCGTCAAGGCCGGGGGCGACACGTGGTTCTTCCTGACCGCGGATTACGCGTTCGGCACTGCACTCGAGCGCGACGTAACCACGGTGGTCAAGGCCAATGGCGGCAAAGTGCTCGGTTCGGTCAAGCACCCGCTGAATGCCTCTGATTTCTCATCGTTCCTTTTGCAGGCTCAATCGTCGAAGGCGAAGATTATCGGATTGGCGAACGCTGGCGGCGACACGATCAACTCCATCAAAGCGGCCTCGGAGTTTGGAATCGTAAAGGGCGGCCAGAAGCTCGCCGGCCTGTTGGTCTTTATCAACGATATACACGCGCTGGGGCTTCAAACTGCTCAGGGTCTGCAGCTCGCCGAATCCTTCTACTGGGACCGCGACGACAAAACACGCGCATGGTCGAAGCGCTTTGCAGATAAGAACAAAGGGCGCGAGCCGTCAATGGTTCAGGCGGGCGTGTACTCGGCGGTGTTGCACTATCTGAAGGCGGTGCAGAAGCTGAAGAGCGACGCAGACGGCAAGGCCGTGGTAGCAAAGATGAAGGAGTTGCCCACCGACGATCCTCTCTTTGGCAAGGGGACGGTCCGCATCGATGGGCGGAAGATTCATCCCATGTATCTCTATGAAGTGAAGAAGCCCTCCGAATCGAAGAAGCCCTGGGATTATTACAAGCTCATTCAGGAAATCCCGGCCAGTGACGCCTTCCGCCCGCTCGCCGGCAGCGAGTGCCCCCTCGCCAAGAGCTGATCGAGTGGGGGCGGCGTGACCACGGTGTTCGGCGTTCCTCTGCAGGCCTTGCTCGGGCAGCTGCTCGTCGGATTGATCAATGGCTCATTTTATGCACTGCTCAGCCTGGGCCTGGCAATCATTTTCGGCCTGCTCAACATCGTGAATTTTGCGCACGGCGCCTTTTACACGACGGGCGCGTTCGTTGGCTGGTTTCTCCTTCAATACGCCGGCATCCCTTACTGGGGAGCGCTGGTGATTTCGCCTTTGGTCGTCGGACTTCTCGGCATGGCGATCGAGCGAACAATGTTAAAGCGATTGTACGGCCTCGATCCGCTGTATGGCCTTCTGCTTACGTTCGGGCTCGCACTGATCATCCAGGGACTATTTCTCAACCAGTTTGGCTCGTCCGGCGAGGTGTACGACATCCCGGAGAAGCTGACAGGCGGCGTGAACCTGGGGTTCATGTTCCTCCCGAATTATCGCGCATGGGTGATCGGATTTTCGCTCATCCTCTGCCTCGTCACCTGGTACACGACCGAGAAAACCCGGCTCGGCTCGTACCTTCGAGCTGCGACCGAAAACCCGAACTTGGTCCAGGCATTCGGAATCAACGTCCCGCGGCTGGTGACGTTGACCTATGGGCTGGGGGTTGGTCTGGCGGCACTGGCTGGAGTGATGGCCGCGCCGATCTACCGAGTCAACCCGCTCATGGGCAGCGACATGATCATCGTCGTGTTCGCGGTGGTGGTGATCGGCGGCATGGGCTCGATCATGGGTTCGATCGTCACCGGCTTCGGTCTCGGCGTGATCGAAGGGCTCACCAAGGTGTTCTATCCCGAGGCGTCCAACGTGGTCGTCTTCGTCATCATGGCGCTGGTATTGCTCGTAAAGTCGGGCGGCCTCTTCGGAAGAGCGCAGTGAAATGACAACCGTGAAAGCGGCACCGCGCGCCGAGCTGAAGGCAACTACCTTTCGGGGCCAGAAAGCTCCGATCGCCGCGATGATCGCAATTTTCGCGGTGTTGCCCTTTGTCGTTTATCCCGTCTTCTTGATGAAGGCGCTCTGCTTCGCCCTGTTCGCCTGCGCCTTCAACCTCCTGATCGGCTACGTCGGCTTGCTCTCTTTTGGCCATGCTTTGTTTCTCGGGTCGGCGGGATACGCCGCTGCGCACGCCGCGAAGGTATGGGGAGCGCCTCCGGAGCTGGCGATCCTCTTCGGCACCGCAGTGGCGGCGGGGATCGGCACCGTCGTCGGTGTGCTCGCCATCCGTCGACAGGGCATCTACTTCGCGATGATCACGCTGGCGCTGGCGCAGATGGCTTACTTTGTCTATCTCCGAGCGCCCTTCACCGGCGGCGAGGACGGGATCCAGGCGGTGCCGCGCGGTCGGCTGTTTGGCATTCTCAATCTTCAGGATACGACCACGATGTATTTCGTGGTGCTCGCCATTTTCACCGCTGGCTTCCTGATCATTTATCGCACCATCCACTCGCCGTTCGGCCAAGTGCTGAAAGCGATTCGAGAGAACGAGCCGCGCGCGATTTCCCTGGGATACAAGCCGGACCACTACAAGCTCATCGTGTTTGTCCTCTCCGCCGCGCTCTCCGGGCTCGCCGGCGGAACGAAGGCGATTGTCTTTCAGCTTGCCTCGCTGACCGACGTGGACTGGAGAACCTCGGGAGAGGTCATCCTGATGACGCTGCTCGGCGGCATGGGCACCATCTTCGGGCCGGTAGCAGGCGCTTTGGTCATCATCACGCTGGAGAATTACCTGGCGCAGCTCGGGGCGTGGTTCACGGTAACCGAAGGCCTTATCTTCGTCGTCTGCGTGCTCACGTTCCGGCGCGGCATTGTCGGAGAGCTGAGCCGCTGGCTCAAGCGACCCTTGTAATGGAGGCTGAAGATGCGAATGAAAGACAAAGTGGCAGTCGTCACCGGAGCCGCCAGCGGCATCGGCCGGGAGATCGCTCGAACGTTTGCCCGCGAAGGAGCGAAGGTTTGCATCGCCGATCTCTCGGTCGAGCAAGGCAAGACGGTCGCGAGCGAAATCGAACGCGCCGGCGGCGCGGCGATGGCGGTCGCGATGGATGTCACCAATGAGCAGCAGGTCGAGGCCGGGGTGGCCGCTGCCATCGACCGCTTCGGCTCCGCCGACGTGCTGGTAAGCAATGCTGGATATCAGCACATCTCGGCCATCGTCGACCTCTCACTGGAGGCTTGGCGCAAGCTCATCGCAGTTCATGTCGATGGCGCGTTTCTCACCACCCGCGCGTGCTTGCGACAGATGTACAAGGCGCGCAGAGGCGGGTCGATCATCTACATGGGCTCGGTGATGTCGAAGGACTCTGCACCGCTCAAGGCTCCGTACGTCACCGCGAAGCATGGCTTGATCGGCCTGTGCAAGGTGGTGGCGAAGGAGGGCGCCGCGCACGGCGTGCGCTCCAACGTGATCTGCCCCGGCTTCGTCCGGACGCCGTTGGTCGAGAAGCAGATTCCCGAGCAAGCGCGCGAGCTGGGCATTAGCGAAGCAGACGTGATCAAGAAAATGATGCTCAAGGACACGGTCGACGGAGAGTTCACGACCACGATGGACGTCGCCGAGTGTGCTCTCTTCCTTGCCTCGTTCCCCTCGAATGCGCTGACCGGGCAGTCGATCGTGGTCAGTCACGGCTTTCATATGCAATGAGCCCAGGCGGCATTTGGGAAAGGAAAACGCGTGCGTTTTACTCGAGTAGCGATCGTCACTTCTTCGGCGCTCGTTGCTTTAGCGGCGAATGGACAGGATGCCGCGAAGCCGGATGCCTCCGCACCTGCGCCAACGCCCCCGGCAGCACCCGAAGCCACCGCACCGGCATCCGAGAGCTGGACCGAACGCTTCGATCGGCTGTGGCACCAGCGCGAAGATCCGAAGGTAATGCAAGAAATCTCCGCCCTGGCAAAGGAGCAGCAGGCCAAACAGCCGAAGGATTACGATGCGAACTGGCGGTTGGCCTCCGTTCTGGTTTGGGAGGCCGACGGGCTGCCCGACGGCGATCAGAAGGCCAGCGTCGCCAAACAGGCGTGGGAGATCGCCGAAAAGGCGGTGGAGGCTCGACCCAAGGAAGTCCAGGGCCAGTACTATGCGGGTACCGGCCTGGGCCTCTACTCAGAGGGAGTCGGAATCCTCACTGCGCTTCGCCAAGGCCTCGAGGGGAAGTTCCGCAGCTATTCCCTCGCCGCGCTGAGAATCAACCGCGACTTTCTCGACGGAGGGCCGCTGGTCTTGTGGGGTCGCTACTTCTTTAAGTTGCCCTGGCCCAAGCGCGACGTCGGTCAATCGATCAAGGTGCTCACCAACACGCTGGTGAAGCACCCAACGAATTTACGCGCAAAGCTTTACCTGGCCGATGCGCTGCTGGCCGATGATAAAAAAGCGGAGGCAAGAAAACAGATCGACGAAATCGCTGCCGCCCCGACCGGCGTCGATCCCCCCGAGGATCACCGAATAAAGAGCCGAGCGGCTCAGTGGGTAAAGGAACACCAGAAGGACTTGATGTAGCGGCTACGACAACAGCGAAAAGCCTTTCGCAGAATCCCTCCGACTCAGTTTCGCGTTCATCGGCCAACTCCCAAAACCAACTGCCAGGCGCTGCGGCCGTGCGTGGAGGCAACCAGGACGCCGGTGACCGGGTTCAGCACCAGATCCTCGACGCGCACGTTGGGCAAGCCTGCGCTGAACCGCTCCCAGCTTCCGCCATCGTCCAGCGATCGAAAAACGCCGAGATCGGTTCCAACGTAGAGAGTCGCGGGATCCGTTGAGGCGTCGATGAGCAGCGCGGGCGTGGGAAGATTTGGCAAGTTGCTGCTGATATCCTCCCAGCTGTCTCCGGCGTCGACGGAACGGAAGATGTGCCCGGTTCCGAAGCCGGAAAAGGTCGCGTAGACGATGTTCGAATCCAGGGGATTGATCGCGATATGCGTCACCACGCGGCTCGACGGAAGGCCGCCGTTGACGAGCGCCCAGTCCGCGCCGGTGTTTGTGGTTCGCCAGATTTCCCCTGCGCTGGTGCCGGCGTAGTACGTGGTACCAGATGCGCTGGGCGCGAACGCCAGGCTTCGAATCATGCCCGAAGTAAGCTCCGGGCTGTTCGCCACCCAATTGGCGGCGCCGTCTTCCGTCCGCCAGACCGTGCGCGTCCCTGCGATCAATACACTCGAGTTGTTCGGATCGATGATGTACGGCGCGATGAACGCCGAGCCAGCCGCTAGGTCGGTGATTCCACTCACCGCGCTAAAGGTGCTCTGCCCACCGTTGATCGTCTTTCGGATGGCGAGGTGCTGTGAGGAGCAGTACCAGACGTTGTCCGGATCGCCGTCGGCGCCCTCGATAACCTGAAACGCGCCGTCTCCCCCGCAGACTTCAACCCACTGCGCCGAGCCGGTGGTTCTTTCGGAGCCATTGTCCTGGGAGCCCGCCTGCACTACTGCCGGGTTCGTCGGATGAAGCGCCATTCCCGGATACAGTTGGGTTATCGAGACGCCATTGTTCAAAGTAAACAATTGATCGCTGGAGTTGAGGAAGAACACGCCGCCGTCGTTTGAGATATAAAGATTGTCAAGCTCATCGATTAACAGGTAGTGATAGTCGACGTGTCCTCCGGATCGCTGATTCCAGGTCGCGCCTCCGTCGAAGGAGCGATACATCGATACCGCAGCTTGATACACAATGTCGGGATTGTTTGGATCGACGGCGACCGCGAGATTGTAGGATCCCTGGCCACAGCCCGAGCCGGTGCAATCCGGCAACCGCGTCCAGCTCGCGCCTCCATCGGTTGTCTTCAGACGCTGGATGAAGTTTGAGCTGGCTGGGTTGTTGACCGCGGCGTAGAGAATTTGCGGATCGGAGCGCGAGATTCCCATGTTGACCCGACCGCGGTTGGCTGCCGGCAAGCCGGTGTCGAGCTCGGTCCAGGTCTCGCCGAAGTCGGTCGACTTGTAGATGCCCCTGTTGGGGGCGGTCGATGGAACACCCACGCCGGCGTAGAGGGTGCTTGAGTCCGAGGGATCCATCACCAGCTCCGTCACCGCCGCGAGCGGCGAGCGGCCACTGAGCTTCAGGTCCCAGGTGTCGCCGCGATCGGTCGACTTGAATAGGCCAAAGGTGCTCGCGACATAAACAATGTTCGGAGAAACAGGGTCGATCACCACTCGCGAAATCATCGCCCCGCCTCCGGTGGGCAAAACGAACTCTTGCTCTCCCAGGCGCGTCCAGGTCGCGCCGGCATCCATCGATCTCAATACCCCTGCCCCGTAATAGCTGTCGCCGGAGAAGTCCTGTTCTCCAGTTCCGGCGTAAATGATGTTCGGGTCGGTGGGATCGACGGCGATGGAACCCATGGCCAGTGAGGGCTGATCATCCGTCAGCGGCGTCCAGGTCAACCCGGCGTCGGTAGTCTTCCAGACGCCGCCCAGCGCCGCGCCGATGTAAATGGTGCCCGGACTCGAGGGATCCAGCGCAATCGACGGCGTCCGGCCGCCGAGCCGCGTCGTCCCGGCCAGCAGCGGTGCTGGCCCGATCTGCTGCCAGATCGCTCCCCCCGGCCCAGTAGCAACCGGCATCTTCTGGATCTCGCTCCAGGCCTCCAACAAGCTCCCCTGACCCTTGCCGGGCCCGAGGCGATCCTCGGTCAGCCATCCGAAGTATTCGAGCAGCGATCCTTCGTCGACCGTTTCGTCTTCTTCCGCCGCAATCGGCGCGGCCCGGAGCGCAACCTGGGTGGTTATCAGCAAGGCGTGGATGATCATGGTGTCCCCTCATCGATGGCGTGTGAACTTCAGTCGAGGCTGAGCAGCGGGTGCGGACGCCGTGCTACACAGCCGCGGCGGGGCGGTCAAGTACCTCCGACGCCGAGCGGTTGTCGCCGCGGAGTTCAAGGTCCGCGCGTTTTCCTTGAACGGCGCGTGCGCCTATGGTCTAGGCTGTCGGCCGCTCAAAGCTCGGAGGAGGCAATGGCAAAATCACGTCGACTCTCCAGGCGGAGGTTTATCAAGGCGGCCGGGCTCGGCGCGGCGGGACTGAGCAGCGGCTTTTTGATTCCCAAGTATGCGCTGGGAGAGAAGAAGCCGCCGAAAAAGCTGACGATCGCCCAGTGGAGCCACTTCGTTCCCGGTTTCGACAAGTGGTTCAACACCCAGTACACCAAGGAATGGGGCGATAAGAACGACACCGAGGTCATTGTCGAGAACATCGCCGCCACTGCGATCAATCCGCGCGGTGCCGCCGAGGCCGCGGCGCGCAAGGGCCACGACCTCTACATGTTCACTTCGCCGCCCGCGATGCACGAAGAGAACGTCATTGATCATCGTGAGATCTACGAAGAGTGCGAGCGCAAATACGGCAAGCCGATCTCCCTGGCGATCAAAAGCACATACAATCCGAAGACCAAGAAGTACTTTGGCTTCTCGGACAGCTTCGCCCCTGATCCAATCAACTACCGAAGCGACCTGTGGGGGGACGTTGGCATCAAACCCGACAGCTGGGACGCCATCCGCGAGGGAGGCAAGAAAATCAAGGACAAGACCGGAATCCCGGTCGGCATTGGCCAATCCCCGGAGATCGACACCGCGATGGCGATGCGGGCCATCCTCTTCTCGTTCGGCGGCTCGGAGCAAGACGAGAACAACCGGCTCGTGCTCAACTCGAAGAACACGCTCGAGGCAATCAAGTTCGTCAAAGCGCTGTATCAAGAGACGATGACGCCCGAGGTGCTGGCGTGGGACCCATCGTCGAACAACCGCGCGATGCTGGCTGGAAAATCGTCGCTCGTTCTCAACGCAATTTCGATCACCCGCGAGGCGGAGAACAACAAGATGCCAATCGGAGACAAGATTCTGCTGGCCAAGGCCGCGCAAGGACCTGTCCGCCGAATAGGTTTGGAGCATTTGATGGGCGTCTACGTGATTTGGAAGTTCTCCGAGAACAAGGAGGGCGCCAAGAAATTCTTGGTCGATTACATTGGGAACTTCAGGCAGGCATTTGTCGCAAGCGAGTTCTACAATTTCCCCTGTTTTTGGAATCAGGTGCCGGAGCTCGCCAAGCTGCTCGCGAATGACGCGAAGGGCAAGCCGGCCGATAAGTACTCGGTGTTGGCCGACTCGCTGGACTGGGCCACCAACGTCGGCTATCCCGGCTACGCCACCGCGGCAATCGACGAGGTCTTCAGCACCTGGGTCATAAATACCATGTTTGCACAAGCGAGCACCGGCGCACTGTCCCCCGAGGATGCGCTCAAAGAAGCTGAGGGCAAGTGCAAGAGAATTTGGGCAAAATGGCAGGAGCGCAAGCTGATCTAACAACCCCCGCCGACGACCTGTGAAAGCGAATTCCGTGTCGTTGATTGCGAGACATGCACCCCCACAAAGCGCCCGGTGGTTACTCGTATCGCAGCTTCTAGCAGCAGGCGTTGCTCGCTATCATCCGCTGCGGGAAAGCGCTGCGTGGCTAAGCCGACATTTACCTTGGCATTGCTCTGGGACTCCAACTCATCGCCGAGCGCTGTCAAAGAGTTGATCGAGAGCCTGGACCACCACTTTCCACCCACGGGTGTCTCCAATATCGGGCTCACGCTTTCAGATGCGATCGTGTGTCTTCACTTTGCCGCAGACTTCTCTCTTTACTCTAAAAAAACGTTGGCCGAGGTTGGGTCCGAAGTGGAAAAGTCTGGCGGGAAATTCATTGAGTTGGCGCGACTTCCCGAGAGCAAGCTCGAGTCGTTCAAGGCGCAATTCATGATACCAACACCGGGGGGCCGTTCGATTTTCAAGCAGCTGAGAGCTTGCGCTCGCGCCCTCCAAGAGCACCTCGCAAACTTGTCGAAAGGCAACGGGACACTGCCTCTGGCTCCGAGACCACGAGCAGCCGTTAACCACGCCTCCATCCGCCCCAAGCGCCAAGCGACCCGGTACCGCTGTAGCCTGGAGGTGGAAATCCAGACGGGGCACGGTTTCATTCGCGAGCAGGCAATGAACATCTCAATCGGGGGCGTCTTCGTCCGGACCAGTGAGCGACCGGAGCTCGAGTCAAAGGTCGGTCTGAAGGTGCGGCTTCCTAACGGTCAGCCGCTACAAACGACGGCGCGCGTCGTGCATATTCTGGAACGATCGGATTCCGGCGGCGTGGGCCTCGAGTTCAACCGGAACGATCGGGTCTTCATGCGCTTGCTGGAGCGCTACTTCTCTTCGGTCGGGGGAAACAGCTGAACTCGACCTACGCCGTCTAGGGACTGCCAGACAGCTCGGGCCAGAGCCTCTCCGCGCCCCGCGGTCCTTGAGCTTTTACCCGCCTGGGGCAGGAATTCCCGGCGTGCTGAACGTAATCGAGACCGCCTCGATTCCCGGATTGATACGCCCGAGCATGGCGTTGGAAATGTGGTTGAAGCCGACCCCGATTCGAAAGCCCCGCGGGAATCGATAGCTCAGCTCGATCTGCGAGCGGAACTCGAGTGGCGAGCCGAGGTCCTTTCCACCCCCCGCGTGATACAGGCCAGGCGCAAAGCTGGGCGTAATCACCACGCAGCTCCAGAGGTAAAAATCGATCAGCACGCCGGCGAACACGTGCAATGTGCCGTTCGAATTCGCCATCCCTCCGCCGAAGGGCTTGAAAATCCAGAGCTGTAAGTTGGACCGGTATTCGACTCTGCCTTCGGTGGCGAATTCGCTCGGGCGGCGAATGCCGGTGTGAGCCAGCGAAACGGCGATCAGAGGTGCATCGTCCATCGCCGTGGTGACCACGAGCGGAGCGCCCACGGAATTCGACGAGGCCAAAACCAAACCGGCTATCACGCTGCCGCAACGCACGAGGGTTTCGCAATTAACGGGCGTGCCTCCGAAAAACCACAAGCGATGCGGCGAAAAGGAGCCCCAAGTCATGCCGGAGCACAGGGTTTGCTCAAGCGTTGCCCGGCGAACAGCTCGTTCGGTCCGACGTAGCAGAATCCCCGCGAACGGAACGACCAATCATGAAACAGTCGCGCCGGGACAGCTGGCGGCGACTTTGTCGGTCCGAGACTTCGCGGTCGCGACCGACCCGGCTACGACAGGATTCCCGGGAACGAACCGCAGGTCGGGGCGTCGCCGAAGCCGGGAACAGATTCGCCCATCGCGTTGAGGATGGTGCACCCGATTCGATTGAACACCTGATCGCCGATGTTGATCACTCGCCCGCCCTGTCGGATCGCCCCCGCGGCCTTGCCGATCAGCACGACCGGCACGTTTCTCTGGTTGTGGTCGCCGCGGCCAAGTTCGTTCGACCATACGATCAGCGTGTTGTCGAGCACCGTCCCATCGCCCTCGGGAACCGCCTCGAGAGCCTGAGCCATTCGGGCAACCTGGGAGGCGTAGTAGTGGTTCATCCGGACCACCCGATCCGTGTTTATCGGTGTGCTTCCTTGATCCGAAGTGTCGAGGTGCGCGACGTCGTCGTGGCAGTTCATGTCAATACCTTCCCAGGCGAACCGCCACTTTCCGCCGCCGTATCCGAACTGCACCGTGACGATCGGCACCAGGCCGCAGCGCAGCGCGGTGGCTCCGAGGTCGATCATGTCCGCCACGAGCTCGGGAAGCGCCGACTCGTTGTTCACCAAAAGCTCCGGCGCTTCATGGGTAAAGTCCCTCGGCCGGGTCGGGCGATTGCACTGAACCTGCGACTGCTCGAGAGATCTAGTCAGGCGCAGCTCGACCTGGCGAATCGAGGTGAGGTGTAGATCCAGTTTCTGCCTCTCCTGTGCGCCGAGCACCGAGGACAGATCGCCCAGGTTCCCCGCCACGGCGTCGAGGACGCTCCTTCGCAGCAGCAGGCGCTGGCGGGCGGCCTCGTCGGTTTCAACCGTGGGTAGGATTTGCTGGAAGACGACGAACGGATCGATCAGCGGGAGCTTGTGCTCGCCGGCGCTGAAGTAGCAAAACGACTTGCGATGATCGTACCCCGGCTTGGGGTGTGGCTCGACGGCCGAAGTCAGCACCGCCAGCGCGAGGGAGTCAATTCCCCAGCTTCGCGCGAGGATTTGATCGACCGAAGGACCTCCGCCCCAAGGCTTTCCACCGATCGAAAGGAGCCGCTCGCCGGTGAACATCCGCGCGAAGCCCATGTCGTGCTCGTTGCCGTCCGTTCCATGCGCGTCGCGCGGGATGTAGACGCCCTTCACCAGATTCGTCTTCTGGGCAATGCGCGGATCGCCGAGCAGCGGCGATAGTATCGACGAGGTGAAGCCGGAGGTTGGCCAGAAGTTCGCCTGTTGGGTGCCGTTGTTCTGCATGAACAGCACCAGGCGCTTCAGCGGCGGCGTCCCCGGACCGGCAAAAACGCGGTTTGCCAGCGGCCAGAGGAACGTAGCCGCTCCGAACGCCTGAAGGAATCTGCGGCGGGCGATGGCTTGCGCGGGCATGTCAGTTCGCCTCCGGAATTCGCTGCAGGAACAGCGGGCTGTTGACGAATGACATGATCAGCTCGGATACAGGGCGATCGGACGAGAACTGATTCGAGATCTGCGAGAGAATCGCGCGGTCGTCCGATGTTTCGGCCTGTCCCATCGCGAACCGGAACATCTGCGTCACCGAGCAGTCCTGGAACTGCTTGCTGGTCACCAGCCGCTCCGACAGCTCAGAGGCGCCTTGGAAAACCCCATCGATGTCGTCGGTTCCAATCAGCTCGCCGCTGTCATCGATCGGCTTGCCGGCCTCGGTGGACCGGAATCTCCCCAACCCATCGAATTCCTCGAAGCCAAAGCCCACGGGATCGATCAAGCGGTGGCAAGTCGCGCAGAACGGGTCGGTCGAGTGAGCGGAGAACCTCTCGCGCGTAGTCTTCGTCGGGTCCGGTTGCTCCATCATCGCCCGCTGCAGCACGTCGGCCGGAGGCGGAGGCAATCGGGTGCACAGCAGCGCCTGCCGGAAGAAGACCCCGCGCTCCACGGGCGAGGAGTGCGACGTCGCTGAATGCACGGCGAGGTACCCAGCCCGCGTCAAGATCCCCTTCCTTTGGTCGGGATCGAGAACCACCGGGGCGAATCCAGGCGCGCCGCCCACGCCGTACAGGGCGCCGAGCGCCTCATCGGCAAACGAGGCGTTGGAGGTAAACAGCTCCCGGAGAGAGCCGGACTTGTTCCAAAGCACGTCGTCGTAGAAGCGGTCCAGCTCGCCCGTCATGCTCGCCGCGAGCGCCGGATTGAAGTCAGGATAGACGGCCGGGTCCTTGGTCAAAGTCGACAGTCGGTTGGTGGCCAGCCATTGGTGGAAAAACTGGCGGAGGTTCGCCTTTGCGCTGGACGTTTGCAGCAAGCGCTCGCCTTCGCGCCGGAGATCGTCGGCAGTGCGAAGCCGCCCCTCGCCCGCGGCCGCGAGCAACGCGTCGTCGGGCATCGTGCCGGTGAGGAAGAACGAGAGCTCGGAAGCGACCTCGTAGTCGGTCAGCGGCAACGGGTCGGCGACGTCCGCCGGACCCGCGCCGAGCTCCTCCCGATATAGAAATGCCGGGCTCTGAAGAATCGCCTCGAGCGCGGTCTGAATGCCAAGTGCGAATCCGCCAATGTCATACGCGGTCTGATAGACGCCTTTGAGGCGTTCGATTTCCGCCGACGTGGCCGGCCGCCGAAACGCGCGCTTTGAAAAAGTCTGCAAGAAGCGATTCGCGCACGGGTCCTCAGCCCCGCACGCCGGCATGCAACCGCCCAGGAGATCTGCCAGATGCCGCTCGACCGCGCGTTGCGCGAGCTGTTCCGCCGCGAGTTGGTAGCGCTCGGCTTGATCCGTCTGCACCGTCAGCAGGGACGAGCCGTTGTCATAACCGTTGGCGTAAGAGTCATCGAGAAACGCGCTCGCGGGCTGGCTGTTGTCCCACAGCAAATCGCGGACGACATTGTTGTACTCGCGATTGCTGAGCCGCCGGATCCGGCGGAAGATCCACGTCTCAGCCTGCTGCGCGGACGCCCCCCCGGGACCGCTCAAGGTCTCAGTCGAACGCCCGATGCAGCCGGCGCCGATTTCGACCGCTAGCGCGCTCAGCCCGAAACAAACAAAGGCGGATTTCATACGCCCCCTAGACCCCCTGATCCCGCGCTAACACGGGGATACCAACAAAGTTAAAGGAACCCCAATTGCGCGGCGGAGGCTATCTCGAATCAACGCCGAGCTCACCTTCTTTTGGCGCGGCATGTTTCGCGCTCTCCGGGGGCCTTGTCGTTGACTGACCGCGTTAACGCCGAAATGTCACATCGATGTTTCAGGAAGGCTCGTTCCCGGCGCGGAAAGGTCGGTAATTCAATGGCCAGGGCCTCATTTCGGGGCTTTACCTGCGCGTCGATCGGCGTCATCTTGTCCTGCCCGGCGGGCCGCATCGCACCGGCAGCGCGGTCCCGCGAGTTTCGGAGGTCGCGATGGACCGCCAGCTCAGCTTCGAACCGCTGACGCCGACCGCCTTTCTACGCCGGGCTGGCCGAGTCTTTTCGGATCGACTGGCGGTCGTCGACGGCGAACGGCGGTTTACCTATCGAGACTTGTGGTGGCGGGCGCAGCGCATGGCCGGAGCCTTGCGCGAGCTCGGCGTGGCACCCGGGGATCGGGTGGCCGTCCTCGCCAGCAACTCGCATTTGCTGCTCGAATCCCACTACGGCGTTCCGCTTTCGGGGGGAGTGCTCTTGACGCTCAACACCCGCCTGACTCCGGACGATTTGAGTTACATCGTCGGTCACGCCGGCGCCCGGGTGCTCCTGCACGACGAGGCCCTCGACGACTGCGCCCGCGCCGTGGCGGCGAAGATGCCGGGGCTGGAGCGCATCGACGTCAAAGCCTACGAAGAGCTTCTCCCGCGCGCCGCTCCAATGGCCGAGCCGGTGGCTGACGAACGAGGGTTGTTGTCGCTGAATTACACGAGCGGAACGACGGCGCGCCCCAAGGGCGTGATGTATCACCACCGGGGCGCCTATCTTCAGGCGCTGGCGATGGCGCTGCAGATGCGGCTCGACTCGGACAGCAGGTTCCTTTGGACCTTGCCCATGTTTCACTGCAATGGCTGGTGCTTCACCTGGGCTGTGACGGTGGCCGGCGGAACGCACCTCTGCTTGCGCGCGATCGATCCGGGGCAAATCTGGCAGCTGCTGCGAGAGGGCGGCGTCACCCATCTGTGCGCGGCGCCGACCGTTCTCACCATGCTGCTGTGGCATCCATCGGCGAGCCGCGGCAAGGCGGTTCGGTTCGGCACCGGCGGCGCGGCCCCGACCCCCGCGATCCTGGCCAGGGCGGCCGAGCTGGGCATCGAAGTCACGCACCTGTACGGCCTGACCGAAACCTTCGGACCCGCCGTTCTCTGCGACTGGCGCAGCAATTGGAACGAATTGCCGATCTCCGAGCAGGCGAGGCTCAAGGCGAGACAGGGCGTGGGAAACGTGGTGAGCGAGACAGTGCGCGTCGTCTCGCCGGACGGCGCCGATGTCCCCGCGGATGGCACCACCCTGGGCGAGATTGCGATGCGGGGCAACAATCTGATGCTCGGATACTACCGCGACGAAGAGGCGACGCGCCGAGCCGCGCCGGACGGTTGGTTTCGCACCGGCGACCTCGGG
>Ga0126379_10001432_pt1 | contig 14515 bp, 8 predicted proteins | sample PanSoiMetPlot_24_FD_92640 | JGI IMG/M metagenome (GOLD analysis project Ga0126379, IMG submission 92640) | Tropical forest soil microbial communities from Panama - MetaG Plot_24 | ecosystem: Environmental > Terrestrial > Soil > Tropical forest > Bulk soil | place: Panama | collected 2016-02-17 | reverse complement strand
CGGTCGAGTGATGCTCATCGCCACCATCCAATTCGACGATCCTTCGCAGCCCGAGGTCGCAAAGGCCATGTCGCTGCTCTCCTCGCTGCAATTCGAGCCGGGTACTGGTGTCGCCGCAGCTGCCCCCTCCCCCGGTGCGCCGTTCACGTTCACCGCACCGCAGAGCCGAGTCATCGTCAAGATGTCTGACCCCTCGCTCCGCCCCGACGACGCGGCGCCCGCCAGCATGAACTACTTCAAGCTGACGAGACGCGACCCGCAGCTCATTCTCAGCGGCTGGCTTGAGCCGGCCTCGAGCTACAAGGGACTCAAGGAGTTCTGGCAGTCGGAGAGCCGGTCTCCAGCCTATGCCGGCGCGCTTGCGCCGAACCGGGTCGAGATGCTCAAGGCTGGTCCGTGGGAGGTGGTTGCCTTCGATGTGTCCGTGCCGGGAGGCACCAGCGCCCACCTGCGTGCAGAGCGTGTCCAGGCCGGGACCTGGATCGACCTGCACCTCTCCACGACTTCGGCAAGGCCGCCTGCCACGCTTCGAGCGGAGCTGCTGGCGGTGCTGCGCCAAGTCCAGGTCGTGGAGAAGTAGGCAGCAGCTGCGCTTGGCGGCAGTTCGAGATGCGTCGCTGCGCGACGCTCGCCACCACGAGGAGGAGTTCGTTTCGATTCGATCTCGCGGGGTCTTCGCTCCATCCTCATGCTGAGGAGCCCCGCCTCCGCCGAGGCTTCGGCGCGGCGTCTCGGCCTTTGTCCGCCGTAGCCCGCAGGGCGAAGGCAGAAAGGACGGGGGGGCCGTGACGAGCGAAGACAGCCGAATCCTCTCGGCGCTATCCCGACCACGCTCCGCCTACCCTGCTGAGCACGTCTCTTTTGCGCGCAGGCAATTCGTCTGTTCCGCTCTTAAAATCTCGGTGGGCGGGCATCTCGCACAGCGGGAGGCGTCTCCATGTCTCGAAAATCCCCCCAACGCAAGCCGATGCACCGATGCGTCGGCACCATCGGCGCAATCACGATACTGGCGTGCGGCATCGAAGCGGCTCTCGCCGCCGACTTCGTCGAGCCACCCGTGTTCACCAGCCAGAACGGCGTACTGGACATCATGATGGTGGCCAAAGCGAAGCCGATCCCGACGATCTCGTTCACGCCGCCAAACGGCGGCAGCGCGATCAATCCGATCGGCTGGGCCTACGACATTTGCCAACGGCCGGCGACCGGATCGAGTTGCCCGAGCGGGACGGGCACGGCCTGGGATTACGGCGGCGTGCGTCTCGCCCTGCAACAGGGCGACTCGCTCAACATCCACTTCGTCAACCAGTTGCCGAAGCTGGATCCGAACAAGCTCAACCATGTGACCGATCCAGGTGGAGCCAACCTGTTCCTCAACCCAACCAACCTCCACACGCATGGCCTGCTGACGCCGGCGCGAGCGGCAACCCGCGCCGATCCGACGTTCGGCGATTACATCTTCGTCACCGTGTACAACTCGGCCAACGGCACGCCGGTCCCACAGAGCACGCACCAGCACGGACCGATCGTGATGGATTCGGTCGACTTCAAGATTCCGGTGCCCAGCAATCATCCGTCCGGGCTGCTCTGGTACCATCCGCACGCGCACGGCATTGCACTCAATCAAGTGGTCCAAGGCATGGCGGGCCTGCTCACGATCGGCAACGTCGGCAACTACGTCAAAGGCGACGTCGCCAATGCGCCGATTCCGAACGCGAACGTCCGACACATCATGCTCAAGGAGATCCAGGTTCTGGCCAAGGGCACCGTCAACTTCGACAGCGGCCCACAGGCCGTCGCTGACGGCGAAGTGCTGAACCAGGAAGATCCCGGCTTCTGCGCGCCCTTCCCCGCTCGCGGCGAGGTGCGCCAAGGCTCGTGCCCAGGCGTGGACAACGGCCCGGACGGCAGCAACTTCACCGGCGGGAAGTGGTTCTTCACCGTCAACGGCATCCAATTTCCGACGATCCCGATGACCGTTCCGGATGGCGAAATCTGGCGGATCGGCACCGCTGCGGGAAGCCTCTCTTACGACCTTCAGCTGATCAACGACGTCAACAACAGACCGATGGCGACGCAGCTGATCTCCGTCGACGGCGTCGCCGTCCATCTGCCCCAGGACACGCCGATGAACACGATGGTGACCAGGGGGCGCGGCAAATTCCGGGTGGTCCCCTGCCAGGGCGTCCAGGTGATCGGCAACACGATCCCGGTCTGCGTCGATGAGATCGTCATGATGCCGAGCGCACGCGTCGAACTGTGGGTCACCTATCGCAACCCGGGGGGAAATATCACCCCGCCGCCGACGGGCGCGACCGCCACGTTGAAGAATAACCCCCTCACCATGGGGTCCGGCGATACCTGGCCGGCGGTCGATCTGGCCAAACTGCAGTTCAACCAGACCGGCGCGCCCAGGCTCACCCGCAACCAGATCGTCGTCGACGACAGCGGCGCCTTGCAGCCGGGCGGCATCTTCGCCGCTGCGGCTCCGGGCGCGCAAGCAGCGCCGTTGCCTCCCGGCTGCGCGGCCTTGCCGCCCGGACACCGTCGCCGCATCTTCTTCGGCTTCGCCGACGTCTCTGCTCCGAGCGAGACATTCGCGCTCGGTTACGAGGAAGTCGACCAAAACGGAAACGTGGTTCCGGGAAGCCAGAAGCCCGCGCCGGACGCTTTGGAGCAGTTCGATCCATCGCACAACACCATCTGCCTGCCGCTCGCGCAGGGCCAGACGCCGGTGACCGAGACCTGGGAACTGGTGAACCTGGCGACCGAGAACCACAACTTCCACCTTCACCAGTCGCGGTTCGTCGAGCGACTCGACAATACGGCCAGCCCGCTTCAGGACAACTTCCCGCTGGGGGTGTCAGTGCCTGACAACACCATTGCGGACCAGGTCAGCAACAACCAGTTGGGCGTCTGCACGGTCGCGCAGTGGCGCAGCGGCCATTGCGTCTCGCCGCCGGTCGTCCTGGACATTCCGTTCAGCCAACTGGGCGAGTTCGTCTACCACTGCCACATCCTCGAGCACGAGGACGAAAGCATGATGGCAAAGATCCAGGTAGTGCCGTCACCCAACTGAGACGTGGCAATCGCCTGACGACTGGCGCGGAACTCAGAATCCGCGCCAGTCCCATTTACGCAATCAGCAATGCGCGTTTGGAGCAGGTTCGCGGGCGCTGGCGGAATGTCGGCTCTTGGGACGAAGCAGAAGAGGCCAACGAGCAAACCCCGCTGAACCTGGTCGAAAATGACCCTGGCCGCGTGAAAACGCCGAGTCAGGGATGTGTCGCCTTCGGATGTTGGTCACGCCGCGATCGATGCCGGTGACGAGCTTGGGCGGGCTCGGCATGCCCCACCGCGCCATGACGAGGCCGCGTGCGCCGTCTGCGCCGGCGCGCACGGATCGGCGCCAACATATCGAGAAAGACGCCGCAACTGCCTCAAGGTCAACAACCCGGACGCTAACTGTCCCCGCGATCCCATGCGGAGCGCACTCTCGGCGCAGCGTGGTCGTGATAAGCTCGGGGCGCGCTCCGCCATTGAGAGTGGCGGCGCGGTGTCGCTAAAATAGAGCCAAATGTACTCGGGGAGCCCGGACTGTGATCTGTCCGGCATTGGGGGAGTCATGGCTGTCATCCTGATTGTTGAAGACGAAGAGCAGGTTCTGGTGCTCGCGAAATCCTACCTGGAGGAACAAGGACACAAGGCGCTGTCGGCGGACACGATCGACGGAGCGCTCGCGATCCTCGGCGGCGAGCAACCCGTTGATCTTCTGTTTGCAGACATCGCACTCCACGCCGATAAGCAGGCGGGACTGGAACTGGCTAAGCAGGCGGTCGAGCGCCAGCCCATGCTCAAGGTGCTCTATACGACAGCCCAAGCGGTGACAGACGGAATGAAGGCGCTCTTGGTCGAAGGTTCGGCTCTCCTTGAGAAGCCTTACACCGTCGACCAGCTGTCACACACGCTCGCCGTTCACTTTGGGATCGGGCCGACCAGCAGATCGGCCGCTTGAGGTCGATGGACTGGCTGCGAAGCGCTGCGGTCACCGCTTCGAATGGTCAGCCAGTGCCGCTGGGACAAGAATGATCGCGGGCACGCTGTCGCCGGACGGTTCTTCTCCGTCCGCCCTGGCAAGGTATTCAGCCGCCATTGCTGCGTAAAGACGCGCCATCGGCTCGTTGCTTGCAGCGGACGCGAGAATGGTAAATAGGCTGGCCCGTTCTCGATAGCGCTTAGAATTAGACATAGCCGGGCATCCAGATCGACCGATGACTTTGGAATTCCGCAGGACCGCGCCGGTTCCGGCGCCCCCCGCATGGCAGCGCGTCGTGGCCCGACGGCCACTGTCCGCAATACGACATTCAACGGTATCTCGATGGATGTTTTTGACGTAACTGGTGTAAGTTTCTCACTGCGTTTACCGAAATGACACCGAATATTTTGACCTCGATCGACGGCGCGTTACTCTCATCGCCACGCAGACGACGGAGAGGGGAACTTTGGAGGAGCGCGCAATGGGCGTTTTCCGGCAAGCGGTGCCACGTCATCTTATCCCGATCCATCCCGACAACGCGGCAAGCAAGGACTGGATCATCCTCCTGGAAGCAGGCACGATCGTCGGCCCATCGACCGAAAAGCTTCGCGTTGCCCGCGCCACACTGGAGCGAAAAGTCGTGAAGCGTTACGACATGTTTCTACGGGTGGCGTATTTCCTTGTTGTGGACGACTACGATCCGCGCATTCACGCCGTGTATTTCTGTCCTCAGCTTTACAAGCACGACAGTGACAAGAACCTTGTGCCGCTTCACGGCGAGGAGATCGGGCGATTGATTGCGCACGCGCTCGAGAAGGGAATCAAGGAGGGGCCGCCTTGGTACGAGCCATCCGCAAAATTGCCGGATGCGCCGATCATAAGGACTTCGTTGGAGCCGGAGTTGGACAGCTTGGTGGTTGAAATGCCGACGCGGAATGCAGCCGCCTCGAAGACAACGCAGGTGCAGAAAAGCGCGTGAGTTGCCTCCGCGTTGGCGAGGAGCTCCGCTCCTCGGTGCTTATGACAAAACGAGTCACGGCGCCCCGGCCCTCGATCAGCGAGTAACGCGGCCTTGCCAGGTGGTGCCGTCGCCCAACTGAGACGTGGGAATCGCATGACGACTGGCGCGGAAACTCGGGATCCGCGCCAGTCCCATTTACGCAATCAGCGAATGCGCGTTCAGAGCGGGTTCGCGGGCGCGGTCGCTCGCAAGCGATCGGGGCGCCGGCCGTGACCGATAGCCGCCGCAATGATGCCTAGCACGGATCAGCGAACTGCACGCGCGGCGCGGAGCGACCCCGCCGCTCAATTGGCCTTGCTCGTGCCCGTGTCCGCGTTGGCGTCGACGAACCACTTCATGGCCAGCACCCGCGTCACCTTTTCGTGGTCGAGATGCGGCCAGAACACGGTGCGCATGGCGTACTTGATGTCCTCATATTCGTACTTGCACTTCTTGGCGCGGCCCGGGGGGAGCTTCGCCATCTCGCCCGAGAACAAACGCTCGTCGTAGCCGTAGGCGATGCAAATCAGGTTGAAATAGCGTTCCTCCGGCGCGCCGTGGTCGCTCGAGAAGGCCGCGAGCGGCAGCGTGACTTGCGGATTTGTGCTGAGGTCCTTGATGTAGGCGTGATAGCCGAACGCGGCGCCGTCGATCAGCTGGAGCGCCTGGTTGCCGCCGAACTGAAGCATGATGTAGGTCGCGAACTGATCGGCCGCATCCTCCTGCCGCCCGAAAACCGGGACGTCGAAGATGTCGAACATGGCATGGCCAAGCTCGTGCGAGACGGCGAAGAACAGCTGGCCGCAGACTGCGTCCTTCATGGTGTCGCCCATCACCTCCTTCGTCTCCGCGGGCATGCTCTCCCAGATTTCCTGCAGATATTCGTAGCAGATGCTCACGGTCGGCACGTTGTCGACGCGCTGATACCAGGCATTGGAGACGCCGCAGCTCATCGTCCTGATGTTGAGGTTGATGTCACCCAGGATCCACGGGCTGAAGATCTTGCGCACCATCTCGAGCATATGACGCTGCTTGACCGTCTCGAATACGTTTTGCTGCCCGGGATCCTTCGGAGTCTGATACTCGATGTGGATGCGCGGGTTCTCCTCCATATGCTCGATAGCGTCGGGCGCAGTAGCGGCGTCGCCCATGACGTGCGGCCGCGCGCGATCGACGGGCGCCTCTTCGCGCATGCCGAACGGCCGCTGGCGCTCGACGTCGCGCAGGCCGGAGATGCGCTGGCACGCGTCGTTCGGATTGGGCGGCGTATGCACACTCTGGTCGCGCAGGGCGTAGCCGTTCCCGCATTCGACGGTGGCGTTTCGCGGCAGCGCCGCGCGATCGCGGATGTAGAGCTTGTCCCCGCTGCGGAAGATGACGACGCCGGCGTCCAGCGGCCGCGCGCCGGGCTGCCCGACCGGGTTGGCGAGATCGTTCTTCGAGCTTCCGGGCGTAACGCTGAAGGTGTGGCCGTCGATGACGATGCTCTCGCCATTGGCGATGGTGCGGGCCGCATCCTGCGACTGAGCGAGCGCCGGTGAAGCGGCGAGCGCCGCCAGGGCAATGCCGGCCGCGATGCCGGCCGCTGAGCTGCAACTCTGCGCTTTCATGCGACACCTCCTTCTTGGAATCCTTATTGGAATCGTCTTGGAACGAAGGCCAGCCGCACCCGTCGCGCGAGAGGCGATGTTCCTTCCCCTCTCTCTAGCACGGTAAGGGTGTGGCGGATAATCCGTACAAATTCAAAAAGAAATGATCGTTCGAACAGCAGGAATGAGCCGCGGCTTGCAGCGCGCGAGGCCAGCGCGGCCCCGCAGAGGGTTAACGGTCCGTTGCGGTCGAGGCCCGTACCGTGCTCAAGGCACTGGGCAAACAACTCCGGCCGCGCGGCAGCCAGGCTCGAGCCGCGCGTGCTGGGGTAGCTGCGGGGTAACATTGATCAGCGCGTCGCAGCCTCGACGCGCGCTCGACTTGGCGCTTCGACTTGGCGCTTCGACCTGGCGCTTCGAATGGGCGTGCCGCCGCAATTTCTGCGAGCAGTGTGTGATCCAGCTCATACGACGATTGCCCATCGCGGAGCATCATCGCGGGAAAGAGGATGGCCCCGCATCCTCGATGACGTGAACGACCGGCAATGCTGTTGGCGTTGCTGCGTTGCCCGGGTCTCGCACGCTCGCGAAGCGAATGCGTCCCTACGACGCCATGCGTCAATCATTCCGGCGCTGCACGGTGCTTGACCGCAATTGGTTCAACGAAAGCGATCCTTCACACGGGTTTGATTTCGAAACTCCGAGGCGCCCATCGACCACTAGGAGTGGCTTGCAATGATCAAATTCATCCACGCGTCTCGCCTGCTCACAATCTGCCTGCTGCTGGCCGCCATGGTCGCTCCCTGTCATGCGCAGCCGAGGCCTGAGAGGCCGCCGGTCGTGGTGGGTCCCGCGGTGCCGGTCCAACCCTCACAGCGGGGACCTGTCGTGCGGCCGCCCGGCCCGATCGTGATCGGTCCCGTGCTGCCGGTCGATCCCACGCCGTTCGGCATTCCGGACACGATGACTCCGCCGTTCGGGCTGCAAATCGTCAATTCGACACAGACGGTGCCGACGACGGCGAAAGCTCCTTTCGTGACGCACAATCCGTCGGTGATCTTCAACTTCCCGATCACGCCCGACATCAATGCTTGGCTGAATGGCGGACTGCATTTCGCCTACAAGGCCGTCGGCTGGAAAGGCCACATCTACACCGAAGCCTGCCTCACCGATGCGGAAGCGCTTCTCTGGCCCACGCGGATTGCAAAGGGCGCGGACAGCGCCACGTGCCCGACGAAGGCGGACACGGCGACGCAGACATTCATTCCGCGCAAATGGTACCAGGTCGCCGATGCCAAGGCCGATCTCTATGTCATCCAGAATTCCGGCTTCATCCTTATACCGACTCCGGTCGCGGTGAACCTGCAGCAGATCGCCAACACTCTGCGATTCCACCTCAACGGATACACTTATTATTATGCGAACAACCATACCGGCCCGAACGATCTGGCCGCTGCCTGCACGGGTCCGGCCTGCAGCAATGCGCAAGCGGACGTCTACTCGCCGCCATTCGAGCTCGCGGTCCTTCCTGCCGCGATGATCCAGCTGAAGGTCGTCCCCGAGACGATCGTCTATCTGCCGCCCGGCGACAAGAGCAACGGCATCCTGAAGGTCACCAAGACCTTCAGCACCACCATCACGGCCGGCGAGACGATCGGAATCGACAACAGCACCGTTCAGGACGACTGGGTAGAGCTTGTCGACCAGGGCGGGTTCACTGGCGATATCGGCAAGGTCTTCCAGCTCGGCTTCAGCGGCACCAACGACACGAGGTGGGATACCAAGACGACGCTGAAGGCCGGGCAAGCGCTGGAGCGCGACCTGCAAGGCCTGAATCAGACCGCAACCGCCTTCACGCGCACCATCCAGGCCGACCACACCACGATTCCCGGCGCGGCCGGTCCGTTCCCCAAGGAACCCTTCTGGGGCGATCTGATCGTCGTCCTTGTCCATCCGCAGCTCGCGGTGTGGAATTTCTACGGCCGGCCGATCGTTCAGCAGATCGCGGCCAGCAGCGCGAACGGCCTGCCCGACGACATCGCCATCACGGTGGCCGAGCTCGACGCCTGCAGTAAGGCCCAAGCGCCGTTCGCACAGGGTTACAAGTTCACCACGGCGAGCGGTCAGCAGGAGGTTCTCACCGCGGCCGAGTGCAAGAACCTGGTGTCGCTCGATCCGTTCTGGGTCAAGAAAGGTCAATCCGCCGACCTCACGGGCCGCGGCCAGATCGTCGTTGCGAGTCAGGAGTACGGCATCCCGGTGGTCGGGCCGCAGACCGAGAACAGTCTGGACATCCAGACCATCACGAGCAGCGCGGAGACCGTGACCAACCAGAACACGGCGACCTATGCGTCGACCGTTGAAGACATCGTGGCCACGAACTGGAGCGTCGGCCTGACGTTCGGGCTGAATACGGGCTCGGTCTTCAACCCGTTCCAATTCGGCCTCAGCGACTCCGTGACCCTGAAAGCGGGTTCGAGCACGGACAAGAGCCTCACGATGACGCTCACCTACAAGAACTCGAGCGCCACGACGTATCGGACCGATATCCAGACCGAAGGCAAGATCGACGACGACACGAACCGCGGGTACTCGCCGCACGTGGAGGTCTATCAGGACGATATCTTCGGCACGTACATGTTCCGCGATCCGGACGCGCAATGCTCGCCGACGCCCGGTTGCCGCAGCGCGGCGCCGCTCGGCCCGTCGAGCCAAAAGCCCCGGCCGAAAAAACAGCCGAGGCCGCACCCGCCGCAAGTGGGTGGAAACGTAGACAGGCTGCAATAGGAAAGCAGTTGGGTCGATGAGCATCGGACCGCGCGTTATTCACGCGCGGTCCACTTGCGAGGACCCACAGGCGTACCCGCCCAATCGCGTGTATCACGCGTCCGCCATTAACGTTAACAACCCTTAAACAACGGCGCAGGTAACGTCCTACACGCGTCAGACGTAAGGCGGGTTTACTATGAATCCGCTCCGAGCAAAAAGGCCCCGATCTCCCACCCCCTCCCCCCCATCCCCAGGAGATCGGGGCCGCCAATCCTCCAAAAAGGAGCTGCCGGAGAAGCGGTTAGCGCATATTCCGGCGAAGTGGGCACCGGTTCGCCGACAAGAATATGCGCCAAACAACCTGGTGGCGCAGAGGCTCGTTCCAAGCCTCAACGAAATGCCAAGCGAGTCCGCGGCGTTCCGTGAACGCCGCAGCTCGCATTTCTCTAATGCAGCTTCGCAGCCTTGCCCCAAGTTGTCATCGCGACTGTCCACGATTTCTGCCACTGCTGCGCGAGCTCCATCCAAAGCTGAAAGGGGTTCATCGCCGCCTTCTGGAAAGCCTCGACACTCGCGAAACTTCCGACCGGGGCGAAGCCGGGAAAGGCGTCCAGCTTCGACACTGTCGAAGATGGCGAGGCGGTCGTCGGGGTAGGCAACTTGAATTGCTCCTCCCAGGCGTCCAACATCTTGTCCATCGTCTTGATCTGCATATCGGCGATGCTCTGCATCTGCGTGCGAGCGCCGTCAACGATTTGCTCCGGCCATCCGATCGCCGAGGCAGCCGTCGCCATCCTTTCCATGACGCGTTTGCCGTTCCTCTCGCTGGAGTCGGCAATTTCGTTGCGCCACGTCGACATGGCCTTGAGCGCTGCGTTCACCGCCTCCCGAGCCTCATTCGTAAGCCCGGGAACCGAGACAGGGTTGAAATTTCGGGGCTCCGCCTCCAGGAAGCTGCCACGCATTGACGGGTCTCCTCTCATTGGCCTCTTTGGGCCGGGACACTGCCACTGCGCGTAAAAAGAATAGCTACACCTGCGAGATTGTTTTGATTCAAGTCAGAGCTGTTTGCATTTAAGTCAGAGAACTGCTTGCAATCCCCACCGACAGCTCGACCGGCATCGCGAGAGAGAGAAACGCAAGCACGACGATTATGATGACGGCGGATCGGCTGCGGCGCGCACGGGCGCGGCGCACATGCGACCATGTACAGCCGCGAACGAGCGGACTCCCCCCGGCGCCGGCAAGTTAAAACGCCCCGGGCACGGGGCCCGGGGCGTCACGACTCCTCGGAAGCTGAAGCGGCGCCCTACTTGCTGAACGGCCCCCACATGCCCGACCACAGCTTGAAGCTCACGCGCGCCTCGACCATGTCGATCTTGGCGCTGATGTTGCGGTCTTCCACCAGATTGACGGGCGCCACCGTCTCCGTGTGGTTGTTGACGTTGATGTGGGTGTACTGCACGCCGAGCACGATATCGGGCGTCAGCAAATATTCGAGGCCAGCGCCGCCGAACCACCCGTTGTGCCAGTGCCCGGCGCCGTCATTGAACAGGCCCGTCGTGGCGTTGAAGGTGTTCGTCTCCATGGCGGTGGAGGCGTAGCCGCCGGTGCCGTAGAGCAGCCAATCGCTATAGGCGAATCCGGCGCGACCGCCGAACGTGAAGATGTTCTGGATCCTCTGCTGGCAGATCAGCCCGCCGAGGCGATTCTGTCCCGCCGTGCCCGGGCATGCACTGGAGCTGCTGAGATCGGTGAACCGGTAGTTGGTCTCGGTGCCGAGCACCAGGTGCCCGAACTGCCAATTGAACCCCGTATGCAGACCGGCGACCCACGAGCTCGCCGACGGCAGCTGCACGGTGCGTCCGTCGCCGAAGGTCCAAAGACCCGGATCCTCCCAGTCGCCGCCGAGCGAGCCGCCGAAGAAGAATCCCTGCCACGGCGCGACCGGAGCAGCGACCGGCGCCGCCTTGAGCGGCATGTCGGCCGCCAAGGCCGGCGCAATGGCAGACAGCGACAACGCAGCAGCACCAACCAGGATGAGTGTTCGCACCGGGAGCCCCTCTCTTCGCCCTGACTTGCCCTACTTGAGTGCTACCACGACCCGCAGCCGCAGGCTGTTGCATTTGCGTCACAATGGCCGTCAAATTCGGAGTTCCATCAACGCGCAGGCTGGGCGCAGGGTGGCGCAGGTGTGGCCGCCCGCGCCGTTCCGCTCGCTGTCGCGAACCTTATACAAGCGCTCGATATTTTCGCCGTTCGGAGGCCGGCTGCCGGCCGCACCAACGTGCAGCCGCGCGGCGGCACAACCGGATTTTCGTGGGTGCCCCGCATCGCGACGCCCGCCACCGGGGACCTTGCGAGGAATCGACAAGGCAGCTTGATTGACCCGGCGGGGCGCGCCGCGCACAAGGCAGGCAATGAGCATGCAACCTGTCGCCAGCCCCGATCGCGCCTCGCCGCTCGGCCTCGGGCCGAGCGGGCTCGCGCCGAACGTCTATGACTGTGTGATCTTCGTCATCGTGGCGGCGGTCTTCGTGCTGCTCGCCCATGCGCTGCGCGAGATCGGCGAGCCGCTCGCGCGCCTCGAGGTCGCGCCCGTGACGCTCGATCCGCGCCATCTTCCCGAATATGCGTTGCGTACGACGCTGCGCATGTTCGCCGCGATCATCGCCTCGCTCATCTTCACCTTCGCGGTCGCCACGCTCGCCGCCAAGAGCCGCAAGGCCGAGATCGTGATCGTGCCGGCGCTCGACATTCTCCAATCGGTGCCGGTGCTCGGCTTCCTCACCTTCACGGTCGTGCTGTTCCTGCGGCTCTTCCCGGGCAGCCAGCTCGGCGCGGAATGCGCCTCGATCTTCGCGATCTTCACCAGCCAGGCCTGGAACATGGCGTTCAGCTTCTACCAGTCGCTGCGCACGGTGCCGCTCGATCTCGACGAGGTCAGCCGGCATTTCTGCCTGTCTCCGTGGCTGCGCTTCTGGCGGCTCGAAGTGCCGTTCGCGGCGCCGGGCCTCATCTGGAACACGATGATGTCGATGTCGGGCGGCTGGTTCTTCGTCGTCGCCTCGGAGGCGATCACGGTCGGCGACACCACCATCAAGCTGCCGGGAATCGGATCGTGGCTTGCGGTCGCAATCGAGCAGAAGAATATCGCCGCGGTGGCGATGGCGGTCGGCGCGATGGCGCTGGTAATCCTCGCCTACGACCAGCTGCTGTTTCGTCCGATCGTCGCCTGGGCCGACAAGTTCCGCGTCGAGCAGACCGCCGCGCAGCAGCGGCCGCAGTCCTGGGTCTATGACCTGGTGCGGCGCGGCCGCCTCGTCAAACGGGTGTTCGCGCCGCTGGCATGGGCGCGCGGCCTGGTGCCCCGGGCGCGGCCGCGACTGCGGCGACCGCCCTCGCCTGCGCTGCGCAGGGCCGGCGACGTTCTCTGGCTCGCGCTCGTCCTTGCCGGCGCCGCCTATGGGCTCTGGCTGGTCGCCGAGTATGCTGCCACGACGCTCCAGCGCCGCGACGTGCTCACCGCGGTCGGCCTCGGCGCGCTCACGCTCGTGCGGGTCGTCGTGCTGATCGCGCTCGCGAGCGCGATCTGGGTGCCGGTCGGCGTATGGATCGGATTGCGCCCGTGGGCGGCCGAGCGGGCGCAGCCGCTGGCGCAGATCCTCGCCGCCTTTCCGGCCAACGTGCTGTTTCCGATCGCCGTGGTCGCGATCGTATCGTTCCATCTCAGTCCCAATATCTGGCTGAGCCCCCTGATGGTGCTCGGGACCCAGTGGTACATCCTGTTCAACGTCATTGCGGGTGCGAGCGCCTTTCCAACCGACCTGCGCGAGGCGGCGACGCTCTACCGGCTGCGATCCCTGCAGTGGTGGCGGGACGTAATCCTGCCGGGAATCTTCCCCTACTACGTGACCGGAGCCTTGACGGCCTCGGGCGGATCGTGGAACGCGAGCATCGTCGCGGAGGTCGCCAGCTGGGGCGACACCAGATTGCAGGCGGACGGCCTCGGCGCCTATATCGCGCAGGCGACCGTGGCCGGCGATCATCCTCGCGTCGTGCTCGGCATCCTCGTGATGTCGATGTTCGTGGTCGCCTTCAACCGTCTGGTGTGGGGACCGCTGTATCGGCTCGCGGAGCGGCGCTTTCGCCTGAACTGAGCGGGGCGCGCGCCCGCGGCGCCGCGGTCCTCCGCCGCAGCGATGCGGCAAACCGAGCAGGAGCCTAGGGCCATGGACCAGCCGGCAGCCGCAAGCATGCAGAACCTGCGCACCCCGCTGGTGATGATCGATCACGTGCGGCATCTTTATCGCAAGGGCGGTGCGCCGGACGTCCTCGTGCTTGACGACGTCACCATCGCGCTCGCCGACAACGAGATCGTCGGGCTGCTCGGCCGCTCGGGCAGCGGCAAATCGACCCTGCTGCGCATCATCGCCGGCCTCATGCCGGCGACCGCGGGCCGCGTGACGATCGCGGGCGAGCCGGTCGAGGGACCGGCCAGCAATGTCGCCATGGTTTTCCAGAGCTTCGCCCTTTTTCCGTGGCTGACCGTCCTCGAAAACGTCGAGATCGGGCTCGAGGCGCAGGGCGTGGCGCCGGCCGTGCGCCGCCAGCGCGCCCTTGCCGCGATCGACCTCATCGGGCTCGACGGCTATGAGAGCGCCTACCCGAAAGAGCTGTCCGGCGGCATGCGCCAGCGCGTTGGGCTCGCGCGCGCGCTGGTCGTCTATCCCAAGGTGCTGCTGATGGACGAGCCGTTCTCGGCGCTCGATGTGCTGACCGCCGAGACGTTGCGCACCGATCTGCTCGACCTGTGGTGCGAGGGCCGCATGCCGATCTCGTCGATCCTCATGGTCACGCACAATATTGAGGAGGCGGTGCTGATGTGCGACCGCATCCTGGTGTTCTCGTCCAATCCGGGCCGGATCGTGGCCGACATCAAGGTCGACCTGCCGCAGCCGCGCAACCGCGTGGCGCCCAAATTTCGCGAACTGGTGGACGACATCTATGCCCGCATGACGGCGCGGCCGATCGGCCGCCCGGCGCGCGAAAGCGCGTTTCCGGGCACCGGTATCGCCCTGCTGCTTCCGCGGGTGTCACCCAACGTGCTCGCCGGACTGATGG
>Ga0126379_10001431_pt1 | contig 14518 bp, 16 predicted proteins | sample PanSoiMetPlot_24_FD_92640 | JGI IMG/M metagenome (GOLD analysis project Ga0126379, IMG submission 92640) | Tropical forest soil microbial communities from Panama - MetaG Plot_24 | ecosystem: Environmental > Terrestrial > Soil > Tropical forest > Bulk soil | place: Panama | collected 2016-02-17 | reverse complement strand
TCGCCGCTTTTGTCCAAAGATATCCGACCAGCCCGCACGCCGACGAAGCCAAAGACCTTTTGGGTGAAGTGAACATCGGCATCTTTCTTTCGCGCACGCCCTCACCCGAAAAGGAGGAATACATCGTCAAACCGGGCGACGTGATCAACAAGGTCGCGCGCAAAATGAAAACCACGCCCGAGCTGATCATGCGGATGAACAACATGAGCGGCACCATGCTTCACATCGGCGAACACCTGCTCGTCTCGCATCCTGACTTCGCGATCGTTGTTCAGCGCAAACAAAATTTGCTCGTGGTCTTGAATCACGGTGGATTTTTCAAGCAGTACCACATCCGCGAAGAAAAATTGCCGTCTAAGATGTCGGCCAAAGCCACTACCAAAGTCGTCGAAGTCATGGCGTGGCGCGACGGCAAGCGCGTCGGCTTTGGGACGAAAGAATTTATCGGCAGTACGCGCTGGATCCGTCTGGGCAGTCAGGCCTACACGATTTACGCCGTGCCCGATTCCGCGCACCAGGTCGTGCAGACTCCGCCGCCGCAGGGAATTGGTCTTGCCGCCGCGGACGTGGAAGAGTTGAGCACTCTCGTGAACAGCAAAACGCCGGTCACGATCACCGAATAACGCAATGGAAGTTCAACCGCTCGATTTCGAAAAGCCGATCGTGGAACTCGAGCGGCGTTTGCAGGATTTGAAAGAGCACTCGCGCGAGCACGATGTCGACCTTGATAGCGAGGTCGCAGGCATCGAGGCGAAGTTGCGCGATACGCGCCGGGAAGTTTATGGAAACCTGACCGCGTGGCAGCGCGTCCAGATCGCGCGCCACGTGCAACGGCCATTCGCCCTCGATTACGTCGAACGTTGCTTCACCGGTTGGACTGAGCTTCATGGCGACCGCCGTTTCGCCGACGACAAAGCGATGCCGAGCGGAGTTGCGATGCTCGACTCAACGCGTTGCGTCGTCATCACTCACCAAAAGGGTCGCAACACGAAGGAAAACGTGATGCGTAACTTCGGGTGCGCGCATCCCGAAGGTTATCGCAAGGCGCTGCGCTTGATGCGGCTCGCGCAGAAATTTAACATGCCGGTGATTTCGTTGATCGACACTCCGGGCGCGTTTCCGGGGATCGGATCCGAGGAGCGTCATATTTCGGAAGCGATCGCGGTAAACTTGCGCGAAATGATGAACCTGCGCGTGCCGATCATCGCTGCAGTCATCGGCGAAGGAGGCTCGGGCGGCGCGCTCGGCATCGGTGTGGCCGACCGCGTATTGATTTTGGAAAACGCGTATTACTCCGTCATCAGCCCGGAAGCTTGCTCGGCAATTTTGTGGCGCGACCGCAAACACGCGCCCGAAGCCGCCGAAGCGTTGAAGCTCACGGCGCAGGATTTATTGAGACTCGAAGTCGTGGACGAAGTGGTGGAGGAGCCGCAAGGCGGCGCGCATCGGGATTACGTAACGGCGGCCTCGAACCTCGGCCACGCATTGCGCAAGAATCTGGAAAAGCTGCAGGAACAGCCGGTCGAGCAATTGCTCAAAAAGCGTTATAAAAAATTCCGCGCCCTTGGAAATTTTTCTGAGCCGAAAAGCAATTCCGGGCGTTGATAATTAGAAATGCGGCTGGGAAGTCTTCGATTTTGCGGATGCGTTGCCGCGATTTTTCTCGCGCTGAGCTCGGCGCATGCCGGATCAAGCGCGGGTTTTGACTTCGACCGGGACACGCTCTCCTTCGCGAACTGGACAGTGTTTTCGTATGAAAACGGCCATATCGTTTCGCACAAGAACCAGTTTGGCCACCACTACTCTCGCCGCTGTTTTGTGATGACGCGTACGGTGGAGCAATTTTACAAATTCGCGCGGTTCGAACCGAAGGCAGCGCGGGTGGACGATCCCGAGCTGACCAAACGCGTCCGCGCGGTCACGAAAAAACAGCCGTGGCTCGATCCGTTGCCGCCGGAAAAGCGGATCGTGATTCCGGGTTACCGCAATCTACGAGAACTCAGCCGGGACAAAATGAGTTTGATGCAGGCAAACATCGGCGTCGGTTGGGTGGTGTACCTCCGCCCGGGAAATGCGCGAATGTTTTTCGAGCACAGCAAAGAATATCAGGAGAAAACTCACCGCCTGGTGGAAGAATCGCTCGCACGTCACGAATTCTTTGTCGCCTACCTCTCCGACTTTCCCATCCTGCACATCAATCACTCTGTTCTCGTTTACAAACACGACAAGCCGCGCGCCGCCGACGGCAGCGATCATTATCTCGTTTACGATCCGAACCATCCCGACAGACCGCGACACTTGAAATGGCTTGCGGCTAACCGGGAATTCAGTTTCGAGAAAGATCGGGAATTTCCAGGCGGCTTCACCCGCGTCTTTCAGATTTACGGGAAAGCGCTTCAGTAGTCTCCGTCAGGCGACCGGCGGAAATAAAAATCGCAACGCTGGTTCGACGCGCGTCGCCCAGGCGCCTTCATTGTGACCTGCGGCGGGAATCTCAAAATACTGAAGATCGACATTCTCTTTCCAACCGCGGTCAATCAAGGCGTCACGCAGCTCGTGGATTTGTTCCCATTCCGGTTCGGCTGTTCCCATATCGAGCCAGATTTTCAGCGGCGGCTTCTGATTGATAAATCCCAAGAGCCGCAAAATTGAAAAATCGTCCCACCAGACAGAGGGCGACATGACCAGCAAACGGCTGAAACACTCATGGAAAACAATTCCAATCGCGAGCGTGGCGAGACCTCCGAGCGACGAGCCACCTAACCCGGTAAATTCACATTCCGGCTTCGTCCGATATTTTCGGTCGATGAACGGTTTCAGTTCGTCGATCAGAAACCGCCCATACAAACCGGCGAGTCCGCGGCTGCGTTTTCTCGGGCGATCGTGCGGCGAAATAACTCCGGCCGTTGGCGCGTACTCATGGATTCGTTCTTCGCCCATGTTCGCCACCGCGACGATAATGAGCGGCTCGATCGCTTTTTGTTTGATCAACCGCTGCGCCGTTTCATCGACACCCCACTCGACGCCCGCAAATGAAGTCGCGGCGTCGAAAACATTCTGGCCATCGTGCAAATACAAGACCGGATAACGCGTTCGCGAGAAACGGCTGTACCCAGGCGGCAGATACACTAAAACGTCGCGGCGATTTCCTAGAACTTTGGAAGGGAACGCGCGATGCCGTTTGATGTTGCCGGTGAGCGTGTGTTTGCGTTTCAAGACGAGACGCTTCGTTGATGATGTCGATCTTGTCCACCGCGCGGCACTCTCGAGTTGCGATTTTAAATTGGGGCGATTACGCGCCCTGCTAGTCCATCCAATAGTGTTACCCAAAAATGTAGGACTTTTGCCTCAACGCTTACGCTTTTAAGGCAAGTGGATTGACCTCAATCGCCTGCTCTCCTTATTCTCGGTCCCCCAATGAACGAACGTTACATCCGTTGGTACACGCCATGGCTGAGCCGCGACTTCGAGATGATTGCCTTCGGAAACGGCGGTGGCCTGCCGCTGATTCTGTATCCAACGTCTTTCGGCCGTTACTATCAGAACAAAGACTTCGGCCTCGTCGATTCCATCGCGTGGTACGTCGATAACGGAAAGGTCACCGTCTATTGCCCGGACGCGATCGATCTCGACAGTTTCTACAACAAGGCGATCCATCCGGCTGACCGAATGAAAACGCACAACGCTTACGAGCGTGTGATCGTCAACGACGTGTTCGATCTCGCGCGGCGCGAATGTCATTGTCATCGGGTGGCAGTGAGCGGCGCGAGTCTCGGCGCGTATCACGCGGGGAACATCGCCTTTCGCCATCCCGACGCGGTCAGCCATTTCATTTCGCTGAGCGGCTCGTTCGACATCAGCGACTTCTTCGACGGGTATCACGACGACAACATTTACTTCAACAGCCCCTACGAATATCTGCCGAACACAACCGACCCGTGGAAATACAATCACATGGGCATCATTCTCGGCACCGGCGAATGGGACAACACTCGCCACGAATCGTATCGGCTGTCCGAGATTTTGAATTCCAAGGGGATTCAACATTGGCTCGATGATGGAAAATGGCGCGGCCACGATTGGAATTACTGGCGCGACATGCTGCCGCAATATTTGTCGAAGATTACGTAGCCTTTGTCATTAACACCGGACTTTAGTCCGGTGTGTTTGGACGCTCGGACGACAAAGCCGTTAAACGGCTTACTGATTAGATCCGCGGTCATCACCGGGCTAAAGCCGCGGTGTTACTGACATGACAAAAGAGAAAATTCTTCTGGGCGCGCACATGTCGATCGGCGGTGGCGTGCACACTGCGATCGAGCGCGGTTGCTCGATCAAGTGCACCGCGATCCAAATGTTCGTGAAGAACAACATGCAATGGTTCGCGCGTCCGCTTGCGAGCGAGGAGATCCGCACTTTTCTCGAACATCGACAACGCGGCGAGCTGCTGTCGATCTTTGCCCACGCGAATTATTTGATCAATCTCGCGGCGACGAATCCGCAGTTTCTCGAAAACTCAATTCGCGCGCTCTCCGAAGAGTTGACGCGCGCCGATCAACTCGAGCTGCCGTTTTTGGTTTTGCATCCGGGCGCCCATCTCGGCGCCGGCGAAGAAACTGGACTCGACAAGATCGTCGACTCGATCAATCGAGTGTTCCGAAAAATCCCGCGGGTGAAGACGAAGATCGCGCTCGAAACGACGGCCGGCCAGGGCTCGTGCCTCGGTCACCGGTTCGAGCAAATCGCTTATATTATAGAGAACTTTCGCGAACCGGAGCGGCTTTGCGTTTGTCTCGATACTGCTCACGTCTTCGCCGCCGGTTACGACATCGGTAGCGAATCCGGCGTGAAGAAGACGTTTCGCGAGTTCGATCGCGTCATTGGACTCAAACGTCTTTCCGCGATTCATCTCAACGATTCCAAAACCGCGCGCGGCTCGCGCGTTGATCGACATCAACACATCGGCAAAGGGCAGATCGGTCTCGACGCGTTTCGATTTATCATGCGCGATCGTCGATTCGCGAAAATTCCCAAAGTTCTCGAGACGCCAAAAGGCAAAGAGCTACGCGAAGACGTCGCGAATCTGAAAACGTTGCGCGGTCTGATCGAAAATCGCGCCCAAACGAAACGCTAACTGATCAGCCGAATTGTCATCGGATACCGATAGACTTGGCCCTCGTTCGTCTTGATCGAAGCAATAACGACGAAGACCGTGTTGAGGATCCAAAGCGCGATCAGAATTGGAATTCCTATGAGAACGAGGCAAAGGATCGCTGCGATGATGTCGTAGATGAGCATCGAGATCTGAAAGTTGAGCGATTCTTTTCCGGCGGCGTCAATTTCAGGCGCGGTGTCGCGTTTGACCAACCAGACAATCAGCGGACCAAGAATATGTCCGAAGAAATGAAAAAATAATCCGAGCAGCGCGCTGGCGTGGCAAAGCACACACCAGTTTTTGATTTCGGACGATGTGGACGACGTCGGTGCTGGCGGCGGTGATGCGGCTGGTGTGTCGTTCATTGTTTAGTCTTTCACTCGCTCGATTTGCGCGCCGAGCTCGCTCAATTTTTCATCGAGATGCTCGTAGCCGCGGTCAATGTGATAAACGCGGCTGACCTCGGTGATTCCTTCCGCCTTCAATCCGGCAAGCACGAGCGCAGCCGACGCCCGCAGATCGCTCGCCATCACCGGCGCGCCGAGAAGATTGTCGACTCCCTGAATCACTGCGGTCGATCCTTCAAGATCGACATGCGCGCCCATTCGCTTCAATTCCGCGACGTGCATGTAACGTTGCGGGAAAATATTTTCGGTGATGACGCTGATGCCTTTCGTCGTCGAAAGCAATGCGCACATCTGCGCCTGCATGTCGGTCGGAAACCCGGGATAAGGTTCCGTCGCAAGCTCGAGCGGCGTGGCCTTGCCGTTGGGGAAAACTGAAATTGTGTCCGCTTTGGTCTCGATCTTGAAACCGCAGCTTGAGAGTGCGCTTGTGACCGCCGTGACATGCTCAGGTTCGGCGCGCTTGATCGTGATTCCTTTTCCAGCAATCGCGCCCGCCACCAGAAATGTTCCCGCTTCGATCCGGTCCGGGATGATGTCGTGCTCGGCGCCGTGCAATTCCTTCACACCTTCAACAATGACGCGTCGGGTACCTGCGCCTTCGATCTTCGCGCCCATCTTGTTCAGAAAATTCGCGAGATCCACAACTTCCGGTTCTTGGGCCGCGCCTTCAATCACCGTCGTCCCTTCAGCGAGGACCGCCGCCATCATCACATTGTCGGTCCCGAGAACGGTCGGCCCAAACTTGCCGCGCAAATTCACGACCGCGCCGGTCAACTTCGGCGCGAACACTTTGATGTTGCCGCCTTCAACGCGAACGGCCGAGCCGAGCGCTTCGAATCCTTTCAAGTGTAAATCGATCGGGCGATCACCGATGACGCAGCCGCCGGGGAGCGAAACGGTCGCTTCTTTGCAACGGCCAAGCAGTGGACCGATCACGCAAACCGAAGCGCGCATTCGGCGGACGACATCGTAAGGCGCGATCGAATCGATTTTCGCGGCTGCGATGTTGACCGTGCCGCTCGCGCGTTCCACTTCCGCGCCGAGATGCTTCAAAATTTGAAGCATGTAATTCGTGTCACTCAGGTCCGGCACACGCCGGAGCGTGCACGGTTCGCGCGTAAGCAAAGTCGCCGCGAGAATGGGCAGGGCAGAGTTCTTCGAGCCGCTGATCTTGATCGAACCGCTCAGCGGATGCCTACCGTGGATCCGAATCTTATCCATAACTGCCTAGGAGAAATCGAGGGGTACTTGAATAATCCTTTTTTGCCTCGATGTCGTGATAATTCTTTAGACGCAAAAATTCGGCCAATTCTTCAGCCTGATTGATCCCAATTTCGAGGGCGAGCAGGCCGCCAGGATTCAGATGCGACGGCGCCTGCTCGATCAATTTCCGAACCAGCTCGTCGCCTTTCTCCCCGGCAAATAGAGCCACCTCCGGATCATGCAACACTTCGCGCGCGAGTGATTGTCGATCTTTCATGGAAACGTAGGGAAGGTTCGCGACGATCAGATCGAATCTTTCATCAAGGTTTTCCAAAAGATCCCCCTTCCAAAATTGGATTCGCTCACTAAGTCCGAGCCGGTTTGCATTTTCGCGGGCCAGCGCCAGCGCATCGTCCGAAATATCGACTGCGAAGACTTTCGCGTCTGGAAACGCTTTCGCCAAACTAACCGCGATGATTCCGCTTCCCGTTCCAACATCGATGATCTTGCCTCTCCCAATCCGCCATTCCCAAGCCGCAATCAGCAATTCCGTCAGTTCCTCCGTCTCCGGCCTCGGCACAAGCGCGCGTTTATCGCAAAGAAACGTTTGGCCGCAAAATTCAGCCGTGCCGAGCAAATGTTGGAGCGGCTCGCCTTGCGCGCGGCGCTTCACCATCTCTCGCAGTTGCGCGAGCTCCTGCTCGTTTAGTTTCGTTTCGAATTCGAGATATAGCTCGAGGCGCGACATTTTCAGCACATGCGCGATCAAATGTTCCGCGTTCAGCCGCGGATTCTCGAGCTTGTGCTTGGTGAAGTAAGCCGTCGCTGATTGCAACACTTCGAGCAGGGTCATGGATCAGACGCCGATGTCTTCGTTCCACAAATCCGGATTCTTCGCGATGAACTCGCGCATCATCTCGATGCATTCGGGATCGTTTCGGACCTCAACCGCTACGCCGTTCGCCGTTAGCAAGTCTTCCGCGCCTTTGAACGTCGCGTTCTCGCCGACGACCACGCGCGAGATTTGATAAAGCAAAATCGCGCCGGTGCACATCGGGCAGGGCGAGAGCGTCGTATAAATCGCGCAACGCCGATAAACCTCCGCCGTTTGCCGTCCCGCATTTTCGAGACAATTCATTTCACCGTGGTGAATCACGCTGCCATTTTGCACGCGCTGATTGTGGCCGCGGCCGATGATTTTTCCGTCGCAGACAAGCACCGAACCAATCGGGATACCGCCTTCGGCGAGGCCGCGCTTCGCTTCATCGATCGCCGCGCGCAGAAAAACGTCTTCGCTCATTCAGTCGAAGAAGATTCCTTCAATCGCTCGGCGACGTCGGCCACTTGCAGCGCCTTGATCATTTCCTCGAGATCGCCGTCGATCACGCGATCTAGATTATATAGGGTGAGACTGATCCGGTGATCGGTCAGCCGGTTCTGGGGGAAATTGTAAGTGCGAATTTTTTCCTCGCGTCCGCCAGTCCCGATCTGTCCGCGGCGTTGCGCGCTGTACTTTTCCTGCTCTTCGCGCTGTTTTCGTTCGAGTAAACGCGCCCGTAAAATCGACATCGCCTTTTCTTTGTTCTTCAACTGACTGCGCCCGTCCTGACAACGAACGATCGTTCCCGTCGGAATGTGCAAAACCTGAACGGCCGAGTCGGTCGTGTTCACACCTTGTCCGCCCGGACCGCCCGCGCGTGAAACTTCAACGCGCAAATCTTCCGGCTTCAATTCAATGTCGACATCTTCCGCTTCGGGCAAGACCGCCACGGTCGCGGTCGACGTGTGAATTCGGCCCTGTGCTTCCGTCGCCGGCACGCGTTGCACGCGATGCACGCCGCTTTCGTAACGCAGCTTTCGAAAAACTGATTCGCCGGAAACTTTAAAGATGACTTCCTTCAACCCGCCCATCTCCGACGGGCTCGATTCCAAATCTTCCGTTTTTAGTCCGGCCGCTTCGGCGAAACGGTGATACATCCGGTAAAGGTCGGCCGCGAAAATGGCCGCTTCGCTTCCGCCGGTGCCGGCGCGGATCTCGACGATCGCGTCGCGGTTTTCATTTTCGTCGGGCGGCAAGAGCGCGATCTGCACTTCGCGCTCAAGCTCGTGCACGCGCTTTTCCAAATCAGGGATCTCGTCGTCGGCCATCGCCGCAATCTCGACATCGCGCGAGCTGGCGAGCTCGCGATTGCCATCGAGTTGTTTGCGTGTGTTCTCGAGTTCGTCCCACCTTGCGAGCACCGCTTTCGTGTTCGAATGCTCCCGCATGATTTCCTGCGCGCGCTTCCGATTGTCGAACAACTTCGGATCGGCGATCTCGCGCTCGAGTTGATCGAACCTTTCGCGCTTACGTTGGATGAGTGGCTCAAAGTCCATGATCGTGACCCCGAAAGCGTTCGGGGCCGGAATCGTTCGCCGGAAAGGCGAACGCGCTGGTCAGCTAACCTTTTTTGCCCGCGCGCGCAGCTTTGGTGCTGCCGTAGCGCTTGGCGAATTTCTCAACGCGACCGGCGGTATCGACGAATTTTTGTTCGCCGGTAAAAAACGGATGGCAGGCCGCGCAGATACCGATTCTAATGTCGCGCCGGGTCGAGCGGGTCTTGTAAACCGCGCCGCATGCGCAAACGATGTCGGTCTCGTGATATTCTGGATGAATGCCTGCTTTCATGTCCGAAAATGAGCGCCGAATGTAACTGCGCCCGCCAATTACGCAAGCGATGAAACCCAAGGAAGCCTTACTGGAGAGATGGGCCGAAATTCTGGCCCGAAAAGGCGATTCGCCGGCGATCTTGAATCCCAGGGGCGAGATCGTTCGCACTTTTCGGCAGATCGACCGCGGCTCGCGCGATTTCGAGTCGAAAATCGACGGTCTAAAACCCGGGAGCGTGCTCGCGGTTCAGATCGGCAATGACGAAAACTGGCCTTCGATCCTGATCGCGTGTTTACGACGCGGCGTTGTCGTTCTTCCACTTGAGCAATCGATCAGCGATCAACAACGCGATGTGGCGTTGAAGGTTTGTCAGGCGATCGGGATCGTCGAAAACGGGGACGTCGTCCGCAAGATCGATAACGAGCAACCGATTTGGAGTGGAAAAAATCCCGCGCTTCTGAAACTGACTTCCGGAACCACGGCCGCGCCGCGGGCAATTCGTTTTCGGAGCGAACAGCTTCTCGCGGATTGCGACCAGATTTGCGAGACGAAGGGAATTTCCGACGCCGATCTTAATTTCGGCGTGATTCCGGTTTCGCATTCCTACGGATTCAGCAACTTGTTGACGCCGTTGATCGCGCGCGGCGTGCCAATGGTCTTGAGTCGCGATCGAACTCCCCGCGCTGTCCTTGACGATCTCGCGCGGACCCACGCGACGGTTTTCCCCGGGATGCCAGTTTTCTATCAAGCGTTTTGCGAAATGGAGAAAATCCCGGCGCTGCCGAAGTTACGGCTTTGCATTTCCGCTGGCGCGCCGTTGCCGCTCGCGGTCGCGAAAAAGTTTCGGGAAAAATTCGGACTGTCGATCCATTCGTTCTACGGGGCTTCGGAATGCGGCGGAATTTGTTACGACCATGAAGCAAAGCTCGAGATCGAAGGCTTTGTCGGCGGCGCGATGAATGGGGTTGATCTCGAAATGATCGATCCGAATTCCAGATCGAGTCAGGTCCGGGTTCGAAGCGCGGCGGCGGGCGACGGTTATTTTCCAGACGTTGACGAAGCGAAACTCGGCAACGGCGTTTTTGTTCCGGACGACTTGCTCGCACGCGACACCAACGGTTTCAAAATCGTCGGCCGCGTTTCAGACGTGATCAACGTCGCGGGCAAAAAAGTAAATCCGGCTGAGATCGAGCAGGTGCTGATGCAATTTCCCGGCGTTCGTCAGGCGATCGCGTTCGGCCGGGAATCTGCGTTGCGCAATGAAGAAGTGGCGGCTTGCGTGGTCGCTGACACTGAAATTGAGGAGAAACAACTGGTCGAGCTTTGCGGAAAGCAATTGAGCGGGTGGCAGGTGCCGAAGCGGATCTTCATTGTCGATTCAATCCCCCCCAACGAGCGGGGCAAGATCAGCCGCCGCGAGCTGGCCAGGCGCTTCGCCTCGTAAAAAACTTTTGTTATTTGCCGAGAAGCGGGCATTGCTACCCCCAGATAAGGGTGAAGAACCTGCTTATCTCCCCGAACTGGAACTCGGATGAAACAGAAGAAAGCCAAGGAAAGCACGCGAATCCTGGTCTTGTCACCCGACGAAGAACTGGGCGGAGCGATTATCAATGTGCTGAACGAAGCCGCACCGGATGCGCTGGTGGATATGACGCACAGCCTCGAGGAAGCGCAGCAACTCGTCCTCGGCGTAAAGCCCGAGCTTTTCGTCCTCGACGTCGATCAAGTCCCCGATCTCGGCCAGGATTTCCTTTACGACCTGCGAACGAGTCATTCGAACGCTCGCGCGATCATTTTGACCGGCGCGCATTTGCCGGAACAACGCGAACATGCCGCCGGATTGGGGGCGATCCACTTTTTGGAAAAGCCGATCGCGCATTGGGACTTTGTCGATCTGGTGAAGCGCCTGATGGGGCCGGCGCCGGAAGCCGCGGAAAGATTCCAGGGAACGCTGCGCGATCTTCAATTCACCGACATCATTCAGCTCAAGTGCATGAGCGGCGCGACGTCGGTCGTCGAGTTCACCGGACCGAACGGCGAAAAAGCGCGGGTGTTTTTTGAGAACGGGCAGGTGCGCCATGCCACTGCGCCCGGCCGGCAGGGAATGGAAGCCTTCAATGAAATCGTTCGCTGGAAAGGCGGAACGGTGGCGGAAGTGGTCGATGCACCCTGGAGTCCAAAGACGATCGACATGGACTGGCAACATTTGTTGATGGAAGCGGTCCGCGGCGCGGACGAAATGAACGCCGCAGCCGCCCCCGTGAAAAGATCGCGCAAGAAAAAGGGCAACCCGAAGATTCTGGCGGTCGATGACAGCTTGATGCTGCTGAGTTTCGTCAAAGAGGTTTTGATCGACGCGAATTATGACGTGTTTTCGGCCTCGAATGGCGAAGAAGCGGTCCGCGAAGCGCAGAGCACGATGCCAGATTTGGTCCTGCTCGATTTTATCTTGCCGGGCATGCGCGGGGACGAAGTTTGCCGGCGATTATTGGGGAATCCTGGGACAGCCGGCATTCCGGTAGTTTACATGTCGGGCTACGGAGCCGAACTTCAGGCAAGCCGAAACGAGCTTTCGAACGTGATTGGGTTCTTGAATAAACCTTTCACTTCGGATTTGCTTATTAAAACTGTAGAGACCCATATGCCTCGAAAATCTGAAGAGCCGGAAACGACCAGGCGCAAAGTTCACGTGCCCGAGCATGAACCTGAGCCAGCGCCTGTTCCCGCGCCAACTCCGGTAGATTTTCCAATCGAACAGGAACCGTCATATCAGGAAGAGAGTGAAGTCGGTCCGGCGATTCCGCAGCAAGCCGAAGAGACGCCATGGTGGACGCCCGCGCCGTCCGCAAATGTTCCCGTGGCCACGCCATCCGCTTTCGAGCCCGCTGCTGAACAATATTATGTTCCCGATGACTCGGTCACGGGCGGCGCCTATTTCTGTGGAGACACACGCTTTTTCTCGATCAATCGCGCGTTTCAAATCATCGCGGACCAGAGACTGACCGGCACCTTGCGTTTCTTTTGGGAGAAACAAGCGGTCGATCTCTTTGTGCAAAACGGACTCGTCTTGTTTGCCACCACGAACGATGTCGAACTTTATTGTCCAGAATCGCCGATCGCCTTGAGCAACATTGACGCGGATCGCGTGTCGGGCGCGCGCGCGCAACAACAGGAAACTGGTCGTCCGCTTTTCCTCACTCTCGCGGAGGAGAACTTAATTTCGCACGAACCGGCAATGGAGATGGTGCAGCAGCACGGACAAAAGGTTTTTGCCGAGCTTTGGGCCGCGCAGGTTGTGCGTTTTTCATTTCATAACAACGCGCTTCCGGATTATGCGAGCGCGCTTCCGGGCGAGGTCGATGTCGATCAATTCGCGCTCGCCACGTTGCGGATGGTGCAATTTCCGCAGCTCGGCGACCGCGCCTATTACGATCCGACTTCTGTTCCGGCCTATACCCGTGATGGATTTGATCGCATTCAAAGCCTACGGCTAACCGTGGCGGAGGCGCAGTTCGCCTCGCAATTCAATGGCGCCCGCTCCGTCCAACAGATCGCGAAAAATCTGCGGCTCGATCTGAAACTGGCGAGCGTGACGCTCTTCCGGTTTCTTGCGCTCGAGATTGTTGAATGCTGGCCGGCCGCGAGCGGCGCGACGCAGGACAAAAAAGGCGTCTTTAGCCGTCTCGGCAGTAAATTTGGTCTCGGCGAATAGCGCCAGGCGGCGCAAGGGAGCGAGGGGATGAGCAAAACTCTGGTCGTCGATATCGGCGGCACGCACGTGAAGTTACTGATTGAAGGCGCCGAGCAACGGCAATTCGATTCAGGCGCAAAAATGACGCCGGCCGAATTCGTCGCGAGGCTCAAAGAGACAACGCGCAATTGGAGTTTCGACAATATCTCCATTGGTTTCCCATCGGTCGTGCGCCGCGGGAAAATTGTGAAGGAACCCAAACATCTTGGCGAGGGCTGGATCGGTTTCGATTTCGAAAAATCGCTCGGCAAACCGACCCAGGTGGTCAATGACGCGGCGATGCAGGCGCTGGGAAGTTATCACGGCGGGCGAATGCTGTTTCTCGGGCTCGGCACCGGACTCGGCTCGGCGCTCGTGCGTGGAAACGAATTGTTCGCCCTCGAGCTCGGCGATCTGCCCTACCGCGATCGGGAGAAGATCGAAAATTTTCTCGGTATCCCCGGCATCGAGCGGCTCGGCGAAAAACAATGGAAGGTCGAAGTGCTTTTTGCGGTGACTCAGCTCAAGCTCTCATTCATCGCCGATTACGTTGTCCTCGGCGGCGGCAACGTGCACCGCTTCGATCAATTGCCGGAAGGAATCGAGCGCGGCAAAAACGAGAACGCTTTTCTTGGCGGCATTCGCCTTTGGGAAATCGACGCGAGCGGCGAAAAAAAGTGGCGGGTAATCTAGTTACCGTTCGCCCGCGCGGTGGACGCCGGTTTTTTCCCTCGTTTGTTTTCGGTGGGCGCAATTGAGGGACTCAGCGGCGCCGGCAGACCGGTCCCGGATTGCGCTTGCACCAGAGAAATGTCCGAACTGTTGATCGCGCCGTTCAGAGTCACGTCTTCCTTGAGATTGCTGGCCGTGAGTGGCTGACCCGATTGCGCCTGCACATCGGAGATGTCGGATGAACTAACCAAACCGTTCCCAGTCGTGTCGCCGAGAAGTGTGATGGGCGCAGCGTTGCGTCGAGTCCGGCAAAATTCTAGGCTGATCACATTCTGAACGAGAAAAAAGAAGAACGTGACAGCACGCGACCGGAATTCTGGTCGGAGCGCTACGTCAGCGGGCGAACTCCGTGGCAATTGGATCATCTTCCGGCGCGACTCGGCGCTTTCCTTCAGTCTCTTCCGAACGGATCGCAGATTTTGATTCCAGGTTGTGGCGAAGATTCGAAAACGATCGACGCGTTCGGACACGCGGGCCATCAAGTCACGGCGATCGATTTTTCACCGGTCGCGATCGAATACATGCAGAAAGCCCTGCCGAAGCTTCGCGACCGAATCATCTTCGGAAATTTTTTCACGCACGACCTTGGGCGCGCCGCGTTCGATCTCGTTTACGAACGAACGTTTCTCTGCTCGCTGCCG
>Ga0126379_10001430_pt1 | contig 14523 bp, 10 predicted proteins | sample PanSoiMetPlot_24_FD_92640 | JGI IMG/M metagenome (GOLD analysis project Ga0126379, IMG submission 92640) | Tropical forest soil microbial communities from Panama - MetaG Plot_24 | ecosystem: Environmental > Terrestrial > Soil > Tropical forest > Bulk soil | place: Panama | collected 2016-02-17 | reverse complement strand
GTTTTTGAAGCTTCCCGGCTCAATCTGGCAGTGAGAGTAAACTCGCGAGATTTGCTTGGCAAGGGGAATTTAATAATTCAACTGTGGAATGCTGTGCATGCCTGTGCAAAAGTCGGAAATTGGAGAAGGGAAATTGGGAATGCATGCCAAACAGAGGGAGAGTACCGCTCGAAGCGGTCAGCGCCAGTTCTTGGCGCGGGGCCAGAGGGTTTGCAAATTGCCTTTCAGCCCGCGGCAGAGAAGGATCGGGCGGGTTTCGTAGGCATAGGCGTAAGGAACATTCACGGTTGCGGCAGCCTCAACGGATGTAAAGTTTTTGCGCCCGTCCTCTTCGGACTGGCCCTCGACAATCACAATTTCTCCGGTGTAGTTGCGCGGGCCCCACAGAAAATAGTTTTGATGGCCGCTGATGGCTTTGGGGAGGCCATAGCGCGGGCCGAAGAAGTCGATGGCGGCCGCCTGGCCGTAATTGTCGCAGAAAATGGCAGTCTTGGCCTGCTCTTCGGGCGAAAGCGAATGATAGACGCGAGCGACCGCAGCGACCTGCTCCTGCCAGGGAAGTTCGTCGGCGTAATACTGCGGCAGCGGCGTGCCGACGAAACTCCTTTCGGTGGGCTTTCCGTGCATGAGTGAGCCCGATTGGTAGCGCAGGAAAGCATCGAGCGGGAGCACAGGAATCACCAGAGGGAGGACGGGCGCGACGCCGACAATGAGCAAGATGAAGCAAACCCGTTTGAGTACCGGCGGCCATTTTGATGGTTGCACTTTGATTTGCGGATCCGATTCCTGGCGATGCGAGGCGGAGCGCGACAGTAGACCTTCGGCGGCGAGGGCGCCGGCGGCGAGCAGAATCGGGTAGGCCGGAGCGCAGTAGTAGTCCTTGCCGTGGGAAAGGAGAAAAAACGCGAGGGTGGTGAGGAATGTCCAGCCGAAGACGCGATACTTTTTTGCGGCCCCGGAGAAGAAATAGAAAAGCAATCCCCCGAACCAGAATGGCAGGCTGAAGGGATTCATCATCAGGATTTGCAGGCCAAGGAACGCAAGAGGCGGATAGGCGATGTCCTTGCCGGTGACTCGGATGTTGTGCATCAGCTCGAGGAACGGCCAGTGATGCTGGATATTCCAAATCAGGTTGGGAAGAAAAATCAGAAGTGCGACGGCGCCCCCGGCGAAAAGCCAAGGAGTGAACAAAAGTTTGCGCTGCTCGGTGAGAAGAAGGCCGAAAAGCAGGGCGAACGCGAAGATGGCGATGGAATATTTGTTTTCAAGGCCAAGACCGGCGATCGCGCCAAAAGCGAGCCACAGTCTTGGGTTTTGCGTGTGGATCATGCGGAGAATCGTGTAAGCGCAGCCCGTCCAGAAGAGCGGGTCGAAGGCGTTCATGGCGAACTGGTGGTCAGTGACCCACCACACCGCGGGAGTGGCGGCCAGCGCCGCAGCGAGCGCGACCCCGAAGCGCTTCGCGCCGAGTTCGCGGGCGAATGCGGCTACTAAGATGATGCGGGCGACACCTGCCAACGCGGGCCAGAAAATCAGTGCAGCGAGCGACGTGCCGAGGGTATGCCGCCCGATCCAGGCGATGAAGGGAAACAGCGGAGGCTGGTCGACATAGCCGAAGGCGAGATGGTCGGCACAGGCAAGGTAATAAAGCGCATCGCGGAAGTAGCCGTAGCGCGTGGCCGTGGCCATGTGCAACGCGAAATAGATGAGCGCAATGAGATAAACCCACGGCCAAAGGGAAGGCCGGGGAGTCAAATCATGATTGATGGGCGTGGAAGCCAAGCAGCGAAGAATAGCAACAGGAAGGCAGCGGCGTAAAGCCGCTCCCCATGCTTATTCCGGGAGCGGCGGGCAGCCTGGAAATTCGCGGAGCGAAGTGTTGCCGATGTAGCCGAGGTCGGTGATGCCGATTTTGCTGGTGTAGTAGCCGTCGCAGGTCATGTTGCGGAGAAATGCAAAAAAGGAAACGCCCTGGCTGAGCGAAGGATCCTGCTTGGCGTTTTTGCGGAAGGCGATGAGGTCCAGGACTTCTTTCTTTTGCTCTGGAGTGCATTCGAGAAAGACTTTCCCGTAATGATCCGTGGAGTAACCGTCGAGCCAGAAGAGGCCGCCGCCCAGGCGCAGTTGGAATTTTTCGTTTTCGCTGGTGAGGAGATCGATGAATTCGGGAGCGCCGGCTTCGACCGCGCCGCCGCATTTTGCATCCTTGGGAATGATCATGTCGCACAGAGCGACCAGCATCGCGTATTGCGAGGCGGAAAAATATTTTGGAGTGTAGGTCCCTGCTGGCGAGGCGGCTTTCTCCTTGTGGACGATCTGGTGGACGTATTCGGCGGCTTCGGCGGGAATGACTTGCAGAACGGAGCCGGTTACGCCAACGGCGAGCGTGCGGAGAATATCGCGGCGAGAGATGGATTCGTTAGGCATGGGATTCACCGGAAAGAAAAAGATTGAACACAGAGTGCGCAGAGGACACAAGGGAGAAAAAGAAAGCAGACAAGTTCATGTCAGAGGTTGCCCTTTCTGGCTTCGTCGAGGAGGTATTCGGAGGCGCGCCACGAGAGAGCCATAATGGTGAGCGTGGGATTCTTGTCGGGATTGCTGACCAGCGGAGCGCCGTCGGTGACGAAAAGATTTTTCACGTCATGCGCCTGGCAAAAACCGTTGAGCACGGAAGTTTTGGGATCGGCGCCCATGCGCGCGGTGCCGACTTCATGGATGATTTTTCCACCCGGCTCGATGCCAAAAGGAAGATCGCCGTGGATGGAAGTTTTGGTTTTGTATTCGCCGCCCATGGTTTCGACGATGGAGCGGAAGGTTTCCTGCATGTCCTTGGCTTGCAGCAATTCATAATCAGACCACTTGAAGTGGAAGCGCAGAACGGGAATGCCCCATTGATCCACGACGTCGGGATCGATTTCGCAATAGGTGTCGGGGTTGGGAATCATTTCCCCGCGTCCCGCGAAGCCGATGTGGCAGCCGTAGTGTTTGCGGGCGCGCTGCTTTAGAGAGAGGCCGTAGCCCTCTTCATCGCGATTCATGCCGTTGAACATGCCGACGCCCGGCAACTCGCGTCCCCCGCCAAACTCGATGTGATACCCGCGGGGAAAATCATTCTTGCGGTCGAATTTCCACCAGGGCATGTACATGTGCATGCCGCCTACGCCGTCATGATTGTGCGAAGGCATTTTTTCGAGCTGGGGAAAATACCCGGTGCCGCTGCTGCCGACCGAATCGGTCAAATATTTGCCCACCGTGTCGGAGGAGTTGGCGAGGCCCGTGGGAAATACAGAGGATGTGGAATTGAGCAACAGGCGGGCGGATTCACAGGCGCTGGCAGCGACAACGACAGCGCGGGCGTTGATGCGCTTCTCGGAGCGCGTGGCTTTGTCGATGTAAGAAACGCCGGTGGCTTTGGCTTCTTTGTCCACGAGGATTTCGCGAACCATGGCACCGGTAATCATCGTGAGCTTCCCGGTTTTCATCGCGGGAGGAATGAGCACCTGGCTGGAGCTGAAGTTCGAGGCGGTGATGCAGCCGCGTCCGCACTGGCCGCAATAGTGGCAAGGAAGTCGGCCGTTCACAGACTTCGTGAGGATTGCGAGGCGCGAAGGGATGCACGTGATGCCCAGCTTGTCGCAGGCTTTTTTGACCATCAGCTCCGTGCAGCGCGGCTTGGGAGGCGGAAGAAAAACGCCGTCGGGCGCGCTGGGAACGTTTTCCTTGGTGCCGAAAACGCCGATATAGGATTCGACTTTGTCGTAGTACGGCGCGAGATCTTCGTAGGTGATGGGCCAGTCGTCGCCGAGGCCGTCGCGTGTTTTGGACTTGAAGTCGACTGGCGCGAAACGCAGCGCGATGCGGCCCCAGTGGTTGGTGCGGCCACCAACGATGCGGGAGCGAAACCACTGGAAGTCGGATCCAGGAGCGGAAGTGTACGGCTCGCCTTCAATGTGCCAGGCCCCGTTGGGCGCCAGGAACTCGCCGAAATTTTCACGCGCGCGGCCACCAACGCCCGCACCGCGATGTGGCGCTTCGTACGGCCACATCAGCATCTTGAAATCTTTTTCGGGGTGAACCTCCGGACCGGCTTCGAGGAGGGCGCAGTTGAGGCCGCCTTCGGTGAGGACTTTGGCGGCCATGCCTCCGCCCGCACCGGAGCCGATGATGCACACGTCGTACTGCCTGGGCGAACGAATTACTTGGAACATTGTTGAGTTCTCAGTTTTTTTTTTAGCTTTTAGTTCTACGTTCTGGGCACGAAAGATTTGTACATTGCTCAATACTTTTTTCCTGAGCCATTTTAGACCTGAACTGGAAACTTGAAGAAAACTTTTCTGGGCGCCCTGGATCAACCCCCCGCCATATTCACCTTTTTCTAGAACGACGGACGAAACTCCTCCCTTACGCTCAGGGCAGACAAGCCCGCCGCTACAGATTGTTCTTTTTCATTTCCGAGACGGCGAAGTCGCAGGCGCGCGCGGTGAGCGCCATGTACGTGAGCGACGGATTCACGCAGGAAGAAGAGACCATGCAAGCGCCATCGGTCAGAAAAAGGTTCTTCGCGTCGTGGGCCTGGTTGTGCTGGTTGAGCACGGAAGTTTTCGGATCGCGGCCCATGCGCGCGGTGCCCATTTCGTGGATGGCCAGGCCGGGCGGGGTGATCTCTTGATGGATCGATAGGTCTTTCGCACCGGCAGCGGAGAGCATTTCGCCGGCCTGGATGGCGATGTCCTTGGACATGGCGAGTTCGTTCTCGCTCCAACTGCAGTGAATCTTAAGCGTGGGAATACCCCAGGCGTCAGGCTTATCCTTGTCCACTTCTACGTAATTATTGTGATTGGGAAGGCACTCACCGAATCCGCCCATGCCCAAGCGCCACTTGCCTGGGCCCTTCAGAGCGTTCTTGAAGTCCGCGCCAATGCCGATCTTGTTGAGGCCGCGCGACCAGCCTTCGCGGGAGCCGCTGCCCTGGTAGCCGTAGCCGCGGATAAAGTCCGCGTGCTTGGACTTGACGTTGCGGAAACGCGGAATGTAGAGGCCGTTGGGGCGGTTGCCGAAAGGCATTTTGTCTTCGTGGCCGGGCATGGTGCCGCTGGCGCCCGCGCCCATGTGATGATCCATGAGATTGTGGCCGAGTTCGCCGCTGGAGTTGGCGAGGCCGTTTGGAAATTCGGTCGTTGCGGAATTCAGGAGAATTCGTGTGGATTCGAGCGTCGAGCCGCAGATAAAGAAGATGCGGGCTTTGAATTCGAGAGCGGCTTTGGATTGCGCGTCAATGACCTTGACGCCGCTCACGCGGCGAGCTTTCGAATCGAAGTTGAGGCTGTGCACCACGCTGTAGGGACGAATGGTCAGGCGGCCGGTTTTTTGCGCCGCGGGAAGCGTCGAACTCAAGCTGCTGAAATAGGATCCGGTGATGCACCCACGATGACAGTAACCACAGTAATGGCAGGGAGCACGACCCTTGTGGACGCGGGTGAGCACCGCTGCGCGGCCGATGGTCAACATGCGGTCGTCGAAGTGTTTGGTGAGCGCATTCTTGAGGTCAAGCTCAACGCAGGTAAGTTCCATCGGCGGGAGGAATTTGCCATCCGGAAGCTGGGGCAAACCTTCGGCCTGACCGCTGATGCCGGCAAATTCTTCGACGTAATCGTACCAAGGAGCGATGTCCGCATAGCGAATTGGCCAATCCACGGCGATTCCGTCTTTCAAGTTGGCCTCGAAATCGAGATCGCTCCAGCGATAGCTCTGACGGCCCCACAGAATGGACTTGCCGCCTACCTGGCGGCCGCGAATCCATGAGAAATGCTTGCCCGGCTCGAAGGAATACGGATTTTCCTGGTCATTGACAAAAAACTGGTGGGAAAACTCGTCGCAAGCGTAATAACACTCCCGCTGGATGGGCTGCGTGCGCTCCCGCGCGAAACGGTCATCCCAGCCGCGATGCTTGAGCTCCCAGACGGGAACGTGTTCGACGTAGTCTTTTTCGGGAACAATCGATCGGCCCGCTTCCAGAACAAGCGTGTTGAGGCCCTTTTCCGTAAGTTCTTTCGCGGCCCAGCCGCCGGTAATGCCCGAACCAACAACGATTGCGTCGTAGTTTGTGTTCGCCATGGCTTCCTCTATGCGTCTGCATCTCCAGCCCCGGGCCCAACCGCGGTGCACCCATGATGCGAGCCGGGAATGACTTGCAGTTTCAATTCCTGCGTGAATCCGATTTCGGAAGTGTAGTAGCCATGGAGGGTCATGTTTTTGAAGACCGTGAAGAAATCACCTTGCATCTGCGTGTCGCGGCCTTGCGACTCCCAGAACGGCGGACCATTCTTTTCCTTTTGCTTTGAACGGGCAACGTCGGCGGCCTGGTCCATGGAACGCAAGAGAACAAGCTGCTGAGCAGGAGAGGCTGAAGCAAAGTCCTTGCCGAAGAGCGCATTGCTTTGCTTGTCCACGTCGTCCAGGCCGTCGAGGAAGCGGCGGCGTTCTTCGTCGTTGGCCCATTCGGTGAGAATCACGTCAATAAACTCGTTGACGCGAACAGCCTTGGCTCCGGGCGTATCGGTTGAGGGAATGATCTGATCGATCATGGCGACCACGGTGTCGTTCTGGTGAGGATTCAAAGTGCGAAGAGAGTAGGAGCCGCCCGGGTGCGCTTGTTGATAGAAAGCGAACAGCTCCGGAGTTAGCGCGGGTAGAACGGCTCCTGCCGTGAGCATGCGAAGGGCGTCACGCCGATTCATGATTCCTCCCTGATTCGACCGAAAGAGCCGCGCGCACGGTGCGAGCGCTCGAAATGGCAAGCTCGCGGGCCTCGCGCAATTCCCTCACCGGGTCGCCCAAAGGATGAAACTCCATAGCGACGTAGCGGGAATAGCGCAACTCGCCGAGCTTGCGAAAAATGTTGGAATAGTTGATTTCGCCGGTGCCGGGATGATGGCGGCCGGGCACGTCGGCGACGTGGACGAGATCGATGAGATCCAGGTTTTTTTCGAGCTTGGCGATGAGATTGCCAGCGGAAATCTGCTCGTGGAAGAAATCGTAGAGGAATTTGACGTGCGAGTTGCCGACGGAGCGGACGATGTCAAACCCTTCGGCGGAGTGCGTCAGGAAATATTTGGGATTTTCTTCGGGATCAATGTTTTCGATGAGCAGGTCGATTTTGTTTTCGGCGGCGATATCTCCCCCGCGCTTGAGAGTTTCGATGCAGTTGGCGTGCATTTGCTCAGGAGAGAGACCGGGAACCACGTTGCCGGTCTGCATGATGAGGCGTGTGCACTCCAGTTCATGCATGGTGGGAATGAAATCGCGTAGAGCTTTGAGAAAGGCGTCCCGCTTGGTGGCATCCGCCAGAGGAAGCCAAACGCCACAGGTGCCGTCAACCTCGATGCCGAGCTCGCGCTTTTTACGGCGTGCTTCGGCAAAGTCCTGAGGTTTCCAGTTTTTAAATTCGTCAACGAGTTCGACGGCGTGATATCCGGCTTCGGCAACTTTTTCAAGGCGCTGCGGAAAGGGGAGGTCGCGGTAGACGGTCCAGAGCATCACGGTAAGGGCGAAAGGCGCGCCGTCGGCGTCCGTTACCGAGTCCGGCAAGAGCGTCCTGGCAGTTGCGGGGGCAGGACCAGCGGCGGCAGTTACCCCTGCCCCGGCGCAAACTCCCATGAATTCTCGGCGACGCATATCAGATCAGGCTCCCAGGATTTCGTTGCGAACGTTTTTCAAGACATAGGCAGCGCGCTCGACGCCAACTTCGCCGGCCAGGATGGGATCCTCATTCTCGATGCTGAGGATGCCTTCGTAACCGACGTCCATATAAGCCTTGATGATGGATTTCCATAGACTGGCGCTGTGGCCGTAGCCCACGGCGCGGAAGGTTTCCGAGGCGAGCTCAAGCTCGTTGGTTTCAAAGGCGAAATTGAGCACGCCGTATTTGTCGCGGTTTTCAGGAAAGAAAACCGTGTCTTTCATGTGCGCGTGGTAAATAGCGCCCTGCTTGCCGAGGAAATGAATGACTTCGACAGGATCGCAGCCCTGCCAGAAGAGATGGCTGAGGTCGTTATTGGCACCGATTTCTTCGCCTACGGCTTCGCGAAGCTTGATGAGAGTTCGCGGATTGTAGACGACAAAATTGGGATGCATCTCGAGAGCCAGGCGCTTAACGCCGTGTTCGCGAGCGTATTTGGCCGCTTCCTTCCAGTAGGGGACGACTTTTTCTTTCCATTGCCAATCCTGCATCCTGGCGTATTCGGGGGGCCAGCGGTAGGTGATCCAGTTCGGCTGAGTATCCTGAGGCGTACCTCCGGGGCAACCGGAAAAGCCGACGATGACCTTAACGTCGAGCATTTCGGCGAGCAGGACAGTCTTGCGGAAGGTGTCGATGTCTTTCTTGGCCATGGCGGTGTCGGGATGGATAGGGTTGCCGTGACAACTCAAAGTGGCGACGCGAATTCCTCGGTCTTCAAATTTTTTCTGCCAGGCTTTGGCTTTCGAGCGGTCAGCAATGAGGTCGTCGAGCGGACAATGGTGGTTGTTGGGGTAGCCGCCGGTGCCGATCTCCATGGCTTCGAAACCGAGAGCGCTGACCTTGTCGAGCATGGCGTCGAGAGAGAGTTTCTCATAGACGGGATCGAAGACGCCGATAGGGATCTTGCGGAGGTTGCCGGCGGGAGCGGGTTTGCGGACGGTCGCGGCTGAGGACCCGGGTTCGGCAGCGTGAGCAACGACGGAGCTGCCCGGGACCGTGGCGGCGAGCAAACCACCGGAGGCCGCGAGAAATTGCCTGCGGTCCATTGACGGAATTGCTGCGGATGATTCGTTGCGTGAGTGGTTAAGCGACGGGTTCTTGGGCCACGAGTCTTGGGGGAGAGACGTCATGCGCTTCACCTCGGCAAACGCAGCATGGAATCAGACAAACGTTTGTTCGGCGGCATTATACGACGGTGGGACGGGTAAACAAGCATGGAAAAATCGATTTTCTAGGGAATCTTTGTTGGGGAGGTCGAAAGACAGGATCGACGAAAATTGAAACGGTCAGCGGCGCTTGAGGGCGCCGAGCGGAGGGACGGAGACGGGGACGGTGAGGGCGCGCTCCGGCAGCTGCTTGCCGCGCTGGAGGGCGTCCACGATCATTTCCATGGCCTGGCCAGCGTTGGGCGGGACAAAAATTGTGGCCGTAAGAAGGCCGCTGTTGACCCAAGCCTGGCCGGTCTTGGGCAAGCCGTCGCAGCCAAGAAACGGCAGGCTGAGCCAGCGCTCTTTCTCGGTGTCATCGGGCAGTTCTTCAAACGCTTTGCGCGCGCCGATGGCCATGGAGTCGTCCTGAGCGGCGACGAGGTCGATGGCGGCTTTGCGGGAGGTGGTGAGCTTGAGCCAGGAGCGGACCGCCCTCTGCGAACTTTCCTCGGTCCATTGCGCGCGAAGAAGGGTGGTATGGACGTTGGCGTGCTTGGTTTCGTTGGTTCCCGCAGTGCGATCCTTTGCCGCAGAATTCTCCGCAGGTCCCTGGACACAAAGAATAGAGCCGCCGTGAGGGAGCAAAGCGGCAATCTGGCGGCCCTGGATGCGGCCAATTTCGAGATGATCGGACGTGACCACAAAAACGGGGGCTTTGGAGGACTTGCGAAGCTCGGCAATGTAATTGGCGTCGCGATTGAGAACCGCCCAGCCGATGCTGACCGACGCTGCCGCGCGGGCAACTTGAGGCAGGGCGGTGCCGCCGACCGGCTCAAAAATGATGGCGCCCGGGCGGTGCGATTCCTCGGCCTGAATGGCCTTCAGGAGCTGCGTGCTTTGGGTGATGGCGTCGTTGTCCGCATAGATTACCTGGAGCTCGACGCCAAGTTTGCGGGCAGCCGCTTCGGCAGACTGCGCCTGCTCGATTTGGTAGTCGTTGTCGTTGGTCGTGAGCGAAACGAGAAAACGCAGCTTTTTCATTCCGGTGCGCGTCCTGTTTGATAAATTGAAATACTAGAATACCGTTGGAAACATACGTTTCAATGGAGAAACTATCAAAGACGTTTCGTCAAAGGAAATGCCTACCGAACGAGTGGCGCTCGAATGACAAGAGAAGCCCATCGGGGCGGCAGCCACATCGTAAGCAGGGCAGGCACTCACGGCTTTTCGGACTCCAGGCTTTCCCGCTTTTTCAGGCGGCTCTCTTCAATCATCTTTTGATAGGTGGCCAGAGCCGCGCGCGCATCCTCGACTCGCCCCGCCCGTCGATACGCCTGACTCAACTGGTAGTACGTAGCGTCGCGATCAGCGAAGAGTTTCTTGGCCGTTTCGAGGCTTTCTATGGCACCGGCTAAGTCACCAGTCTGGAGGAGCGCACGACCAAGTTCGAAGTGCGCCAGCTCATATTCCGGCCGGGCTTTGATGGCCTCCCGGAACAAGGCCGCCGCGGAGTTGGGGTCGCCTTTGGAGAGCAAGGCAAAACCAAGATGATACGTCGTGACCGGATCGCCCGGATGGTTTTCCAGCTCGGCGCGAAACTCCATGGAGGCGGATTCGAAATCACTTTGCCTGAGGTAAACCAGGCCCGCGTAGTAATGCGCCTGGGGAAGCTGCGGGTCAATCTTCAACGCGGTCTTGAGCTCTGCCAAGCTGTTTGGATAGTCCTGCTGTTGCGCATAAGCCTGGCCGAGAAGAAGATGAACGGCAGGGTTGTGCGCGTTCCGCTCGAGCAGCCTCTCGAAGATGGCCATGGCGGATTGCGCCTGACGTGTTCGCACCAGGGAAGTGCCCCAGGCATAGAGCAGGCCAGGATCTTGAGGCGGGTCCTTCAGAAAGGGGCGCAGCACCTCGGTCGTTTTTCCAAAGTTGTCGGTCATGAAATAGCTGAGGCCAAGAAGTTGACGGACGAAGGCATCTTGAGGCGACGCAGCGAGCTGCCGCTCGAGCGGAGGAATTGCCTCGGAATAGAGCTCGGCGCGGTAGGACGCTAGTGCCCAGTTGCGGTCGAGGCCCGGGAGATCCGGCTTCCACCCAGCAGCTTGCTTGAAGTATTCGGCGGCATCTTTGAATTGCGATGCTTTGGCGCGCATGACGCCCAGGTCGTTGTAAGAACTGGCTAGAATCTCCGCGACGAACCCGCGATATTGCTTCGCAGCTTTTGATTCGCTGGCCTGCGGGGCGGGCGTTTGTTGCTGAGAAGCCGGATTTTCTAATCCCTCCTGAACCATCGCCTGGGTTCCTTTGCCATCTTCCGGAGCGCCGGATTCCAAAATTCCCTGGACGCGATCGGAAGTGTGACTGTCGCCATCGGAAGGCTTTCCCGGCTCGTCGAAAATGTGCTGGACATCGTAGCGGAATTTCGCCTCGCGATAGCGCTGAGAATTAGCCAGCGCTTTTTGGGCCTCTTCGAGACGCCCAAGCCGGCGCAGGTTCTGTCCAAGCAGGTAATATGCGCGGCTGACGTCGCGCGGGGCCTCCTCCGGGCTCCGCATCAGGCGGATGTACTTTTCAAGAACCTCGACCGCCAACGACGGGCGCTTTGTTTCGCTATAGGTCTCGCCAAGGTAGAGATACAGCGTCGATTCGTCAGGCTGAAGCCGCTTGGCGTGCAAAAGAGCGGCTTCGGCGGCGGGAAAGTCACGCAAGGCAACCGAGGAAATACCAAGGAGCAGGAGCGCATAGAAATCGTCAGGATGAAGGGCCAATTCACGCCGAAATTCCTGGCGGGCCTGCGGATAGGCCTCTTCGCCGCGGAATTCCAGCATAGAGTAGCCGAGAAGTCCGTGGGCTCGCAGATATTTCGGATCAACCTGAACCGCTTTTTGAAATTCGGCGACCGCAGGTTCGGGAAGATGTGCGAGCAGATAGGCCCGACCAAAAAGCACGTGCAGGGCGGCGGATTCGCCCATGACGGATTGCAGGCGTTGAAACCATTGCTGAGCGTCAGTGAAACGCTTTGCCTTGAGGTAAGCAACGCCGAGAAAGTAGGAAGTTTCAAAATCATTGCTGAGCGCGACGGAAGCTTGCAGGTCGCGAATGGCGGACTCGAAATCGCCGCGATAGAGATCGATGCGGCCGAGAACGTTTTGCGCCCGAGCGTGGCGGGGATCTGCAGCCACGACCGATTCGGCAAGTTGGCGGGCCTTCTTCAGATCGCCCGCGCGGAATGAGGCAACCGCGGCGTCCGTAGTGATTTCGGAGTCGGCGGGGGCGAACTTCAGTGCTTCCTCCAGTTCATGCGTGGCTTCCTCGAAGCGTGACTCGGAGACGGAAAGGTTGGCCACCTGGCGAAGGCCCAAGGCGATGGTTTCGGCGTAATGATGCTCGGCTCGTGAGAGATTACCCGAAGCTAGCGCCGACTTCGCGGAGTCAAAGGCTCGCTTCAGAGCAGCCCCCGGATCGTCGGCCGCAAGAACGAAGGATGCCAGCAGCACGGCCGAAGCGAGCAACAGGGAACTTCGGACGCAAAGAAGTGGAATTGGGACCGCGCGCGCGAAAACTACAGAGACTGCCTTCCCGGCCCTCGCAAAGAAAGCCTGACCGCGCTTACTTCGCTCCATTGGGAGCTCCACCCGCGGGGGGCGGTAGAGGCGTGGTGTTGCGGATGCCGGAACCCTCGACAATCGTGTAGATGGCGTCGGCGGCCACATTCTCCAAGGTCTCGACTTTGCCGCTCGGCCAGCGGATTTCCACGGCTTCCATTTTCTTGGCCGTCCCTAGGCCGAAGTGAAGGCGCAAATCGTTTTGCGACAGATAACTGCCGCCGCCGCGCACTTCGCCGAACTGCCTTACGCCAGCCGAGTGAATTGTGACGCGGGCGCCGATTGCGGCGTGGTTGCTCTTGGTGCCAATAAGTTTGAAGAGCACGCGATGGTAGCCGTCCGCGTTCATGTTTTTGAGAAGAGACGGAGGTTCACCAACATTTAGCAAAAGAACATCGACGTTTCCGGTGTTGAAGACGTCTCCAAAGGCCGCGCCGCGTCGGGAGTGAAGCGGCAGGGCGGAAAGCCCGGACTCCTTGGAAACTTCGTCGAAAGTGCCATCACGATTGTTGCGATGGAGCAGGAGCGGTTCCTTGAAGCGAGGTCCGGTGTCGAGCGTATCGATCTGCGGATAAACGTGGCCGTTGGCGACAAGAATGTCGAGCCAAGTGTCGTTGTCCATGTCGAAAAATGCCGTACCCCAGCCGACATACGGATAGCTGGGCTGGCCGACGCCAGAGGTCCAACTCACATCGTCAAAGCCTTGCTGGCCCATGTTGCGATACAGGGAGTTCGGCTGTTCCTCGAAGTGCGTCACAAAGAAGCTGAGGCGGCCGCTGTGGTCGTAGTCTCCCCAATCCACGCCCATGTTGCCGAGTTCCATGCCTTCGCCGCTGAGCGCCACGCCGGTGATCATGCCCGTGTCGGTGAAGGTTCCATTGTGATTGTTGTGGTAGAGATAGTTCGGAACAGAATCGTTGGCCACGAGCAAATCGGGCCAGCCGTCGTCGTCATAGTCCACCCACATCACTCCCAAGCCGTAATACCCAATGTCGTCGTGAACGCCGGCTTTGACGGACACTTCTTCAAAAGTGCCGTCACCGCGATTGTGATACAGGAAATCGCTCTCGCCTTCGAGCCCCCAGGGACCGCACTGCACCAGAATCCCCTTGAAGCGGCAGAACTTGTTGCTACCGAATTGCGGAAGATTGTTCATGTCGAGATGCGAGTAGCGGGAAACAAATAAATCCACGTAGCCGTCGCGGTCATAATCGCCCCAGGCCGCGCCCGTCATAAAGCCGCTGCCCTTGACGCCCGCCTTCTCCGTAACGTCTTCGAACTTGCAGTTGCCCAGACCGTGGTATAGAGCGCTTCCGCCAAAGCCGGTTACAAAGAGGTCGAGTTTGCCGTCATTGTCGTAGTCGGCGACAGCAACGCCCATGCCCCATCCTCGGCGGGTTAACCCGGCTTCCTTCGTGATGTCTTTGAACGTGCCGTCCGGCTCCTGGTGATAGAGGCTGACCATTGGATCCCCACCGGCCTTCACGCGTTCTACTGTGGAGCCGTTGATCAGCACGACATCGAGGCGGCCATCGTCGTCGCAGTCAAGAAGCCCGGCGCCACCGCTTGTCGAGTCAATGACGTAGTGGGCTTCCGGAGCGGCCATGTGCGAAGCGGAAAGTCCGACTTCTTTGGCGATGTCCTTGAATATCGGTACAGTAGGCAGCTTGCTCCGGTCCGTTTTAGGCTTGGCCTTGGTCGCGGGCGGGGGGATAGGGACTTTTTGCGGGCCCGTTCCTTGAGCGTCGGCAGACTGCAACCCTGTAAAGAAAAAAGCCAGAAGAACGCTGAAGAGCAAGGAAGACTTCACCGGGTACCCTAGCATAGCTCCATTTTATAGCAAAGGATTCTTTCGTCGAAACAAATCAGGGCGGACTCAGCCGATCTTTGAAAAAGAAGCGTCCCGCCCGGGCTGGACGCCGCGCGACGGGACGCTGTTGAGTGCCAGATGAACTGGATACGGTTAGAAGCTGAACTTCAATCCGTACTGGATTTGGCGCCAGCCGTTTTCACGAGATTGCGTGATATTCCC
>Ga0126379_10001429_pt1 | contig 14527 bp, 18 predicted proteins | sample PanSoiMetPlot_24_FD_92640 | JGI IMG/M metagenome (GOLD analysis project Ga0126379, IMG submission 92640) | Tropical forest soil microbial communities from Panama - MetaG Plot_24 | ecosystem: Environmental > Terrestrial > Soil > Tropical forest > Bulk soil | place: Panama | collected 2016-02-17 | reverse complement strand
TGGCCTTCGACCCGAAGAAGCCGGGCACCATCTGGGCGGGCAGCCGCTACTCCGAGATCTTCCAGAGCGTGGACGACGGCGTGACCTGGGTGCCGCGCACGATCGGCGGCTACCAGCTCGGCCTGGAGACCTCGTCCTTCCGGATCGATCCGTCCGATTCGAACAAGGTGCTCGCCGCCACGAACAACGGCCTGGTGCGCACGACCGACGGCGGATCGACGTGGGGTTTCTACGGCGACGCGGGCGTCTCCTTCTTCACGCTGGCGGCGGATCCCTCCAACGCCCTGGTTCTCTACGCCGGCAGCACCGACGGCTCCGGCATTTTCAAGTCCACCGACGGCGGAAACCACTGGGTCGCGTCGAACAAGGGGCTGCCCGCCAGCGGGTCATCCCAACCGATCATCACGAGCCTCGCCGTGGACCCTTCGAAGACCACGACCGTCTACGCCGCGACGTTCGGCAACGGGTTCTTCAAGAGCTCCGACGGAGGAGCCACCTGGGCTTCCGCCGGCGGCTCGATGCGGAGCACGTACGTCTGGAACGTGATCCTCGACCCGAGCCAGCCCTCGACCGTCTTCGTCGCGACGGCCGGCGCCGGCGTCTATCGCAGCGCGGACTCGGGCGCGACTTTCTCGCCGGCCAACGGGAGCCTGCGGCTCGCCGTCGTCTACGGCCTCGTGGCGGACGCCTCGTCGGCCGCGACCTTCTACGCCGGGCTCTTCGACGGGATGTACCGCTCGACCGACGGAGGAGGCACGTGGCTGCCTTACGGCAGCGGCCTTCCGATCTCGCCGGTCCTCGCGCTCGCGTCCCGGCCCGGGACGCCGCAGACGCTTTTCGCCGGGACGCGAGGGGCGGGCCTCTACAAGAGCTCGGACAGCGGCGCGACGTGGACGGCCTCGTCGCAGGGTCTTTCCGACTCCTACATCTCGTCCATCGCGGTGGATCCCTCCGTCACGACGAATCTCTACGCCGGGACTTCGCACCCCTACACCGGAAGCAACTCCGAGCGCGTCTTCAAGAGCACGGACGGCGGCGCGACATGGACGCAGACCTCGCTCGACGCGCAGGGTTTCTTCATCACGGGTATCTCGATCAACCCCGGCAAGACCTCGCAGGTCATCGCCGTCAGCAGCGGCGCGGGCGGATACTTCCAGAGCCTCGACTCGGGGAAGACCTGGGGAACCGTCACGACCGACGTGACGTGCGGGGGCGTCAACGGGATCTTCTTCGACCCGTCCGGCGCGACGACCTATCTCGCCGGGACCGCCGGGCTCTGCCGCTCGACGGACGCCGGGAAGACCTGGACGCTGTCCACGGTCGCGGTCCTCGCTTCCGTCGAGACGCTGTGGATCGACCCGAAGAACCCGTCCTCGATGTACGCCGGATGCGCGCCGGTCATTCCCGAGGGCACGGGCGGGGTCTTCCAGAGCACCGACGGCGGCCAGACCTGGCAGCCGGTGGGAACCGGGCTCGAATCGGCCCAGGTCGAGGTGCTCCAGATCAACCCTTCTAACGGCAACCTCCTCGCGGGCACGCACACGAGCGGGATCGCCCAGTTCGTCGTTCCGCAGAACCGGCAGTCCGTCCAGCGAACCGCCTCCTCTCCCCGGACGACTCGCCCGATCAAGCCGCGCTGAGCGCCGGCCGCAGCGTTATGGCTTTCTAGGCGAGGAACCGAACCACGACGAAGAAGTGCAGCGCGCTTCCCCCCAGGACGAACAGGTGGAACACGCCATGGCTGTGCGCGTACCTCTCGTCGATCAGGTAGAACGCGACGCCTGCCGTGTACAGCATCCCGCCGACGACGAGCCATACCATCGCTGCGGACCCGATCGCCTGCCGCAGCGGAAAGAACGCCGCCAGAGCCAGCCACCCCATCAGCAGGTAGAGCGAGACCGACAGCGCCTCGATCCTCTTCCTGAGCAGGAACTCCTGAAGGATTCCGGCCGTCGCCAACACCCACACGACCGCCAGCAGCGTGTAACCCCACGGCCCCCGCAGGGCGACCAGCGAGAACGGTGTGTAGGTCCCCGCGATCAACACGTAGATGGACGTGTGGTCGAGCTTCCGAAAGAGCCTCTTCGCGGGCCCGTCGAGGCTGTGGTACAGCGTCGAGAACAGATACAGCGCGACGAGCGTTGTCCCGTAGACCCCGAAGCTCCCAATCTTCCACGGGTCTCCGGAGCGCACTCCCACGGCGAGAAGAACGAAGAGCCCCGCGACCGCGAACAGCGATCCCACCATGTGGGTCACGCTGTTGAAAATCTCTCCGCGGACCACGTCAGAGAAAGATGGTGCGGCCGAACCGGTTGGCGAAGCGGGGGCGGAAACGCTCGGTGTCGTATTCCGAAGCAACGTCCACCACCCTCGGCGGATTGGAAGGGTCGGGAAGCGCCGTCTCGGCGTAGACGCCGTTGGCGATGCAGACCATCCGGCCGGTCTTCCCCGAAGCAATCAGCTCGACCGCCAGCGTCCCGAACGTGTTCGCGATGATCTTGTCGAAGGGTTCGGGGTCGCCGCTGCGCAGGTCGTAGGCCAAATCCTGCGCCCGCGTGGGAAGCCCCGTCTTCCGCGTAATCTCGTCGGCGAGCGCTTCCCCGACGTTCTGCTTGTGGCGATGGCCGTAGGCGTCCGGCTCACCGACCTCGACCAGCTTCCCGCCCTTCCAGATCGCGCCTTCCGAGCAGAGGACCATGGCGTAATGCCCGGGGCTCCTCGAGTGGTCTCGCGCGGTCGCGTCGCAGAGCGCGCGGAGGTCGAACTGGTGCTCGGGGATCAGGCACCGGATGTCGGAGATCGCCATCGCCGTGCCGAGAGCCGTGAACCCGGCGTCGCGGCCGAAGACCCGGAAGACGCCGACGACCTCGTGCGAGCCCAGGTGCGTTCTCTGGCGGTTGATGAACTCGACCGCGCGGATGATCGCCGTCGCGAACCCGAGGCAGTACTCCGTGCCGTGGACGTCGTTGTCCATCGTCTTGGGAATCCCGACGACGGGGAACCCTCGGGCGGAGAGCGTGTGCGCGTATCCCAGCGTGTCGTCGCCGCCGATCGCGACGAGACAGTCGATGCCCAGCTCCGTCAGGTTCCGGACGACGAGGCTCGTCGCGTCGAAGCGGTCCTCGCCCGCCTTCGGCAGGTCCGCGCCCTCCCGGGCCGAGGGCGGCAGGTCGGAGAGCCGGATCCGGTCGGGCCTCGTCCGCGACGTGTGCAGGAAGGTCCCCCCGGTGCGGTCCACCGTCCTCACGCGCGCGTCGTCGAGCGCCACCACGTCGCTCCAGACTCCGCCCGCGTCTCGCGTCATGGAGACGGCGCCCTTCCAGCCGCGCAGGATCCCGGTCACGTTGGCGTCGGAGGTCCCCTCGCGAAGCCAGCCCTGGTCCTTCGCCGCGTTGTAGACGGACTTGATGGCGGCGTTCAACCCGGGGACGTCGCCGCCGCCGGTCAGGACGCCCAGGTGCATCCCCGGCATCCTACTCGTTGGACTGGTCGGTCGTGACCGCGGAGTCCGTGGCGACGGAAAACTTCTTGTAGTCCGAATACTCGGAGGTCGTGTCCACGTGCAGGCCGCGGACGAGGAAGACGCGCCCGTGCCCCACGAACCGCGCTTCCGCCGGCAGCCAGATCTCGTCGTTGACCTTGCGCCGCAGCATCTCCGCATGCGCTCCTTTGCGCAGCTTCGCCAGGATCCCGAAGCCGAAGGAGAGGTCGTCCGTCAGCTCCGCCTCGACCTTCACCAGCTGCCGGTCCTTCTCGTCCACCCAGGCCTTTCCCTCGAACTTCTTCAGGATCTTGCCTCCCCGGCTCGAGGTGTCGGCGTTCTCCCTCGGCGTGAACGTCAGGACGATCGCGCTTCGCCCGTGGATCTCCTCGCGCCCGACGATCCGGAATTCGAAGATCCGGAAGACCTCCTCGATCGTCCTGGTCTCCTTCAGCCGGCGCTCGGACTCGGCGGCGGCGCGTTTCTCGGGGTCGTCCGCATAGAGCTTCGCCGTCTTCTTCGCTTCCCTCGCCTCCTGCTTCTCGTCCTCCTTCGCGAGCTCCTCGGCGGTCAGCTTCTTGCCGTCGCGTTCGATGAGCTTCCGGTAGGTCTTGCCCGGCTCGGGCGAGGGATAGACCTCGTACAAGTTGGTGGTGACGCTCTTGACGTGGCCGTCGGAGTCGAGCTGCCGCTCGGTCTGCTTTTCCAGGAACGTGTACTGGTCGAGCAGGTAGTCGTCGGTGTGGAGGCGGTCCCGGACCTCGCCCAGGAACGTGTTCAGGTCGGGCAGGGGCGCCGCGAGGTTCTCGTCGCCCGCGAGCGCCGGGCGGCCCGCCAGCGGGACCCAGATCGCGGCGGCCAGGAGGAGAGCCTTCACCCGGGGCATCGCATCAACCGAGAACCGCACCGGCCCCCTCGCGATTCCCCACTTGAGCTAAGCCTGAAGCCGGCGGATCTGGTCGAATACCTCGCGCGCCTGCGGGATGTTGTCGAAGCGCGGCGGCTGGGGGGACATCCCGGGAAGATGGGCGCCGCGGTACGGCCAGGACGGCGGCACGGGGCCGAAGGTGATCGAGCCGACCCCGTCCCCGCGCTCCGAAAGCGTCACGGCCGAGAGGGCCCGAAGGTTCAGGCTCTTGACGTTGCGACGAGCGAAGAGCGACACGATCAGGACCCTCTGGTTCGTCAGGCCGTACCAGGTCCGCGCACGCTGCCAGGCGTCGAGGAAGAAGCGTCCGACCATCATGTACACCCCGATCAGGAGAAGCGGCACCCCGACGATCCACAGGACGTTGCTCGACTTCCCCGCCAGGACCACCCACAGCACCGCGAAGCCGGTCCAGAAGAGCGAGAACGGAATGGCGAAACCGTCGGCCGAGCGCAGGAAGAATCCCTGGCGGGGCCTTCCCGTCCAGAGGAGCTTCTCGTCGGGTCCGAGCAGGTCCTGCAGCACCTCTCCGTCGGGCCGCTCCATGCCGAAATCCTACCCAACGAGAAAGGCGCGGACCCGTCGGGTCGTCAGGTATCCGAGCAGCGCCGCGGTGATCGGGATGCCGACCGCCGCGCGGGGCTCCGTGCCGGCGATCGTGTTGACGAGGTCTCCCGCGAGGTTGAAGCCCAGGACGGCCACGGCGGTCCAGTAGCCCCAGCGCTTCCCCCGCCACAGGCCCACGCAGGCCAGAGCGCAGGAGGCGCAGACAGCGAGGAGAAGGAGCGGGGCGCCGATCCCCATGCCGGCGAAGGCCGTCTTCGCGTGCGGGTTCAGCCGCCACATCGGCTCCAGGAAGCTTCCCGGAACAAGAAGCGAGATCGCGGCGACGGCGCTCATGGCCGTGCCGAAACCAAAGAAGACGGCGAGCGCGGCGACGCCCGGGGGCCGCTTCATGCCGGCGCCGGCGGGGGCTCGACGCCCCGGACCCCGCGCATCTTCCAGAGAAACCATCCCGCGCAGGCCCAGAGGAGCGCGACCGTCAGCCACGCGACGAGCGAATGGCTCAGGGCGAAGGCGTTCGACGCGCCCGGCTCGGCGGAGGGAACCGCGTCCTTGGTGTTGTTGACCGCGGCGTGAAACAGCATCACGGGAAGCAGGCTCCCCCCGGCCTTCCACCAGAGAAACGCCATCGCCACGGAGACCGCCGTCACCTGGGCGAGGTACAGCGGGAACGACTGCCCCACCGTGTCGGTGCCCGTCATGAAGAAGAACGGAAGGTGCCAGCACGCCCAGACGGCGCCGAGGAGGATGCTCCCCCTGGCCAGGCCCAGGCGGGCCGCCAGCCGCGGCAGCGCGTAGCCGCGCCATCCGACTTCCTCGCCCGCCTGCACGGGGGTCGAGATGATCGTGCCGGCGACCAGGACGTACCAGGCCTCCTGCCCGAACGGAGGCCACTCTCCCGCGATGACGCGGTGGAGGAGCGCGGCCGCCATCTTGATCCCGATCGTGTAGGTCGCCGCAAAGACGTACCAGCGCGCCGCGACGGGGCCCTGAAGGATCTTCCCGAGGAGATTCTTCACGCCCTCCCGCCCCTCCGAGCGAGCCGTCAAAAGGAGCGCAACGATCGCCGGAGCGAAGATCCCGGGAAGCAAGACGGCGATGCGCAGCGCTTGCGCCCCCACGGACACGGCCGCGCCGGCGCCGAAGAAGACCCAAGCGACGGCAAACGTGATGAGGAAAAACGGAAGAAGGCCGTCCGCCCTCCTCGAGGTCATTTCGGTCGCTGTCACTCCTCGACTCGTCCCTCGACGAACGGAAGCCCTTCGTCCGGCTCCGAACCGAATCGAAGAACGTGGCCGTCGGGGTCTTCCACCTGGATCTCCAGCGCCCACGGGAAATTGCGGGGCTTCCCGCGCAGCTTCGCGCCGCTTTTCCGGTACTCCTCGTAGAGGACGGCCGCGTCCTCGACGCCGATCCACGCCCACGTGCCCCGGCACCCCTGGGAGTCCCGGCACAGGTAGATGCCCGCCCCGTCGCGCTGGACGAAGGTGAAGTCGTTCGTCCCCCAGCTTGCGCCGGTGAAACCGAGGACCTCGACGTAGTAGCGCACGCTCGTCGCCATGTCCGAGACGCGGAGAATCGGCGTGGCCCCTTCGAATCTCGTCATCTTCGCGGATTCCGCATCCATGTCCTGCGCCCCTAGCCCTCCAGGAAATCGACGATTCCCGTCTTGAGCGAGTACTTGGCTCCGACGATTACCAGCCGGCCGCCCTCGACCATCTCGTGGAGAAGCGGCGAGGCGGTATGCAGCTGCTCCACCGAGGCGCGAATGTTAGCGCGGACCGCCTTCCGCACGAGCTCCTCCGTAATGGCCTCCGGGGGGCCTTCCAGCGCGCCGCGGATGGATTGGGAGACGCGGCCTACGATCGAAAGCAGGTTCCTCGACTGTGCGCCATGAGAGCGCAGGTGCTCCAGCGTCGCCGTCACTGCGCCGCACCGGGAGTGACCGAGCACGACCGCGAGAGGAGTTCCGAAGCGGACCGCGGCGAACTCGATCGACCCGACTCCCGATGGGGCGACGATGTTGCCGGCCACGCGGATGACGAACAGGTCTCCCAGGCCCTGGTCGAAGATGATCTCGGCGGGGACCCGCGAGTCTGAGCACCCCAGGATGATCGCGAAGGGTGCCTGGCTGGTGAGAAGCTCCGCCCGGCGCGCCTGGCTCTGCCGGTCCTTCGACGGCGGCTCCCCCGCGACGAACTTCCGGTTTCCCTCCTGGAGCCGCTGCAGCGCCTCGGCAGCCGAAATCATCGCTTCCCGCGGTAGACGTCGGTGTTCAGGTACTTCAGGCCCGAGTCCGCCATCAGGGTGACGACTCTAGCCGAGGGCCCGAGCCGCTCGCCCAGGCGGATCGCGGCGATCAGGTTGGCGCCCGAGGAGGTTCCCGCGAAGATCGCTTCCTCCCGGGCGAGGCGACGGGCCATCGCCTTCGCCTCTTCCGTCGCGATCGGGACGATCTCATCCACGACCGAGGGATCCCACAAGGGCGGCACGTACCCGATCCCGACGCCTTCGATCCGGTGAGGACCTGGCGCGCCGCCGGAGAGGACCGGGGATTCGGCGGGCTCGACCGCGGCGATCCGGACCTTCGCGTCGCGCGTCTTCAGGACCGTCGCGACGCCGCGCAGAGAGGCCGCGGTCCCGACGGAGTGAAGGAAGGCGTCGATCCGGCCGCCGGTCTGATTCCAGATCTCCTCGCCGAGCGAGGCGTATCCCTCGAGGCTGTCGCGGTTGTTGAGCTGATCGGTCCAGTAAGTGTTCGGCTGCTCGCTCAACCGGCGTGCCGTCTCGATCATGTCGAGGATGAGCTTCTTCGTGGTCAGGCCGCCCTCGCTCGGAACGAGCGTGAGCCGTGCTCCGAAAGCCGCCATCTGGTCGAGCTTCTCCGGGCTGAACGCGTCCGAGCTGACGATGTGAATCGGGTAGCCGCGAGCCGCACAAACCAGGGCCAGCGAGGCGCCCGTGCTGCCACCCGTGTACTCGAGCACGGTGTCGCCGGACTTCAAGCGCCCGTCCGCCTCGGCGCGCGTGATCACGGCCCGCGCCATCCGGTCCTTCAGGCTTCCGGTCGGGTTCTCCCACTCGAGCTTGACGAGGATCTCCGCACATCCGGCCGGGACGACCTTCCGGAGCCGGACCAGGGATGTGTTTCCGATCGCGTCGAGAACGTTCATCGCGTCCTCCCGCTGGGACTACGCCGGGACGTCAGCCGCGGTTTCCGCGGGTCAGGACCGGCAGGTAGGCGGTCCACGGCCCGACCGCCTCCTTGTACTGCTTCGCCATGACCCGGGCGACCTGCGCGATGTGACCGAGGTCGTGCGCGACCCACGTGGCCAGGAGCTGGCCGAGGGTGACCGTGCCGAACTCCGGGTGGACGCCCTTCCGCCGCAGGTTTTCCGGCGTCAACCGCAGCTCCCGCAGCTCGGCGAGGCTCTGCCGGCGCAGGAGGGTGAAGCGCTCCAGCAGCTCCGCGAGCGAGCGTTGCTCGTTGGCGCCCTTGTGCCGGAACCGGTCGAAGGGCTGGAACCGCCGATCGGCTTCGGGCGCGTCGGAAAGAATGATCCGCGTCCGCACCAGCCAGTCGGTCTCCTCCGCGTCGATCAGGTGTCCGACCACGTCGAAGGGGCTCCACGTCTCCGGCCCCTCGTTGCTCCTCGTCCAGCCGGGGGACAGGCCCGACAGCAGGGCCGACAGGACTTCCGGTGTCTTCTCCAGCACCTCGACGCCGTTCTTCAGATCGAAGTTCAAAGCTCAGCGCGCCCCGCTTCCACGGCTCCTCTTTTTGGGGAAGGAACGATATCCCGCCTAGAACTTCAGAAGATAGACCGGCGCCATCGCTGCCAGGGCCGCGCCTAACTGCGCGGCGAGGATGGGCAACGCCTGGCGCGGAGCCCGCGGCACCCAGCGCAGGGCGAAGAAAAAGACGATCGGCGCCTGGAACGCCATGAGCATCTGCCAGAGGTGGGCGGCCGCGCCCTCGTCGGGCTCCGGAGCGGGACCGTGGATCGCGACGTGGATGACGACCACCGCCAACGCCCCCAGCGACATGGCGATCGGGAGCCAGGCGCTCGGTTTCTTCAGAGTGGTGAGGTCCATGGCGCCTCCTTGCCGAGGCTTACTTTACATTATAAAGTATACTTTCGCCTAAAGCCGGTTGGTGTACAGGTAGTGGATGTGGTCCGTGTTCGGATAGGGCACGCCGGCGCGGGCGTACTGCCCCGCGATCTGCCCGCGGTGGTGGTACCCATGCGTGATCAAGTGATGAAGGATGTCGGCCACCCGGGCGTGGTACTCCTCGCCGCCGCCCCTCCGGAATTGGATGACGTCCTCCAGGCGTGAGCCGACCAGGCCGGAGAACGTCCGGCGGTTCTCCTCGATGCTTTCGAGGAGCTCCTCGCGGCCCAGCCGGAGAAACGTGTTCTCGGTCCTGGGATCTCCCGCGATCCGCTCGAACCACACTCTCTCCGCGAGCACCACGTGGGCCAGGAGCTCGCGGGGACGCTCTTCCGGCTCCGGCCGCGTGTAGACGAACTCGACCCACCGGCGGTTGGCCCAGACGGACTGATCGAGGAGCCGGAGAAACTCTTCTTTCACGGGCGAAATCCTCCCTGCAAAGAAAACACCGGAAGACCCCTTTGGTTGCATGGTCCGTCGATTGTCTCGGAGACACACGGGAGAACGCTCCGGATTTCGACGTTGACGCCCTCGGCGCGCGAGGATTAGCATCGCGGTCTCCCGAAAGGACCAAGCCGTGATCGGAAAAACTGTCTCGCACTACCGCGTCGCGTCGAAACTCGGCGCCGGTGGGATGGGTGTCGTTTATGAAGGCGAAGACACGCGCCTCGGCCGGCGCGTCGCCTTGAAGTTCCTCCCGGCCGAGCTCGCCCAGGACGTGCCGACCCTCCAGCGCTTCCAGCGAGAGGCCCGTGCGGCCTCGGCGTTGAACCACCCCAACATCTGCACCGTTCATGCGATCGAGGAATACGAGTCGCAGCACTTCATCGTCATGGAGCTGCTCGAGGGCCAGAGCCTCGCGGAGATGATCGCGTTCGGCCCGATGGAGGTCGGCAAGCTCCTCGACCTCTCCATCCAGATCGCGGACGCTCTCGAATCCGCGCATGGAAAGGGGATCGTCCACCGGGACCTGAAGCCCGCCAACATCTTCGTCAACTCCCGCGGCCAGGCCAAGATCCTCGACTTCGGCCTGGCAAAGATCGGCGCGGCTCCCGCGCAGCCCGAGACCTCCGGGATGGTCACGATGGCGCGCGAGGCCGACCTGACGAAGGCCGGCTCGACCATGGGCACGGTCTCCTACATGTCTCCCGAGCAGGCGCGCGGCCAGCTGACCGACGCCCGGACGGATCTCTTCTCGCTGGGCGCCGTCATGTACCAGATGGCCACGGGATCCCGCCCGTTCCCCGGAGAGACCTCGGCCATCATCTTCGAGGCGATCCTGAACCGCGAGCCGGCGGCGGTCACGCAGGTCAACCCGCGGCTGCCGGCGGAGCTGAACCGCATCATCAACCGAGCGCTGGAGAAGGACCGCAACCTGCGCTACCAGACGGCCAACGACATGAAGGCCGAGATGCTGCGCTTGAAGCGCGACACCGATTCCTCCGGCAGCCGGCCGACCGCCAGCGAATCCATCCGGGAGGCCGTGAAGGCGGCGGAGAAGTCGGTGGCCGTGCTGTACCTGGAGAACCTGAGCGGCGTCAAGGAGGACGAGTACCTCCGCGACGGAGTGACCGAGGACATCATCACCGAGCTTTCGAAGATCAAGGGCCTGAAGATCTTTTCGCGTCCCACGGTGCTGGCCTACCGCGACAAGCAGGTCACGCCGACGCAGATCGGCCAGCAGCTCGGCGCGGCGTTCGTGCTCGGCGGGAGCCTTCGCCGGGCCGGGACGCGCCTGCGGATCAACGCCCAGCTCGTGGACACGCACACCGACTTCCCGGTCTGGTCCGAGCGCTACGACCGCGAGATGCAGGACGTCTTCGAGCTGCAGGACGAGATCGCTCGCAAGATCGCCGAGGCCCTGAGGATCACGCTGACCCGTCAGGAGGAGGAAGCGCTCGCCGCCAAGCCGACGGAGAACCTCCAGGCCTACGACCTGTACCTGCGCGGAAAGAGCTACGCGCGCCGCCTCACGAGGCAGGACCTGGAGTTCGCCCTCCAGATGTTCGAGAACGCCGTCTCGGTGGACCCGCAGTTCGCCCTCGCCCACGCCGCCATCGCCAACGCCTGCGCGCAGTACCACTACCACTACGAGCGCGAGAAGAAGTGGATCGACAGGGCGGTCGCCGCCAGCCAGCGCGCCAGCGCCCTGAGCAAGAACACTCCGGAGGTCCTGGTCGCGGAAGGCTGGATCCTCTACGCCGAGGAGAAATACGACCAGGCCAGCCGCTGCGTGCGCCAGGCCATCGACCGGAAGGCCGACTGCGAGGGCGCCTACTACCTCCTTGGCCGGACGCTCTTCGCCGCCGGGCACTACCAGGAGGTCGTGGACATGGCGGAGGACGCCATCGCCGCGTCGGGAGAGGACTACAACGTCTACGTCCCGATCACCAACGCGCTCGGCGCCCTGGGCAAAGACGAAGCGCGCCGGAACTTCGTCCAGAGGCGAACCCAATTCTTCGAAGCCGCGCTGAAGAAGGTTCCGGAAGACGCCCGCGCGCGGATTCTCCTGGCCAACGATTTCGCCGAAGTCGGCAGGTCCGAGGACGCCAAGCGCGAGGCGACCCTGGCGATGGCGCTGCGCCCCAACGAGGCGACGGTTCTCTACAACGCCGCCTGCCTGTTCTGCCACCTGAAGAAGAAGGAAGAGGCGATGGATGCGCTGAAGAAGGCCTGGGAAGCCGGGTTCAAGGACCCCAGCTGGACGCGGCGCGACCCCGACCTCGAGCTCCTCCACGGCGACCCCGAGTTCGAGAGGCTCTACCCGGCGCCCGCGGGGGAATAGACAGCTACCGCTCCACCTCGTAACGGAGCTGGACGACTCCGTCGGGATACTTCTTCGATGAGATCAGCTTGAGCGGCACGTCCCTGTGCCGCGGGGCCACGAGCGGAATCCCCTCGCCGATGAAGACGGGGATGACGTGGATGATGAGCTCGTCGATCTCGCCGGCGTCGAGGAAGGATGCGATCATCTTTCCGCCGCCCATCATCCAGATGTGCTTTCCGGGCGTTGCCCGCAGGCGCTTCGCGAAGGTCTTCACCGGCTCCGAGACGAACTTCACTCCCGGCGGCGCGCGCCTCGGGGTCCTCCGTGTGAAGACGAGGTGCGGGACCTTCGTGTCGAACATCCCGGTCTTCTTCCCGATCTTCCGGAAATAGGCCATCGCCCAGTCGTAGGTCTTGCGCCCCAGGAGAATCGTGTCGATCGTCCGGTAGAACGCGCCCATGCCGTAATCGCTCCTGCGCGACCGGCGGTTGAGCCATTCCACGTCGCCGTCGGGCCTGGCGATGTACCCGTCGGCGCTCACCGCGATGGAAACGATGATCTTTCGCCTCCTTTTCATGGCGCCTTTGGCCGCTCGCTCTCCGAAACGACCGATTCGATCGCGCTCGCCATCCCGTCAGCCCCCGACCGCCTCGCGCGCGTAGGCCATTTCCTCCAGGGTGGTGATCACGGCCAGGCGTCCCTCGCGGAGCAGGAGCAGCGAGCCGTACAGCAGGGCGACGGCGCCGGCGATGCCGGGCGCCACGGCGAGGACGGCGCCCCGCCATTGGATGAGCACGACGATGGCGATCCCGATGCTCGCGGCAACCAGGAGGCCGATCGCGATGTAGAAGCTCGTGAGGGCGCGGCGAAGAAGAAGGGCCCGCCGGGCGAGCTGGCCGAGCTGGCTTCCGACGAGGACGGCCCGCCGGGGCGCCAGCGGGGTGCCCCCCGGCGATCTCGCCGCGTCCGCCTCGGCGGCGAGGACCCGGACGCGGTCCACCACGCGGCTCATGCGGTTGGAGGTCGAGAGGACCAGCGTCCCGGAGGCGGAGATCAAGACCGCCGGCGTGATCATCGCTCCCAGGACCTCTCCGGCGGCGGTATTCATCGTCACTTCGCCTGCTTGCGCTTGGCCGACTCGACCTTCCAGCCGCCCCGCACCGTGGTCGAGTTGCAGTAGGTCTTGCTGCACTGCGAGTTGTTCAGGCACGAGAGCACGCGCTGGCAGGCCGCCGGCGGCGATAGGCGGTGGGGTGCTTGCTCCGAGACGATGCAATAGCCCGAATACCCGGGGTTCGAAAGACTGCACTCGACGGTGTAGGTGTCCGAAGCCTTGGGTGTCGGCTCCTGCTCCGGCGCCGCCGGGACAGCCGGAGCCAAAGCAGTGAGGAGCGCGAGAGTGAGGATCTTCATCGTTCCCATCTCCATTCTCTTCACCGTTGCCGGGACAGCTTCGTCCATTGCCACAGCCCGTTCGTCACTTCGGCGGGGAGCCGCTGGCCGAGCTGCCGGGCCGCGAGCACGATCTGCCCGCGATGGTGTCCCTCATGGGCGACAAAGTACGCGAGCACGTGCCCCACGTCCAGCGGCAGGTTCCGCCACACGTAAGCCCGCGTCGGCGGGATCCGGCCGTCGTGATCGAGCCCGAACGCCAGCAGCCTGGCGATCCCACGGCCGCTGCGCTGAAGGGCGCGGACCAGCTGCCCGCGGCTGACCTTGCGGCGGTCCACGGCCGCCGGCACGGCGATGCCGTGAGGCCGGCCGAGCGTGTTGAGCCACATGCAGCGCGCGTTGTGGATGTGGCCGGCGAGCATTCGAATCGTCCGCCGGGAGCTCCCCGGGATCGGAGCGTCCCACAATGCGTCGGGCAGCCTCTCGACCAGGAACACGGTGACCTTGTTGCTCGTCGCCCACGCGTCCAGGATGCCCGGCTCCGGCATGACTCCGCCCCCGTCAGACCGACTTGCTCATCCGGACGTGCGGAACGGTCAGGTCCAAAAACTCCTCGCCGTCGATCTTGTAGCCCAGCCTCTCATAGAACCCGACCGCCGAAGCGCGGGCATTCAGGACGAGCTTCCGGTAGCCGCGAGCCTTGAGATCCGTCTCGATCGCTTCCAGGAGCCGCTGCCCCAGTCCCTGGCGTTGGCGATCGGGCGATACGGCCATCTGCCGGATCCTGGCCTCAGCCGGCGAGGTCGGAACCGCTGCAACCACCGCCGCGCAGGCCGCCAGCTCGCCGTCCTCTTCGAAAAGACCGAAGTGAAGCTGGCTATCCTCGCCGGCCAGATCCTTCTCGCTCAACGTAAGACGCAGAGGCCGCCGGAGCACTTCCTCTCGAAGCCGCAACTCGAGCTCGTACTCCCGGGACCCGAAGGCGATCTCCCGGAAGGTCACCGCCGCTGACGGGCGGGTTGTTTCAGCTCCACCAGGTCCCACATGTTCCCGTACAGGTCTTTGAATACGGCTACGGTGCCGTAGGGTTGCTCCTGGGGTTCCCGGACGAACACGATGCCTTTGGCCCGGTAGGCCTCGTAGTCGCGCCGGAAGTCGTCGGTGTAGAGAAAGAGGAACACGCGTCCGCCCGTCTGGCTTCCGATGCGCGACTCCTGCTCGG
>Ga0126379_10001427_pt1 | contig 14533 bp, 18 predicted proteins | sample PanSoiMetPlot_24_FD_92640 | JGI IMG/M metagenome (GOLD analysis project Ga0126379, IMG submission 92640) | Tropical forest soil microbial communities from Panama - MetaG Plot_24 | ecosystem: Environmental > Terrestrial > Soil > Tropical forest > Bulk soil | place: Panama | collected 2016-02-17 | reverse complement strand
CGGACTTGTCAGTGCAGCCCGATATGAACATGCGATAGCGCTATCAATGCAAGTCGCGCCAGACCGGTTTTCAATGGGAGCCGGTTGCATCATCGGTCCAGCCATTGTTCACAGTTTGCTGGCGCATCCGGAGATCAAGCGGCTATGGGCTTACAGCGATGTCGACAACATTGCGGTCGTCAATATGCTGCACAACATGGGCTGCAAATGCGAAGGCATCATGCGCAATTACGAAGTGCATCCCAACATTTCGAACGAACCACGCGACTGCATGCTGTGGAGCGTTGTCAAACGCCCGACGTGATATCGCCATAGAATTCGTCAAATTCGAACGGTGCAACTGATCCGGAATAACGCAATCGAACCTGTCTGCGCCGCGATGCGCCAAGCTGGCGTGCAATGGCGCGTGCTGTACCCGGCTGTCCGAACTGAATTTGTCGGGTACCTTTCACAGTCGTAAAATTATCTTCGGACCAGTCCAGTATGAACGATCCGGCATTCGGACCAAGCGATGATGTCACCGTGATGGCATCAATGACGTGACGCATGGTCAGATCACCAATCCACGGCGTGATGATTTCACGCGTTAAGATACCTGCCGGTTCACTGGCCACAGTCATGTCCATGTGACAAATCTCGCCAGTATCGAGACCGACATAGACCACAGCATCGTCATCGTGTGCACAGCGTCGCGCCGTGTCGTTGCGACCGGGTGTGTGCAGGTAGAACCACGTACCGTTGGTCACCGTCGTACCGATGGTCCAGAAACCGGGACGCGTCAGGATATAAAATTCATCGCCACCCTGTGCGTACATGTAGCCGGTCAGTTCCTGCAGGTGACCGGTGTTGCTCATGTTCTGCAGCAGTAAATCCACCCACGGCGGAGAAATTTGCGTCGCGCTTTGCGCGTAGCCCATCCACACGCGACAATCAGAACCGACCCAGCAAATCTTGCCTTGCACGCTGGCAAGCGTGCGCCGGTTGCCCAGTCCGACATCGATCAAAGTGTTGGTGTATGGCGTGAAAACGAAATCTGCACCGGCTCCGGTGTCGTACCACATTTCAAGACTGTCTTCGCCGAATGCAAAGAAATTCCGCACCGTTGTTATCACGTCAAGCAACGGATCAGAGCGACCCTCTTTTGCTGCAAAAGCGCTACCGGTAACGCTTGTACAATCACCTACCGCTGAATTGTACATACGAAAATCTTGACCGACCGCGTAATGGTTCGATGCACCGCCCCAAACTGCCCGGTTGTCCAGCACGCAAACCGTACTGGGATCGAAATTGATGCTGGACTGAAAATTGTTGTTGACGACACCCCCGGCAATCGTTGCAACGTAACCAGTACCCTTGCCACCCGCTCCGGTGCTGTCATAATTTGTCGATATCGCCAATTGCGTTTTCAGTTCTGCCAATCGCGCTATCGGATATTGCACACCGCCAAAATTGACAGCCCCGGCTAGAACCGGTGCGTTGGTCTCGCAGGCTCGATAGACATTGCCGCTGGCATAGACTGCCCACAGCGTGCCTTGCGAATTCAGCATCGCCAGCACGCTGGTCGCTTCCGGTTTGCAGATTTGTGCCAAACCGGGCACACCGACCAGACGCACTTGCGCCGTACGTCCTTCCGTCGCTTGACGGTTGACGACGCGAACATTGGTCAGCTTCGCCGCCCCCGTGTCGAATGATAGGGGGTCGGCGAAGGTACCGAGAATGTTGAACGGCCCTGACTTGTCACTCACTTTTTGCTGGCTTCGTCTTGTTCGATCTTGTCGGACATTGCACGCTGCGCAGCTGCCTGACCACTATTATAGCGTGTGTCATTGTACTTCAGACCAGCACGGGTGCGCCGCAAGTGTTGCCGGGGATCGTGCGGCATGCTGGCTTGTGGCGGAATAACAGGCGGTTCCTCCAGTGCCACATCGGCTACCGGCTCTGAAGCGCCTTCCGGATGCGGCTGTGTCGGATTACCGGGCACAGCCATGCCGGGCGGTGGTGGTGGCACTACAGGTTCTGTAACCGGGTTCGGTTCGTCTACCATGGTCTTGGTCCTTTGTACTGGTTGTGGTTTCGTTGGAACATGTCGTGTCGGTTTTTTCGTCATGACCGCACCATTCTTAACCACTGCTGGCCTTTTGCCCAGTCTCGCCACCGCTTGTCGACCGCCTCGCTATCGGCAAGGATGGCTGCAACGGCTTGCGCGGGTCGCCCATAGCTTCCGAAAATGCGCCGTCCCAACAGCAAGGCCGCATCATGCAACCCCTCAGGCGGCAGCGCTACGGCGTCTGTAGAGGCATTTATCGCCGGGATGCGCCCGCCGTATTCGATCAACACTTTTGTTGCAGTGCGAGGTGGCTGCCAGACAGTAACCAGAACGCTGCCATCGATCTGCCGTTCCTGATGCCACTTGGTGATGATGCCCAGCTGCGTGGTCCGCACTACGTCGGTTGTCGGTCCCATCCGGGTTTCGCGGTTGACATTCTGGCTAATATCGCCGCACCAGATTGACTTGACCGCAACGGCATCGACCTGCACCAAATAAGACGATTGCGCTATTCCAATCGAGAACGACGATATCTGTCCCTGCGAACCTGCCGGAACAGTCGTAGCTACGCGAAACATCAAATACTGTGCCGCACCGTCAACATGTTCTGACCGCAGCAGCTTGTTTAAAACGATAGCGTTATTTGCAAGATCGACTGGCGTCGGACTTTCGGTCTGATCCAGAATGCCGTACAGCCGCATCGCATCGGTAATGATTTCTGCAGCAGCAACCATCGATCAAATTCCTTTTCGGACTGCCCATGGCGGAGCAACCAGCTGGTCACCGGATGCCGGTTCGGTGTTGACGTTTTCCATCTGCTGCGTCGGATCAGGTGGCACTACCGTGCGAACAGAATTCGACGGTACAAAAGTGCCATCGTAATTTGCTGTAAAAGTCGACACCACGGATGTAGGCTGCTGGTTCGGTGGCGTACTTCCTCGATAGCTGGTGAAGTCGATTGAACCTTTGGTCTGAAAATTCAGCTTCATGAAAGCTTGCAAGCGTGTCGCATCGTCCGGTGCCATCTTCATGGCGTTGCCAGACCAGATATCGTCCAGTCCCCAGCGCACCGGCAACGGTTCTGCCGGTGGTTCAATCGAGCGGTCAGGCGTTACTTGAAAATCGAAAACTGGTGGCCACGGATCAAGACATGGCTTGACCGGTCGCCCCGATGCCGATGTGCACACCAGCAAGCCAGTCAGTCGCTCTCTTGCCAAAGTACTATAGCGAACACGCGCCCCGCAACGCGAGCATGCGCCCCACGTCTCGAAACGACCAAAGCGTGGCTTGATATGTTGCATGCTGCCACTCTAGCAAAAAAGCCACCGGGTTGCTGCGACCCGGTGGCTTTATACCTGAACGGAGGGGTGGGGAAGGAAACCCGCTCAGGTTATTGATTATCAGCACCGGGAGAGACGAACACAGTGCGCCAATCGATGACCGATGCCGAACAGCGGAACCAGATTGCCATCAGCGAAGCTTGGTTCGACCAATTGCTGTCTTCGCGCGTCTCAAGACCTGAGCGTTCCCAGAACGTGAAGCCTTCACCGTTGTCCATGTCCTGCAAACTGGTCTGGACAAAATAATTATCCTTGTCGACGAAGTACGGCGTTTCGACAACTTCCGGCAACGCACCGGTTGCACGCAGGACGTTGATGTTGTTGGTTTGCGCATTCCACTGCAGCGGCGAACCGAGAATGCGGCGGGTCTCCGGTCCCTGTTCGGGCGACAAAATGACGCGCTTCGGAAGTCCGTTGATCAGGAAGCCGCGTCCATTGCGCAAATAGCCAATTTGAATGACGGCATTTTCAAACGCCAGTTCACTGACGTTGGCAGCGACCAGCAAATTCGATTGTGCACCGGATGCTGTCGGGTGGTTGGCCGAACCCAGCGGCTGGTTATCGGCACGAAGCCCGTTAACGGCATCGACGGCAACCTGCAACGGCGCGTGGGCAATATACTCTTCAGTTTGTCGCGCCGAGTAGGCCAATTCTTTCATCATGCGCGAACCGACATCCTCATAAAGGTTGTCATCTTTCGCTTCACGCGATATCGCGACACCGAGACCGTAACTCGCATGAGTGACTTGTGTGCGGTACCCTTCATTGGGAAAATCAAATTCGACCGGTGCCAATTCAGGCTGTTGAACCGCGAGACCGAGACCAGCACGCTCGGTCATGAATTCCTCGAAAGCTTTTTCCGATGTCTTGCTGTCGAAAAATTCCGTGTAAATCGGTCGTAGCCGTTCGTAGTCCATGCCGAACAAAGCGTAGAGACCGGGCCAGTATTGTGATGGTTGCAACGAACGGTCGATGACCTGCATGGTGATATCGCCTTCTGCGCTAGCCCGACAAACGCGGGCGATGTAAAGGTACCGGAACCCTAGCATAATCTTCGCGAAACTGTCAAAATAGGACTTGACATCGTATACAGATTTTGCGGAGGGGACCGGTCCAATGGCTTACAACTATTTCGACAGCCCCGAACTAAATTTGGACCTGCAAAAACCGGAGACTTTTAAGAACCTCGCAGAACGGTTAGACGAAACTGACCGTCATCGACTGGCACAATACGTCATCGAATTGGTCGACATTGACGAAACCAGCATGACCGACTGGCTGGGCAAAGCCGAAGGTTACCTTGAAGAAGTCAAAGCTGACACCAACGAAGCGATACCGCAAAATCGCGAACAGCAAGGCAGCAACGAAAAAAGTCCATCGTCGACCGAAATCATGATGTCGGCTGCCGTCCAGTTCACGGCACGGTTGACCGGTGCAATTCTGAGCGAACCTGATCTGGTTAAAGCTAGCGAACCCGGTGGCGAGCAACTGGCCGATTGGATGTCATCGCAACTGCGCACCACTGATCCTGACTGGGTGAACGACACCGACCCGTTGACGTTTCACATGTCGATTACCGGTCTCGCATGGCGCAAGCGATGGTTCGACGATCACGACCAGATTTTCCGTTCGACGTGGTTGCCCTGCAAGGATGTCATCATTAACGCTAATGCAAAATCACTTGAACGCGTGCCGCGCATTACGCACAAAATCCAGAAGTACCCTTACGAAATTATCCGGTCCATCGAAATGGGTCATTGGGTTGAATACAATCCACGCTTCGACAACATCGATCCCGAAGACCTGCAGAATTTTTACGAAGTCGACATGGGGCTTGATCTCGATGGCGACGGACAAGATGAACCTTATGCAGTAACGCTATCGCTTGATGACATCCCGACTGTTGTCAAGATTTTACCACGCTGGTCGAAAAAGACCATCGTCGATACCGACAAGTATCTGATCTTTCGCCCAACACGCCGCTACTACGCTTATCGCATGATCCCCAACCCGGAAGGCGGGTTCTTTCCATACGGTTTCGGCTGGCTGCTTGAACGCATTCAGATGACAGCTGATCGGTTGCTGGGTTCAATTTCCGATACCGCTTTAACAGCTTCGGAAAACGGCGGCATCGCTGCAACGGGTGGCATCGGTTTGCCCGACAAGATCGAAGTCAAGGGCAATCGCCTGAACACAATCAACACGGACGGACGACCGATTAGCGACGTGGTGTCGCTATTTCCATCTCACGATGTCTCGCCGGGGTCCGTGCAAGTTCTTGATAAGATACTGACGCTAGGCGACCGTCTAGTGGGTACCTTGAACATGCTGGAAAATGCACCGGCATCGATGACGGCCACGATGGCACGCGGCATCATCGACAGCGGCTCGCAAGTCGCAGGTGCCGCACACCGCCGCTTCATTGGCGAGATGACAGAAGAAATGCGGGCGTTCGGTCGACTGGCCAGCGACATGGACCAGCTGCCGCCCGGTATCGATGGCAAAGGACCGATAGCGGTATCAGCTGATCCGCAGATGGCAACCGAGATGCATCGTGCCGCAACTGCGCAGGTTTATCACGACATGCTGCAAATGCCGATGGTGTTCGATCCACAAGAAGCCGGATTGCGCTTCGGTCAAACCCTGCGGCTACCGCAACCGGATAAACTAGTCAAATTGATGCCACCACCGCAAACCAGTGATGTCGATAAAGCCGATATCGCCCTGAAGGCTAGCAAAAATGAAATTGACAAAATCACTGCCAAGGGCAAAGTCATTCTGAGTATCGCACAGGCCATTCAAGCGCTATCGCAAGCAGGCATCAATGCAACGAACGCCCAGCTGGTCGCGCTTGAAGTCGACAAACTCAATCAAGCGGTAACGGAATTACAGACCGATGGCAGCCCAGCAGCCTTACCAGTTTCAAGTGGAAACCCTGCAACCGGTCAACCGGTCGCTTCACCACCTGCTAACGGTGGCGGACCTGCAGGAAGCCCAGCGAGTGCTGCAAGCGCTGCGGGACTGGGTGGGTCTGCGCCGGGACCGGGCGGTGGCGGACTTCCTCCATGGCCGCCCGCTGGACCAATGCCAGCAAGGCCAAGCAATGGAGCGGGACCAAATCCACCGATTGCTGTCGCTCCCGGCCCAGCAGTTCATTGAAGAACTCAGGAAAGACGTGACATGAGCATTTTCGGATACGAAATCCCGCATGAACACATGCACTGCATTGCGGACAAGATCAAAGTCCAGATGCCGTATCCGCCGCGCAAAATCGGCAGCATCCTGACGCCCGACAGCTGGCGTGAAATTTCGCAGCACAGTCACCAAATGGGCATTGTACGCGAAGCCGGTCCGCTGGCTTTCGTTTACAAAACGCTTGAAGGCGGCAACGCAAAACACCTGATCGAAATCGGCGACTGGGTGATGTTCAAGTGGGGTGCCGGAACATCATTTAATCCCGGCAGAGGCGTTGTCGTTTCGGGCGGTTGGCGGTATTTATCGTCCTTCAATGATCTCGTCGGCTGGTGCGAAGCCAAGTACATGCCTGATCCGGCAACACTGTGTTGGGATGATACTGGCGATTTCGAAATGGACACAGTTCAGAATACCATCATTACTGCAGACGACGGTGCGTTGCCTGATGGCGTGCGTGAACGCGTTGTCTATGGTGCAGAGGTGAACAAATGACCGACCTGAACACGATCTTGCGCCAGCAAATGCAGAACAATCTGACCACCGCGCTGGATCAAGCCACCCAAGCGGGCGACATCCAAGCCGCGCGTAAGGCTGCACAGCAGCTGGCTGAATTCTCGGTCGCCAGTGCAGCTGCCGCACCGAAACCGCCAAAGAAACCGATGACCGTCGAAGAAATCAAGAAAGCACTAACAGATAAAGTCGAGTGGTTCGGCATCGATCCGCGACGTTCCGCGCAAATCGTCGAACTCGGCAAGATGATGGACCCGGAGCGTTTTGAAACTCCGGAAGCCTTCGCTGCTGCACTAATTAAAGAATATGAAAAAGACGCGAAACGTCACTCCGGTCCGAAAGACCCTGAAGACGACGAAAACGATAGCGATAGTGATAACGAAAATGAAGAAAGCGACGAAGACAACGAAAACGACGAAGACGAAGGCGAGACCATGCAGACACAACGCCGCGAAGCGCAACGTCCCGCCCGACGCAACGGCTCCGCACAAACGGAGCTAAACGCTGGTAGCCGTTCGACCGGCAACAACCTGCGACGTGCATTCGAAACAGGTGATATCAAGCATTTGCCGCGAGCGGCTGCCAGCGACATTCGCAATTCAGCCGACAAGATGGCGCGTAACGCCACCAAGGAACAACGCGCCTTGTTCATTCAGAACGCTGTCAAGGCTCGCGCACGCAGCGACTTGATAGCCACCGGCAAATACAACGCCAGAGACAACGTGTTCAAAAAATAAAGGATAGGTACCGTGTTCGATTTCGCCGCTGGCTTCAAAAATTATGATATCGGTTTACCACCGAACCTCATTCCAACGCCGCTGCCGCCTATTCCGGAAGTCCCAGAAATTGCCAACCCATCCGATGCATTGTACCCATTCAACCAGCCACAGGATGTCAACAGCATCCTGCAACACATCAGCATCGACCGGCCTCTACCGCTCTATATCCCTCCGGAGTTGAAGCATAAGCGGATGGAATACCGCATCATCAACAGTCGCCCGAAGGAAATCGCCGACGCGATGCGCCGCTGGTGGCAGCCCGTCGACAAGGCCGAACTGGTGAAGCTGTTCGAAGGCCGGGTGTCAGGCAGCGACGAAGAAGGACGCATCATGCGTCCTATCCTGATGGCGCGTGACGCCCGCATCGGCGAAGCTGAGACGAAACTGAAACGTCAGAAGCTGGCCGAACAGAATGCCGGTCTCGATCCGAAGAACAAGCAGTTCAACAGCAAGTATGTCGACCCGCGATTGACCATCAATTCAGGCGATACGACAGGCAAATTTAGTGGTTTCGGCATGGGACGCATCAGGATATAGCCATGGCAAAATCCAAAAAAGCTGCGAAGCTGTCGAAGAAAAAGCTTTCAGCCGACGACCATCGCAATCTGGCACGCAATCACGAAGCGCTAGCGGATATTCATCGCGCCAGCGCATCAAAGCATCGTGCCATGGCCACGCTGAAGTCGCCACCGCCGAAAAAAGGCACTCCCGATTTTTATTGATTATCTACATTGAGATAATCGTGTGCAGCTATCGTCAACGCGCCGATAGCTTCAAGAACGGTTGCACCGCTGCGTTCAGCACGCAAACGAAATTCATCATCAACATAATGCACTGTCACCAGCACCGCAAAGTCATCAGCATTATCGCAATTTTCCTTTTCCAACTTGTCAGCCACCTGCCGAAGCCATTCCCATATTTTCAGTTTAGCTTTTGGCGGCATTGCCAAGATGACCGTCATGGCTGCAATCCTGCTAAAGCGTAATCGTTAACTGCAAACGAAACGATCACACCATCCAACCGGTTCGGCGACCGTTTCAGTTCAGTGCGGATTTTTTCCTTCGGTGTCATGAACAACCGGCTTAGTTCATCGCGACGGCAGCCAGCAACGCCCCATTTGTAGCTAGCACATTCTTCCTGCAGCTGCTTGTCGTTCGGCATGCTGACATCACCACTCAGCCACATGTTGAACCGGAAATGCAACTCCGCACGCTTGTTGCCGAACTGCACGCCGTTGCTGGCACCATAGCTGAAATTCACTGGCACTACCCGGTCGGCTCTATCGCGCATGCGCAATCGCACGGCATCGACCAGTCCCTTGCCGAGACCGGTGCTGTCGATGCAAATCACGTCCATGCCGAAACGCTGGTATGCCGCAACCAACCAGTCCGCCTGCACGTTCTGGTCAGGCGACGTGATCGCACCCCAGATGCGTTTTCCGATAGCGGTATCTTCCCGGTCGCAAACAAACGTTTCATCGACGCCGTCGCCAGCAGGATCGACCGCCATGATCTTGAGTGCACCTACTGTCGGATGTGCCGTCGCAATCATGGCTTTCTGCACCAGCGATGCTGCAAAGAAATCAAGCGTGCTGTCGGTCGAGAAGCATTCGGCATAGGTTGCTGGAAATTCCTGCCGTGTCAGACGATGAATAGCATCTATCGTGCCACCGTTCATCACGGCCAGATCATAGTTCTGCCGCCAGAACCAGTACATCTGGTCAATTCGAAGACCATGCAATTTAGCGTAATCGGAAAATTCGCGCGGACATTGCCACGTTGCCGGTGGTGTCATCGCGTATTCCGGCATGATGTACCACGGCAGGAAATGCAGTCGCCAGAGACCTTGATTGCGTTCCTGATGTGCCTGTTCGCACATCGAAAAGAACATGCCGCTGGCACCGTTACCAGTACTCTCAAACATGATTTCGGTGTTGGACTGGTCCAGCACGGTCTTGAGCAAACCTGACGACAAATCTGCAGTATTGTCGAAAAATGCCGCTTCGCTCAAATGCAGCAGATGCGTATCATCGGACCGGCCAATGTCACCACCCTCCGCACTCGATACGCGATAAATCGATTGCAGCCGGTCGAAAATCAATTCACGCGCGTTCGACGCGCCAAGATGCGGCTGCCATGGCTCCGGTAACTCGGCATAGAACAATTTCACTTCGCGATGCAAATTAGTCGCGCTGTCGGTTCGATGCGCCACCACGTGTGCACGTCGTCCCTTGGTCGTAGCCGTCTTGTAGAAATAGCGACTGCTGATGTATGTCGACACGCCCATGCGTCGCGCCTTGGGGATCAGCGCACGGATACGACCGTAAGTCTTCAATTCGTTTTCAAGCCGATTGTGCAGTACCGTCTGCGCTGCGTTCAAGACGAACGGCTTGCGTTCACCACCTTCGCGTGGCCTGATCTTGATGAATTTTTCGCGATAGCGGTCGAAGCTTTTCAAAATGGCGCGTATCTGATCTTCGTCAGATATTGCCCAAGGAAACTGCCAAGGAAAGTTCATCTAAACGCGTTAGGGTAAGGAGAGAATGCCGACATTAAAAACGACCATGGGTCGGACGACTGCTGTTGTCGTGTGCTAGCGTTATCGCTTATCAATTGCATGACTTGTGAAGAGATGTAGGCATTCGTCAAGTCGGGCCAAGCATTCGTTGCATTTACATCAGCAGCGCCTTTGCCACCACCGAATAAACCACTACCCCAACCACCCGGAGATGTGTTGGCAAGTTCGATTTGCTGTGCCTTGTCTCCAAAGACACCTGCTTTTGCCATATCGGAAATTGAAGGACGATCACCTCTCGCAGGTGCAGGCGTAGCTATGACAGGTGCTGGCGCTGGTACAGCAACTTGTTGCGGACCGCGCGGATCAGGCTGCGGCATCGGTACAGCCATTGGCACTTGAATTGAAACTGGCGTCGGCACCTGCGGCTGTTCGACGATTGGCGCAAACCCCGGAATGTTGGGACTGGTTGCGGAAATGGTCGGATTAAAGCCCATGACGTTGAAGCTTGTCCCCGGTGCCGTCATCGCTGGGCTGTTGACATCGATAGCCGGATTGAAGCCTGTCGCGGGAACGGCGGTATCCGGACCCAACAAGCCAGTCGTATCCAAACCACCAACAAGACCAGCTGACGTGCTAAGCATGTTGCTTGGATCAAACCCACCGGGGTACGACAAACCTGCAGGAATTCCGCCTGCTGCAGGTGTTCCACCGACACCGGGGAAGCCACCAGCATGCTGCGCACCAAATCCAAGATTTGCAGCAAGATTGACTTGCGCTGGAGCGATGCCGGGAATGCCCGTTCCGATGAGACCAGTTTGTGGATTGAAGCCAGCCGGAACCGCAAGTCCAACTTGACCAGCAGTAACCGGTCCAAAGCCCATCGGCGAGTGTTCAGTAAGCGGATCGAATGATGCAAGATCATTAGGAGCCGGACCCGTTATGCCGTAGCCAGTTGCCGTCATTGCAGCATTAGCAACATCGGCAGGCGTTTCGCCTTTCTGCACGCCAACATCACTACCGCCACGACCGGTCCCTAAACCGGGAATACCTTCTGGCGACATCAAACCCGATTGCGCTAATGCTAATCCGGATGCACCGAACAGCCCACCAGTCAAGCCAAATCCGGTACTGGCAACTGAATTTGGATTGGTTGCCAGCGATCCAACTAGTGAGGACAGCGCACTGTTGTTCTGGCCGCTGTAATCAACATTAGGATCAGTTTGAAGCTGACCACTAGTGAAATCATTGCCCTGATCAGCCAGTTGGCCTTCGTAAGAGGCCATGCCAGATATCGCACCACCCGAAGCGATTGCTGCCGCGCTGCCAGACCCGCTGGACGGGTCGGCACCAATGCCGCCAACGCTTGTTTCGCCAGTCGCCCCTATCGCACCTGTCTCGGCAACATCGCCAATCGACGCCCCGGTTCCCATGCCGAGACCGCCAAGTTCGCCAACATCGCCAACTTCGCCTTCCATGGGAACCTACCCTATGGCTGTAAAAAGCGCCTGCCAGAGCACAGGCGTTGCTGGCTGGTATGTAGCAGGCCCCGCCGCCCAAAGCCACACAGCGCCTTCTGCGGCGTATCCAGAGGGGTCCGGACGAAACCAGACGGTCGTCGGGCTGGGCGGACTGGGCGGACTGGTCGAATTTACATAAAGCGTAAACATCCCAGCTTGCGCCATGGCCGACAACAACCAGTCCAGACCGGGCATGCGTTCAAATCGCACGCCATTCCCGGTGTCGCGCAGCAACGCCAGAAAATCAGTTTTACGCTGATAAGCCATTAGCACTATCGCCTATCGTCGTCGGCGAGCAAACAGATAGCAAGTTGAATTCACAGTGCCGCCTGAAGCCACTGCATAAACGTTGACATAAACCGTCGAACTACCCGCAAGACTGTAACGAATTGGGGCGAGGGAACCATAAACGTTACCAGCTGCAGGTACCGAAACAGGTAAATCCCATGATGGCAAACCACCACCACTATTGGCAACGTTGTGGATCATTGCTTGTATAAGGGTCATGGTAGCACCGGTACCAACCGTTGCAGCAGCAACCCCCCACACATCCCAGTCGCCTGCAGTCAACGTCAACGAAACCACTGATGTCCAAGCTGACAAAGTTAAGTTAACGTTATTGTTGTTCGTCAGGTACTCGCCAATATTACCAGCAATAGCGTTATCGTTTGTTCCCGTGCCGGGGATCAAGTTTGCTGGATAATCACCCTGTACTGGAACAACAACACCGTTACGACCGTTGAACGATGTTACACCAGATGACGATAACCAACTTGGGTTCGCACTTGGTCCGCCTGTTGCGAGAAACTGCCCAGCTACGCCGGGATTAATTGCCTGCCACCCGGCAGAGCCACGAAAAGCGATAGCGCCTTGCGTCGTCGACAACGTATCGAGTAATGACGATATCGCAGTTGGGACTGCAGCAACCTTTTCCGCTGCTGCCAGCATTTCCAGCAGCAAGCGCATCGTCGCGTTCTGGTAAGCCGAAGCCGTCGCATTCCACAACTGGAAAACGCCTTCTGCCGCGTAGCTGGTTGCGGCCGGTTGCAGCCACGCCGTCGTCGATTGGTTCGAAGTCGGCGCACTACCTGCCGTCGACAAATTGATAATTCCGGCGCGGCCTAGCCCAGAAATGACAAAATCAAGACCGGGCATCTCGACTTTCTGGACGCCACCGGAAATCGCTCGCCAGAGACCGACAAAATCAGTTGATGGGGTATACATGTGCGCCCTCTCTCAGCCTACAGCGAATGCGTGTCGGTTGCGGTGTACAGCGTGTTGATGGTGATGATCGTCGTGACGCCGCTGCTTTGCAAACCTTCCTGATAAACCGGATCACCAGTTGCAGCCGTGACCGGTACAGGAAAGATAACCTCCATAGTCAATCCAGTTTGCAACAGCTGCGCAGGCTGCTGGTCGTTCAGCGTCGCACCTTCGGCTGTCAGACCAATCGGCAGCACCACAGTGCCGTTGGTTACTGCAATCGATGTCACCGGACCGGTTGCGTTTTCCGGCCAGCCAAACGATTGTTTCGGTCCGAACAGCAGCGGGTTGATGCCGTAATTGGGATAACCGCCCCACTGCATGTAATAGTCGCCGGGCATACCAAGATCATTCGTCGGCGGTGCGGTCCCAAAGAACTTAAGCGATGTCTGATATAACGTAGGTACAATGAAAACGTAGTGACCCCACGGGTCTGTCGCTTCGGTGCTGCGTCGCTCGAAAAGCTGGTACGTTAGTACATCAATGTAGACATCGCCGATATCGCCAACGTCCGGCACAGGTGGGCCATAACCGCGCAGGATCGAGCCGAATGCCTTAGCGTGCGACAGCCCGCTGCGCGGATCACCGGACTGAAAGCCACTCATGCACTGACCCTCACGCTGCTGGCGCGATTGACCTGCATACTCATCGACACGCCCGTGCCATCGCTATTGTTGATATTAAGCAGGCGCAAACGTATCCAGCCGTCCATCACCATGGTCCGGCTATCGGCAACTACCATGTTCTGCCACTGGTCGAGTGGCAACGCTTCGGCATTCGACTGAATGCCGAATGCCTTCAATTCCAGCAGCACCACGCATTCAGGCGCAACCGGATTTTTGGTGACAGTCGACTGCGCAGGCGAAACGAAATTAAGCGATGCACGCGTAATGCTGATACCGACCACGCTACCCATGTAAACCGGCAGCCAACCCGTCGTCGCACCGATGAAATCGGCATACACGCTATCGTACTGACGCGTGATCGCTTTCGTATTGCCACCCGGTCGATAAAACATTAGCGTTATCGCCTTACTTGCGCGTACCACGTCCTCGCGAAAACGCGTTGGTACCATTGAAACTGGTGTTGCCGCCATCTGCGTGGCCAACACGCGCTTTCGCCAGACGACGATTGCCATCGCTGATGTTAGCCAATCCTCCCGGCACGTCCAGCTTGCCGCCCGGAAACGCACCGCGACCGCCGAATTTCGTGGTCTCGCCATCGAATGTCGGCGTCACATCGTTACGACCGGTGCGATTGAAACCCGTCTTATGTCCACAAAATTTAGTCATGATTTACCTCGCTTGGCCGGGGCGACCTTACCACGAAAAACACCCCGGTCATAAAGCTTCGCATCGCTTTCCT
>Ga0126379_10001426_pt1 | contig 14536 bp, 7 predicted proteins | sample PanSoiMetPlot_24_FD_92640 | JGI IMG/M metagenome (GOLD analysis project Ga0126379, IMG submission 92640) | Tropical forest soil microbial communities from Panama - MetaG Plot_24 | ecosystem: Environmental > Terrestrial > Soil > Tropical forest > Bulk soil | place: Panama | collected 2016-02-17 | reverse complement strand
GCGCTGATCAGCGGAGCGGCAAACGCGAGATGAACATCCGATGCCGCCTTGCCGTCGAGTTCGACCAGGCGAACGATAGTCTCTTCTCCCTGCTCAGCTTTTTTGAGCGCCAGGGCGCGCACACGGCTGTTGCTGATTTTCAGCAAAGAGAATTCTTTTCCGAGCGCACCCACGTGCTTCGCGCTTTCAAACGCGATCAGCGGCTGGTTCAGCCGGTACGCCTGCCAGTCCGTTTGCGCGGAGCGCCAGTCTCCGGCATGACCGGCAAGCCCAAAGACAAACTCGTGATGGCCCAAGTCCTGCGTGAGTTGATCGCTGTAGGCCCTCCCGTTGCCCTCGCCCAGGCCGGGTGTGTAGATGAGCGTCATGCGCAGGGTATTGTCGTCCGGCTTATCCGAACCATACTTGCAATCGGAGAGCACCGTCACGCCATAAGCGCCGCTCTTATCGGTCAGATCAAACCATTGATGCGAAGGCACCTCGAATTTCTTTTCGTCGTTGTTGCCTCGTTCAATCGCGCCTACATCCCAGTTGTAGGTCGCCTGAGGGTTGGCAGCGGTCAGAGGAAAGACAGCTTTCAGGGCCGCTTCTTTGGTCTTCCAGTCAATGACATTCAGAAATTCCACGCGATTGCCGGCATCGCCTGCCGTCAAACGAACCGTTTGAACGAACTTTGAGTCTTCGGTTTCGCGCTCGATACGGAGAGCCACGCGAACGGGGCCTTTCTCGACGATGCTGATTTTTGCCGGCCCTTGGACATAGCCACGCGGCGGTTTCTTCTGGTCTTCCCAATCCATGTTCCAGGCGGGCCAATCATGCGGCTTTTCTGTCTGGAGGGCCAGACGCACGGGCGCGGCGAGCAATTCTTTATTCAATGCTTTGTCGAAGATGCTGCTCACGTCGCCATTCTGGTCAACCGTGATTTTGTAACGTGAGTTTTCAAGGGAAGATTCAGATATCTTCAACTCGGAAGAAGCGGCAGGCGCCGCACCGGGCTGGACGTCATAGACTGCATAGCCAACGGACGGAGCTTTCGCCAAGAACAGAACTTGTCCACCCGACAACTGTGCCGGTACCTCTTTTCCATCCGGACCTGAAACACGGACTCCGTTCGCTGAGCCTCCAGGGAGCGAGACTGCTGCTTCAACTACATCCTCGCGCGCAACGTTGAGCGGATTGTAGACAACCACCGAGGTTCCCTGCGCTCGGGTATCGAGACCGGATGCGACCGCGGCAGTCGCGCTGGTAAGCACGCCGGCAAACTGGTTCATGGCGATGGCATCGTCATTCCATGCGTAGTTGTAGGACTGCGGCGTAGCGGTGCCCGCCATGATGTCGTGGAACTGTCCACCCAGGACCAGGGTCCAGGCGTTGTTGAGGCGTTCGATAGGATACGGACGGCCGCCGAGCCATTCGGCCATCACCGAGCTCTTTTCGGCGGCATCGGCCAGCAGCTCATTCTTGCGGTTCCATCGCTTCTGGTACGCCTCCGATGTGAGCGATCCGGCGGAATGGTTTGTGAGTTCCAGTTCACCTTTATAGTGAGGCAGCCGGGCAGTCTGATCGGGTTTGATATCGACGAACATTTGCTCCGCGGTGGCGGAGACAACGTGCACGGGGCCGTCGCCAACCAGCACGGGACCGGCGGGACTTGCCGGCTGTGGTTGACCAAAGCGTCGCGGCGCCGGAAGCACCGTGGGCTGCTTGTTGATGATCGCTTCCAGCAGCCGAACGGACGACTCGCGTGGCGCGCCTCCCACATCGCCCGTCCCGTAGTAGTGGTACTCAGTGAACAAACCGCTTGCCTCTCCATTGCGCTGAACCCGCTGTGCCCAATCTCCCTGATAGCGCTGGAACTCGCGCTGTTGTGGGTTTTGCGATCCCGCTGCACTGTCAGACGGCGGCGGCAACGGCTTGCTGAGATCGCTGGTGATGTCCGCACTGTAGCTCCCCGGATTAAATCCAGCAAAGACACTTCGGCCGTCGGGTCCATCCCATATGCCGACATTGAATGGAGTTCCGGCCGGCGTTCGTTCCGGTGAATCGGGACCGCCCGCGGGCGCCGATGATCCCCACGTCAGCTTTTGTGTTGAAAATCCCTTGATCCCGGAATGTGCAAGAATGCTCGGCAACGATGCCGGAAACCCGAAGCAGTCCGGCAGCATGTATTCGGCGCTGGCCTTGTGAAAATCACGGCGGAAGTATTCGTTGCCGTAGAGAATTTGCCGGAAGATTGATTCGGCCGAGGGCGAATTCACGTCGCTCTCTTCCATGGACGAGCCCGCCGGGAACCAGCGGCCTGCGGCCACGTACCTCTGGAGCCTCTGGTAGTCTGCCGGATAATACTCCTTCATCAATCGGTAGCGATTGGCGCCGCTGAAATTAAAGATGTAATGAGGGTATCTCTCGAAGAAATCAAAATTGATGCGCATGGTCTTCGGGAGGTACTCCCGAATCACCTGGGGGTATTCCCAGCGCCACTCGGTATCGAGATGAGCGTAGCCGACGACGTACAAAGTCGGCTGCCTGGTCAAATCCGGAGCGATGGACTCGAGCTTTGTCTTTCGGCGCGTAGGTTGATTCTCTACCCCAGCCCGTGCAACACCGGCCCGGTCTGGGGACCCCTGGTTTTGCGGGTAGGCGGAGACCATAAGACAGATTAAGACCAAAAGTAGGTGCCGGGACAATCGCAGCATAAGAGCCTCCCAACGGACTTGTAGATCTGTTGTCGCAACCGGTAATTCGTGGGTCTGCGTTAGATCAGACAGTAACTTCCAATTCCTCAGCGAAGAATGACACTAGCCCGCCCGGATCTCGGGCGCGCAACAGTTCAGAGCGGAATTCTTCGTCCATCAGCTTTCTCGCCAGGCGGGAGAACACCTGCATCTGCGCGCCGCCGGCGTCAGAGTCGCGCGCGGCCAGCAAAATGACCATCTCTACAGGCTTGTCGTCCAGCGAGCCCCATTCCACCGGCTTTCTGAGCTTGACGACGCCGATGGAGCCGGCGTTCACCGCGTCTGTCTTTGTGTGCGGAATCGCGAATCCATGTCCCAGGCCGGTTGAATAGACTTCTTCGCGCGCCCAGATTGCTTCCTCGAGGCGATCAGGATCGTCGGTGCGGCCCTCGACGTAAAACGCGTCGACCATCTCGCGAATCACTTCTTCCTTAGTGGCGCTATCGCTTTCCAGCAGAACGAGGTCGCGATCCAGCAGGGTGCGTGGAGAGGCATTGCGTCCGTTCGAACTCAGCAGTGCGTCAACCTGAGACACGTCCACGCATTCGAGCGCCGCCGCGAACAACTTCTGGCATTCGCCAAGGGAGAGGCGTGAAATGCGTTCCTTAATGACCGGGACATCGGAACCAGCGACACTGATTTCATCCAGTCCCAATCCCAGCAAGAGAGGGAGATGCTGCAACTCGCCGGCCATCTCGCCGCACATGCCGACCCACTTCCCGGCGCGATGTACCTCATCCACAATGTGCTTGAGAAATCTGAGAAACGATGGCTGCCTTACATTCGAAAGGGCGGCCACCTTGGGATTGCCCCGGTCGACGGCCAGGAAATACTGGTTCAGGTCATTGGTGCCGATGCTGAAGAAATCCAGTTCGTTCGAGAGCTGGTCGAGAATGAAGGCCGCGGAAGGGACTTCGATCATCGCGCCTACCGGCATCGCCGGATCAAACGCGATTTGCGCGGTGAGCAGTTCATTCTGGACCTGCGTGATCTGCTCCTTGAACCAGCGGACCTCCTCGATGGTCGAGATCATGGGAGCCATCACCTGGACGCTCCCAAACGCCGAAGCTCTAGCAATCGCGCGGAGCTGGTCCTGCACAAGCTGCTGGTGATCAGGGTAAAGACGCACTCCCCTGTATCCGAGAAAAGGGTTGTCTTCCGCAGGCAGGTTGAGGGACGCTACCCGCTTGTCACCGCCGATATCGAGAGTGCGAATGATGACCGGCTTCTTGCCGGCTGCACGGGCGGATTCACAGTAGATTTCAAACTGCTCCTGCTCTGACGGCGCCGTCTCGCGGTCGAGGAAGAGCATCTCCGTGCGGAAGAGTCCGATTCCGTCCGCCCCGTTGCCGAAGGCCGCGCCCAGCTCGTCGGTGGAGGCAATGTTGGCCGCGACTTCGATCCTGTGGTTGTCGCGGGTCACAGCCGGCCGGCCTGCATGGCGGGCGAGCGTGGCTTTCCGATGGCGCAGTGTGTTCGCCTGGCCTTGGTAGAACTTATGGGCCGGAGGCGTGGCGCGGCGGACCAGGAACCCGCGGTTGGCGTCGACAATAACGTGCTCTCCCGGCGACAAAATGCGCAAAGGCTCTTTCACTCCAACCAAAGCCGGTATTCCCAGCGACCGGGCCAGGATGACGGTATGCGATGTAATCCCTGCCGCTTCCAGGACAAGCGCTTTGAGCCATTTGCGATCGAGAGCCAGCAGTTGCTGTGGCGGAAGGTTGTCGGCTACAACAACCGAAGGCCGATCGAGTTGCACGGACGAATCGCGCCGGGCGCCATAGATTTCTTCCAGCAATTCAAAACCGATTTCCTGAATATCAAGGGCGCGCTCGCGTATGTAAGCGCTCTCTGACTTGCGGAGCAGCTCACCGAAGAATTGATTCACCTCCAGGATCGACTGGCCCGCGGAACGGCCCTGCGCAATTCGTTCCATGATGCCGCTGGAGAGTGAGACGTCGCCGAGAATAGCCAAATGCGCCTCAAGGACTCCGATTTCCGTAGGGGACGTTCGGCGCGCCAGCATATTGTGGATTCGCGTCTGAACGGCGGCCAACGCACGAGTCACGCGCTCCTGCTCGTGGCCGTTATCCAACCGGGATTCTTTATTGAGTTCCGGCGGCGCCGCCAGATTCCCTACCATGACCACGTCACCTTCGGCGATGCCGCGGCTGACAGCAATGCCAGGACAGATCTCCACGCCTGCGGACCGCAGCGCCCGGGGCACGTTTCGCGAAGGCTGGCTCCGCAGAAGGTCGGCGAGAGGAGCATCGCAGTGCGGAAGCTCATGGCTGATGAAGCGTTGCAGCGCGGACCGGGCAACGGTCTCGTCAACACCATTCACGCGAACGCTGCATTCGTCATTGAGCCTGATGTCAGAGGCAATGATCGAGAGCACGCTCTTGACGTTGGCCGTCGATCCGTTACGCAAATTGGTCAGAGCGCACTCGGAAAGAAAGCCATTGGCCAGACTGGCCATTTGACTTGCCGGCCTGGCATGCAAGCCATGCGGCAGAGGACACGCGAATTTGAATTCTAGGGCCATGCCAGCGTTCGGACCGTTTTATTCAGCTTTTGAGCCTTTGGAAAATCCCTGGAGCATTCTTGATCGCTTCCTGCAAAGGCACCTCAATCACCTTCATACCCTTGAAGCGTTCGCGACCCTCGACAGAGATGTCCACCGCAAAAATTGCGACTTGCGCCTGACGAATGTCGTGGTCCGACAAAGCGTTCTCGATGCCCAGCGCGCCCTGTGTTTCCACCTTGATCTCATGCCCCAAGTCTTTGGCAGTCTTCTCGAGCCGCGCAGCCGCCATGTAGGTATGGGCAATGCCGGTAGGGCATGCCGTAACCGCTACGATTTTCATCTGCCCTCCTTCGCTGCCAGGGCTTTCGGCGACGAAAAACTTTTTGCCACTGTTATGCAGAGCGCCGTAACCAGCGTGCCGGTCAGGATTGCGACCACGTACGCTAGGGAGTTGTCCACCGCCCTAAACGCCATCACGATGGGCCCGCCGTGCGGAGCATGATCACCAACGCCGCCGAGCATGGCAATCACAGAAGCGACCATAGAACCGACGATGATGCACGGAATCACCCGCAAGGGATCGGCTGCCGCAAAAGGAATGGCGCCCTCGGTGATTCCCATCATCCCCATGGTCAGACTGGCCAAGCCAGCCTCACGCTCTTCCTCGCTCCACAACTTGCGGCGCAGGAGTGTGGCCAGGCCCAGGCCCAGAGGCGGAGTGCAGATCGCAGCTGCGCATGCGCCCATGATGCGAAAGTTTCCTTCCGCGATCATCGCCGAGCCGAAGAAGAACGCGGTCTTATTAATCGGACCGCCCATATCAAAAGCGATCATGCCGCCTAAGAGCAAGGCCAGCAAAATACTGTTGCCGGTGCTCATGCTCTTGAGAAAGGACGTGGCAGCGACCATCAGCGCGGCGATAGGAGTGCCAAGCACTTTGAGCATGATGATGCCGATCACAGCCGAGGACAGAATCGGGATCACCAGAATAGGCATGATCGGTCGAACGAAGTGCGGAACCTTCAGCCTTTTGATCTGCTCCACCAGATATCCAGCCAGCAGTCCTATCAGGATGGCGCCCAGAAAACCAGCCTTCACTTGTCCGGAAAGATATCCGCCAATAAAGCCTGGCACCAAACCCGGTCTTCCGGCGATCGAATACGAGATATATCCCGCCAGAACTGACAGCATCAACGAAAAAGAAGCTGAGCCGATATCGAGGATGAGCTTGAGTTTGGGCGAATGCGAAAAGTCTGGCCCGTTGGGAGTCATGGCCAGGCCAACTGCTATCGCGATCAAAATGCCCCCGCAAGCGATGAAGGGTATCGCGTAAGAGACACCGGTCAACAAGTGCTGCCGCAGCTTATGAAGTTGTTGCATCATGGAGTTGATTTGCTCTCACCCATGGTACAAGAGGAGTAAACAGGGGGCGACTGCCGAATGGTCGCGCCCCTGTTTTTCTGGCCGGTCATCAGAACAAAACCTTAAGTGAAAGCTGAAGCTGTCGGGGGAAGTTCTGCTGGGTTGATCCGATAGTCCCATATCCGGTCATCGAGCCTGGCGCGCCGGGAGTCACTCCTAGGACCGGGAGAGGGTTGTTCCCGATCGGGTTTGTGTCCGGACCGCCAAAGATGGGAGTGTTGGTCAGGTTGAAGGCCTCGGCTTTAAATTGCAGGTTCAGCCCTTCACGCACCACGAATTGCTTGCCGATCCCCATAGCCAGCTGCGGCGCATAGGGATTGCGAATCGCCGACGCTCTTTGCAAGATCGTCCTCGGCTGCCAGGACCGCGTGGCAATCGGTGTGAAGCAGCTGGGGGTTTCGTTGTAGAGCCACTCGGTAAAAGTCTGGTTTGCTGGCAACAAGTTGTTGTTGTTCTGCGGGCAGTTGAAGGTATCGCCCTGAAGATTGCCGAGGCTGATAGGGGTACCGGTATCAGCGGTCAGGATCCATTCCGTATTCCAGTTGTTGATGAGAGTGCCGAGGAATCCTGAAGCGTGGCTGGCAACCAGCCCACCTTTCCCGATCGGCAGTCCCCACACGCCGGCGAAGGAGAGATCCAGCGTCCGGTCATTACCCCCCAGCACGTATTGAGGATTTGTATCCAGGCAGGTGGGGCAGTTGCCCTGCAGGTTGTTCAGATAACTGGTGGCGATCATCGTCTTCGACCACGTGAACGAGGTCAGGAAGCTCAGGCCGCGGATCAGCGCGCCTCCGCCGGTCATTCTCTTGTTGAATTTCACTTGCAGGGAGTTGTAGTCAGAGTACCCAACAGGTTCGGTGTTGGAAAAAACTGTGCCATTGAATTGCGGGAAGGGTTCTGCCAGCAGGTAGGCCCGTATCGTCTTGGCGCTGCCCAGCGTGCTCGAAGCCGGCAGGATGCCGAAGAACGGATTGGTAACGGTCTGGCTGCATACCGTGGGGTTCGCCTGGCAGGCAGCGTTGAACGCCGCTGGAAGATCTTCCAGGTTCGTGCCCACGCGCAGATTCGAGCTGTAGCTGCCTACATACGCAGCATCGAGCACGATGCCTCCCGGGAGTTCCCGCTGGAAGCCCAGCGAGTATTGCTGTACGCGGCCGATGCGGCGGTTGCGCTGATCGAATGACTGGCCATCACCCGCAGAAGACAGCAATCCTGCAACTGGCCCCTGCGGTATCAGCAGGCCGTTGGGATAGGGATTGCCGGAGTTGAAGAGGCTGGTAGGCGTGATGCCGTTGTTGTTGACGGTGGCTTGAAAGTTCGTGTTCTGGGTAAACGTGGTATTGCCGCCGAGTTCGAAGCCGAAAGCCCAGGACACGCCATAACCGCCACGGATCACCGTCTTGGGCGTAAGGCCCCAGGAAACGCCAAACTTCGGAGCCCAGTGGTCCCACTGGGTGTCGTACGGTGCCCGGCCGTTTCCGATGAACGTGAATCCACCAAGGACAGGATTAGCCATGGTGAGTCCTCCGGGCAGCGCAGGGAACGTGATCTGATTCGTGAGAGGATTCACGCATGTTGCGCAAAAGCCGCCGTTCAGGTTGTTGTATCGCTCGTCCGGAGAGAGCTCAGCGTCCCATCGCAAGCCCAGGTTGAGCGTGAGGTTTTTCCTGATCTTCCAATCGTCCTGAAAGTAGAAGCCGTAGTACGGATAGCCTTCGTAGATGGGATCGTTGAAAGGTATGTTTCCGCCAGAAGGCAGCCCGAGCAGAAGACTCGCAATGCCCGTTCCAGTGTTATTGCCGCTAAGGGGATTCTGCTGGGTAAAGCCGCTATCGAAATTAAAAACACCTCCTGGACCGTTGCCCGTATTGCCCGCGCCGCAACAGGGTATCGCATACACTTGCCAGAATGCGCCGCCCATCCTGAAGTTGTGATTGCCGTGGATTTTCGTCACCGAGCCCGCAAGTTCGTAGACTTCGTTCAACGGCGGATGTCCGGTGTCGGAAAACATGCTGTTTCCGATTATGGAATTCAGTCCACCGACGTTGATCTGCGGAGCCATGTTGGCGTTCGTCGTAGGGGGTACCGGATAATTGTTGAGGCCCAGGTCCTGAGGAGTCAACTTCCCTAATCCGGCGGCAACACCGCCGTTCGGCGACCGGTCTTTGGCACGACTGAAGGAGAAACGCAGGTCGGCCAGAAGGGTCGGACTGAAGGTATGAGTCAGATCGACGATCTCATTCTGGAAAGAGCGGTAATTGTTGATGTTGCCGGTCTGAATGCGGGGATCGGCGAATCCCGAGTTGTTCCGGAATTCCGTGCCCGACCACCAGGTGTACGTGCCCGACAGGCGGGTTTTGTCGCTGAAGTCATGGTCAATTCGCACCATGGGTTGGTTGTATTGGTAGAGGCCGCGGGTGTTGCCGACAAAATTGTTGGCAAATCCCGTCGCGTTCGCCTGCGGGTAGAGACCCAGGATCTTGAGTCCAATCGGGCTGACCAGGTTGGGAGGAATCACGTCGTTTTTTCCATTCCAGGAAAAACGCTGCCGAGTCTTGCAACTTCCGTCGGCATTCGTGGTCGCGCAAACGAACGGGTTGAAAATCCCGTTGATGCCTCTGCCGGCGAGATTCGCGCTCATGTCCACGCTGCCATCGGCATTCATCACGATGCCCGCAGGCACCGTGCTTTGCACGGGAATCGGCAACACTTCACGCCAGCCTTCATAGCTGGCAAAGAAATAGGTCTTGTTTCTCTTGATGGGACCGCCGAACGTGCCGCCGAACTGGTGCTGGTTGTGGCCGCCACGGGGAACGACTCTCTCATTGTTCTGGTAGAAATTGGCATCGAACACCGCGTTGCGCCAGTAATCGAAGGCCGTGCCGTGAAAGGCGTTGTTCCCGCTCTTGGTCACCACGTTAATGGTGCCGCCTCCGGCGCGTCCGTACGTGGCGTCATAGTTGTTCGTCTGCACCTTGAATTCTTCGATTGCGTCTACGTTGGGCGCCACAAACCACGCGCCACGCGCGGTGCTGGTCTGCTGCGAGATGTTGGCGCCGTTCAGCGTGAATTGGTTCAAGTTGTTCTGCACGCCGTTGATCTCGTAGGCGTTGGTCTGGTCCCAGCCGCGCGTGCCGGAGTTTCCGCTCGGTCCAAATGTTGATGTCGTGAAACGAGTGCCCGGGGTAAGCGCCAGCAGCATGTATACCTGCCGTCCATTGAGAGGCAGGTTCTGCACCTTTTCCGGATCCATCACCGTTCCACCAGAGGCATCAGCGGTGTTCACGGCGACTGCCTCGGCGGCCACCGTCACGGTCTCGGATGCCGTCCCAATCTGGAGGCTGAAATTCAGATTCACTTTCTGGGAGACATCGATCTGGACGCCCTGTTTCAACTCCCTTTTGAACCCCTTGGCTTCCGCGGCGACCTCATAGGTCCCGGGTTGCACGTAGGGAATCGCAAAGCTGCCGCTGGCGTTGGTTGTGGTTCGGTACGTCTGCTGTGGCCCGGTGGCCGTGATGGCGGCATTGGGAACCACCGCGCCGGTTGGGTCCGTGACCTGTCCAATCATGGAGCCGCGAAACTCCTGTGCGGATAGCGACACAGTCAAGAGAATCTGCAAGAAGAGAACTGCCAACGGCAATCTCAGGCGCAACGCCAGACTCGCGCTGGTCCGGGGTTTTGGAAGGTTTGTCGATGATCTTTGGGGCAAGGTCTCAGCAGCAGGTGCGAATCTGCGAGTATGTTTCATGCCTACCTCCAGGGGGAGTAAGTCGCTTGGCCTCAAAAGCCAGCCGCTGCGCTCAATGGGCGCGGGCGACAGTATCTGCTCACGAGGCAATCTCGCGAAAGAGTAGACATCAAACATTTGTTGTACTAAAGTAACAATCCGTGATCCGCCGCCGCCGCCGCCCTTCCTCTGCAACGCATACGGAAGAACGCGGTGTGATTGTCCGGCAGTTGGAGAGATTCCTTCATGCCACGCGCATAGAGAACGTCCACTTCGCCGAATTCAGCATTGCCCCACCAACCTTCGCGTACGTGACCAACTTCCCGCGCCTCTCCATCCCATTGAAGGGATGTCACAAAATGGAGGTGGCGCATAACGGTCGCAGCGAGGTGATCCGCCCGCGGCGGGGACATGCGGTGTTCGTGCCCGATAACGCCTGGAACAACCCCGATTGGACCTCTCCCGTGCACGTTCTGACATTCCTATTCGGGGTCAAACACATTGGCATCAGTCTGGTGCGTCACGACGGCAAGGCGACGATTCCGGCTAGCGCTTTGAAGACCAGCATCCACGGAGAATATGAAGGCTTACCCCACAGCATTCTCAGTGGGCTCATGCTGCTGGCGACCGAAGACACTCGAGGTCCCCTGGCTGGCCTTCTCGCAGAAGCGTTGCTGCATGCCTGTCTGCGATTGCTGAAGGACCCTCAAGCCCAGCGCTCGCGCAAAGCTGCTCGCACGTATGAATCCGTCTGCCTCTACCTGCAGGAGAATTTTCAACGGGAGATCACACGAAAGAGCGTCGCCGACCACTTCAAGCTCGCGCCCAATCATGTATCGCGTCTGTTCCGGAAAGAGGGACTGATGAATTTCAACGACTATTTGAACATGGTGCGCGTGAACCGGGCCCGATTCATGCTGCAAACCTATGAGATGACTCTGAAGGAAATCGCTGCCAAATGCGGGTACCGGGACACGGGGTACTTCTGCCGCGTGTTTAAAAAGATGAGCAAGGCCACGCCCACCCAATATCGGACTCAGCACGCCGCGGTGAAAACGGTCCGCCTGCCGAAAAGGAAGAGTTTGGCGCTACGTTGAACTCGTGAGTGAATCCTTGCCGACTCACGCCTGTTGCTTGTAGCCGTCAAACTTTTCCAAGAATCGCTGGATGTCGCTCTTTTGGAGATAGTACGGAGTGGAGAGGCGGATCTTGTGCGGAGCGCCGCCCCGGATACGAATTTTGTGCTGCTTCCACATCCAGTATTCCAAGTCCGGCATTTTTGACGGCGGAACGTTGACCGTCACAATGGCACAGCGAAGCGCGGGGTCTGAAGATGTCCACGATTCCGCGCCGCGCTTGACCATTTCGCCATGAAGGAGATCGGCAAGTTCACGATGCCGTTTCTCGATCCGTTCCATGCCGATCCAGTTCGCGAACTCAATCGCAGCCCGAAACCCCGCAAGCAATGGAACATTGGACGAGCCGATGTGCTGGAAACGCTCGGCTTTCAGTTGCGGCTCGTCCCAGCCATGCGTGGCAATCGTGTTCCACATGCGGTTCATGATCGCGTCATCGCGCAGATACAAAAATCCGCTGCCTTTCGGCGCTTGCAACCATTTGTGGGGAGACGAAGTGTAAAGGTCGCATCCCAGGTCGCTGATGTTCAGCCGCATCATTCCGGGAACATGGGCACCATCGAAGGCCGAGATGATGCCTTTGGAACGCGCGAGCGCTGCGATCTCTTTCGCAGGCAGGACCACGCCGGTCGTGGTGGTGATGTGGCTGACGAAGATGATGCGGGTGCGCGGTGTAATCGCGTCATTGATGCGGTTGAGAATTTCAGCTGCATTCTTCGGAGGTTTGGGGATCTCAAACCTCTTTACGACAATGCCATATCTCTTGGCCCGCAGGTTCCAGGGCTGTTCACCGCCTGGGTGCTCCTGATCACTGATCAACACCTCATCGCCGGCCTTAAGATCGAGTCCGTTGGCGATATAGTTGTTGCTTTCAGTGGCGTTGCGGGTGATCGCGATCTGGTCGCGAGTTGCCCCCACGAACTGCGCCAGCACATCGCGATAGGCGGCGTAAGCCTCATAACCCCAGATGGGATACTGTTCGGGATCTTCCTGATCCATCCTTTCAGTTTCAAGAAAACTGTCGAAGACGCTCTTCAGTACAGGCCGCGGACTTGAACCGACAGTGCCGTTGTTGAGATACACTTCCTCCTTGGGAATCAGATACTGATCTCGCAGTGCCGCCCAAAATGCCTCTTGGTCCCGTTCATAAAGCGATTGAGGGGGCATTGCCGGGGTCGACTGGCCGTCAAAGGCTAACGCGCGCGTTAACGGCAACCCGCTGAGGGAACTGAACGCGGCGAGTCTGGCCACTGAATTTAAAAAGCTTCTGCGGTCGAGCATGAGGCGGCACCTTTAGCTTGAGAAAGTAAGCTGCAGAGGGCTGGCATTGTAGAACAATCGCGACACAGCTGTCTTTGGTAGTCTTGAATCCGTTTCAAGAATCTACACTCGCAAGGTGCGCTATGGCGTCTTTATTCAAAATAAGATGGAAGCGATTAGGGCTGGCCGTGGCAATACTAGCCTTCTCGACCGCGGTTGCAGTTTCCCAAGTCAAGGTCACGATTGACCACAATGCCGGAAAGGCGGCCACGAGCGCGTTCAAATTCAAGAATGTGCCTTCGCCGGTCAAAGACAACGCAGCGGCCAAGGCGACGTTGAAATTGGTCGTGGGACGCGCGGACGGGAACAGTGCAGGGTTGCAGGCGCTGACGGACGGAGTCCTTCCGGAAAATGACGATGATCCTTCGTCAAATTTTTTCTTCAACGCGGGCAGCGATGGCGGACGGTTCCTTCTGGACCTGGGTACTTCTCTTGAGATCGCGCAGGTCAACACTTACTCGTGGCATCCCAACACGCGCGGGCCGCAAGTCTACAACCTGTTTGCCAGCGATGGCACAGATGCCACTTTCAACCCGGCCCCCGACAGCCACACCGACCCCGCAAGCTGCGGCTGGAGATTGATCGCCACGGTAGATACCCGGCCAGCGCACGGCCCAAACGGCGGACAATACGGCGTAAGTGTCTCCGACACTGGCGGTAAACTCGGCAAGTTCCGTTATTTGCTTTTCGATTCCATTCCCACCGAATATGACGATCCTTGGGGCAATACCTTCTTCAGCGAAGTGAATGTGATTACCCAAGGACAGTCATTGCAATCTGCGACCGGCAAGACGGAGACTCCTCGCGCAAAGAGCCAGGAACGGCGGCTCCCGGCGCGGTAAAGAGCGCGCAGTCAGGGAACCGCCTGGATATGAAGATCCATTCAGTCTGCAATCCCGCCGATAGTCCATTCCACTGAAATGTCGTGACTTCTCTCCTTGCGTTCGGTCAGAGAACGAGGTTAGAGTTTCCCGGATAAAAAGTCTCGGCAGTGGCAGTGCGTAGTCGAAGTGTGCGCGCCTTTGTAAGGCAGGACGCCACACGATATGAGGTCAGCAAGTGATCATCCTTCGGAAGATCAGGATCGTCGTGGTGTGTCTCACCACGCTTGCGACAGGCGCGTTGCCTGAGTCTAAGCCAGGAGTGATTGTCGAAACGACCATCCAGAAGTCGGAAGCCGAAAAGGCCGGTTTGCTGCCGGGCGACGTGATTCTCAGTTGGAAACGAGACAACAGTCGCGGCGACATCCAATCGCCTTTCGACTTTTTTCTAGCAGAAATCGAACAGAAACCGCGAGGCAAAGTTGCGTTGGAAGGCTTGCGCGGAACTCAAAGAATGACCTGGATGCTGGGGCCAGGCGCCTGGGGACTCAAGGTCCGTCCAGAATTGACGGAACAACTCTTGTCCATGTACCGCGAATGCCAAGCGCTGGGCAAAGCGGCGTCGCCCGCAGCCGAGACGTGCCAGCAAGACGCGGTAGCGGCCGCAAACCCGGAGTTACATTCCTGGTTTGCTTTACAAGCAGCTGAGGCCTTCGGCAGCGCGAGATTATGGCCACAGGCTGAGAAAGCCTATGAGCTGGCAGGTCGCCAGGCGCGAGAGACTGGGCCGGCCATTGCAGCCATCGTCCTCAATCAGTGGGCTGTCGCCAGCGAAGGACGTGGCG
>Ga0126379_10001424_pt1 | contig 14561 bp, 14 predicted proteins | sample PanSoiMetPlot_24_FD_92640 | JGI IMG/M metagenome (GOLD analysis project Ga0126379, IMG submission 92640) | Tropical forest soil microbial communities from Panama - MetaG Plot_24 | ecosystem: Environmental > Terrestrial > Soil > Tropical forest > Bulk soil | place: Panama | collected 2016-02-17 | reverse complement strand
CTGCTGAAAGCGTCACGTGGTGTGAAACTCGAAAAGGCGTTAGAAGCGTGGAAGGCAAAGCGCGAGGGGCGCTGACAAGTGCTCTTGGCGCGAATAGCTGAAGGCTGACAGCTGAAAGCTGACGGCTGCATTCGGAGGCTGATTGCTCTATTGGCTGTTGTTCCTGAAACTGCAACACTACGTCGCGCCCTTCCGCATCTTCCGTTATGTCACGTTCCGTACGGCCTTTGCCAGCCTGACGGCTCTTTTCACGGCGCTCATTGTGGGCCCGCTAGTGATCGGCCGCCTGCGCGACTTTCAAATTGGCCAGTACATTCGCGAGGAAGGGCCCAAAGCTCATCAGAAAAAAGCGGGCACGCCCACGATGGGGGGCCTGCTGATCGTCATCGCCATCATCGTTCCGACTTTGCTGTGGGCCGACCTGAGCAACCGCTTCATCTGGATCGCCGTATTTTCCACCTGCGCGTATGCGGCGATCGGATTTACCGACGATTACACGAAGGTGACCCACCGCAGGAATCTCGGCCTGACCAGCCGCGCAAAATTCGGCCTGCAAGTCGCCGCCAGCATCATCATTGCCTCGATACTGATTGCGATGCAGACCTACGGAATGTATTCGACGAAGCTTATTGTTCCGTTCTTCAAACAATTTCGGCCGGACCTTGTGGTGGGAGCCTGGGAGCATCTTCCACATCTCTGGCCCCTGGCCTTTGTGTTCTTCATGGGGTTTGTCGCACTCGTGATCGTAGGATCGAGCAACGCCGTAAATTTGACGGACGGTCTTGACGGACTGGCAATAGGCTGCACGGTGATTGCAGCCGGAGCTCTCACTGTACTGACCTACGTGAGCGGTCACGCTACTTTTGCGACGTACCTTGAGCTGCAGCGCATGCCGCAAGTGGCGGAGCTTACAATTTTTTGCGGGGCGATGGTCGGTGCCTCCATCGGATTTCTTTGGTATAACGCGCACCCGGCGGAAGTATTTATGGGGGACGTGGGCTCGCTGGCGCTGGGCGGTGCGATCGGCACCGTTGCCGTCATGATCAAGCAGGAGTTGTTGCTCCCGTTTATCGGCGGAGTCTTTGTAATCGAGGCACTGTCCGTGATCCTGCAAGTCGGCTCCTACAAACTCAGGAAGAAACGCATCTTCAAGATGGCTCCGTTGCATCACCACTTCGAACTGATGGGCTGGTCGGAATCGAAAATCATCGTGCGTTTCTGGATCGCATCGTTGATCTTCGCACTCTTCGCGCTGACGACGTTGAAACTAAGATAGGATTTTCACCACGGAGACGCGGAGCCGCTAAAAAAACCTGTATTTGTTTTATCCGCGACTGCACGACTCCGTGGTGAAATACAAGCAATGGAACTCAACGGAAAGCGGGCACTCGTAGTTGGCCTGGGAAAGTCCGGCGTCGCGTCGGCGCTCTTCATGAAAGCGCATGGGGCGCGCGTCACCGTTTCTGACACCAAGAGCGGCGACGAACTCCGCAATGAAATCCCGGTACTCCTCGATCACGGCATTACCGTTGAAACCGGTGGTCATGGCGAGCGAACCTTTCGCGGGCAGGACCTCATCGTGGTCAGCCCAGGGGTCCCCGTCGATGCTCCACCTCTCGTGCAGGCTCGATCCCTCGGCGAAACGGTGATCGGAGAAGTAGAGTTAGCCGCACAGTTTCTGCCCGGTCCGATCGTCGCAATTACCGGATCCAATGGCAAAACGACAACCACCACGTTGACGGGTGAAATTATCGCGGCCGCAGATTTCCCGGTATTGGTGGGCGGCAACATCGGGACTCCGGCTATCTCGCTTGCCGAACGCGCGAAAGCTGAGACGGTGGTCGTGCTCGAAATCTCCAGCTTTCAGCTGGAAACGATTCAAACCTTCCGGCCGAAAATTGCGGTGGTGCTGAACGTCACGCCCGATCACCTGGATCGCCACCGTACGTTTGAGATCTATACCGACGCCAAGGCGCGAATCTTCGAGAATCAGCAGGGAAGCGATTTCGCTGTCCTGAATGCGGACGATCCGACCTGTGTGGCCATGGGCAGCCGTACCCACGCTCAAGTCTTCTGGTTCAGCCGCCACAAAGAAGTCCAGCAAGGCGCTTGCGTTCGCCAGGGCAACATTGTCTTGCGCGATGGCAGCGGCCAGCGTGAGATTCTACAAGTTTCCGACATCCCGCTTAAAGGCGCTCACAACCTGGAGAATGTGCTTGCGGCAGTCTGTGCCGCAGCACTCATGGGCTGTGCGCCCGAGAAGATCCGCCAGGCGATTCACGATTTCAAAGCCGTCGAGCACCGACTGGAATTCGTCGCCACGGTGAATGGGGTTGACTACTACAACGATTCCAAAGCTACGAACGTCGATGCCACCATCAAAGCGCTCGAGTCCTTTCCTGCGAATATCCACCTCATTCTAGGCGGCAAAGACAAAGGCAGCGATTACACGGTGCTGAATGATCTGATCCGTCAGCGGGTAAAGCGTATTTACACGATCGGTGCCGCCGCGGCGAAGATCGAGTCCCAGGTAAAAGGCGCGGAAGTCGTTCACGCCGAGACGGTCGAGAATGCAGTTCGGAAGGCAAGCGCTGCCGCCAAGCCGGGAGACGTGGTGCTGCTAGCTCCGGCCTGTGCCAGCTTCGACCAGTTCAAGAGCTACGAGCACCGGGGGAAGATGTTCAAAGAGATCGTGGGCGGATTAGCGGCAGCGAAAACGTAATCCTAAGAAATCCTCCGCGTCTCCGTGATTCCGTGGTGAACTGCTCGGCGGAACCAAAACAATCAACAATCAAAATTCAACAATCAACCATCTCACTGCTCGCTTCCGTGCTGAAATAAGTGTCCCATGGCGAAGCGCGTGAGTGTCGACCGCTGGCTGTTCACTGTCACGATGCTGCTGGTGTTTCTCGGGCTGGTGATGGTTTTCTCGGCTTCCGCCGTCATGGCGCGCGAGCGTTTCGGCTCGCCTTATTCGTTCCTGTCCAAGCAGCTGATGTGCGCCATAGCCGGGCTCGTGGCCATGGTTGTCACCATGCAGCTGGACTACCGGCGTTACAAGCACCCGGCCATCGTCTTTTCGTTCATGGGCGTGACCACACTGTTGTTAATCTCGGTCTTCTTCCTGGATCGCTCCCACAACACGCACCGCTGGATCCACGCCGGAGGCTTCTCCTTCCAGCCCTCAGAGCTGGCCAAGCCAGTCTTAATTCTGTTTCTCGCTTACTTCCTCGAGGGGAAAGCTAAGACCATCGACGACGTGCGCAATACCTTGCTGCCGGCGGCGGCCCCAGTCCTGGTTTTCCTGGGCTTGATCGTTCTGCAGCCCGACCTGGGCACCGCCATTGCATGCGCTGGGATTGCCGCCTGCGTCTTCTATGTCGCTGGAATGCGGATGCGCTACTTCGGCTACGCCTTCGCCGCGTCGCTCGTGCCGCTTTACTTCCTGATCTTTCACGTCAGCTTCCGCCGGGACCGCATTCTTGCGTTTTTGAATCCTTATGCTGACCGTCAAAGGGCCGGATTCCACATCATCCAGTCGCTCATTGCGGTCGGGACCGGAGGCATCACCGGCACAGGCCTGATGGAGGGCAAACAAAAGCTCTTCTATCTGCCCGAGCCGCACACCGATTTCATTTTTGCCGTGACCGCCGAAGAACTCGGCCTGGTCGGCGCCCTGTGCGTTGTGACGTTATTCGGAATCTTTCTGTGGCGCGGGACGCGAGCCTCGTCCCGCACGGAAGACCTTTTCGGCCGATATCTGGCAGTCGGCATTACCAGCATGGTCGTTCTTCAGGCACTGATCAATATCAGCGTCGTCTTAGGCATGATGCCGACTAAAGGCATCCCGCTCCCGCTGGTCTCCTACGGCGGTTCGTCGCTCTTCGTAACGCTCGCATGTGTGGGAGTGCTGCTGAACATCACCAAGCAGGCGGAATGAAATTTGTTTTTCGAACGCAGGGTCGTAAGGACTGATGCGATAGCCGTCGGGAGACTCAGTCAAAAATACCACGTCACCCTTCTCGACCTTGAGGCGCGACGCAGCCTCCTTGGGAAGGACAAAACCGACCGAGTTGCCGATCTGCATGAGCTTCAGAGAATCATCACGAGTTCCAGTAATAATATATGTTATTACGTCGGCGGTTTGAGGTCAATGGTTCGACGCCAGAACACCAGCGGCAGAACCGAAAAGAGGTCATTTATAGTCAGGATATGCGCGCTATTCTCGCGGGCGGTGGTACGGGCGGGCACGTCATCCCGGCCCTCGCGATCGCCAACCAACTCAAAACAGATTACGCGGGCGAGATTCTTTTCATCGGCACGGCGCGCGGAATCGAGAACCGCCTGGTGCCTGCCGCCGGATATCCCCTTCAACTAATTCGCCTGGGCGCGCTCAAGAATGTCAGCCTTGTCACCCGTCTGAAGACCTCGTTCGACCTACCCCGCGCCATTTGGGACGCGGGCCGCATGCTGAATGAATTTGCTCCTGACGTCGTCATCGGCGTTGGAGGATACGCTTCTGGACCAGCCATGCTGTCTGCGGTCGTCAAGCACATTCCTACGCTCGCCTTCGAGCCAAACGTGGTCCCGGGATTCGCCAATCGCATGGTCGCGCGCTTCGTCTCCGGGGCTGCGCTGCATTTCGAAGAAACGGCGAAGTATTTTCGCCATGCTGAGGTAACGGGCGTGCCGGTTCGTCGCGCATTCTTCGAGAGCCCGCCTAAGCGCGGCGGAACTCCCACCGTGTTGGTCTTCGGCGGCAGCCAGGGAGCACACGCCATCAACGAAGCGATGATCCGGTGCCTGCCTGTCTTGCAGCGTGAGGCTCCGGGCATTCATATCATCCATCAGACCGGCGAACGTGACTATAATGACGCGCTGGCGGCTTACAAATCGCACCAGGAATCCTCAGAGGTTTTCAAATTTATTGACGATATGCCAACGGCTTTTGCGCGCGCCGATCTGCTCGTCTGCCGATCGGGCGCGAGCACGGTGGCAGAGGTTACGGCAGCAGGGAAGCCCGCTGTTTTTGTTCCGTTCCCTCGCGCCGCAGACGATCACCAGCGCGTAAACGCCGAGGAGTTGGCCAAGCACGGCGCCGCCGTTGTCGTCGAAGAATCGAGATTGGAAGGACTTTGGCTCGCAGAAACCATCGCCGCCTTACTGCAGGATTCGCAACGCCTGCACAGAATGAGCCAGGCAGCGCGCGAGCTGTCGCATCCAAATGCCGCGCGTGAGATCGCTGCCATGGCCGCACGTGTTGCTGGAATTGAAGAGCAAGCCGCCACCGATCAACACCGATTCCACGGATAGGTCTTGTCGATTCTTGGTGCGTCCGTTTGAATCCGGGTAAATCCGTGGCCAAGAAGTTGATTTTATGTTTGCGAAAATCCAACGCATCCATTTTGTAGGCATTGGAGGCATCGGCATGAGCGGCATCGCCGAGGTACTCCTGAACCTGGGCTACAAGATCTCAGGATCCGATCTGAAAACTTCGCCTGCGACCCAGCGGCTCGCCAGCCTCGGTGCCACGACCTTTGAAGGACATCGTGCGGAAAACGTCATTGGTGCTGAAGTTGTCGTCACCAGTTCCGCCATTGTGCCCGACAACCCCGAAGTGACCGAAGCTCACAACCTGCATATCCCAGTGATCCAGCGCGCCGAGATGCTGGCCGAATTGATGCGCCTGAAGTACGGGATTGCCATTGCTGGCATGCATGGCAAGACCACAACAACGTCGATGGTCGCGGCTGTTCTGGCGGCCGGTGGCCTGGACCCAACCGTCGTGGTCGGCGGCCGCGTCGATGCCATGGGCTCCAATGCTCGCCTCGGGAAATCGCAATACCTCGTCGCCGAAGCGGATGAGAGTGACCGCTCTTTCCTCAAGCTCTCGCCCATCCTGTCGGTCGTGACCAACATCGATCGCGAGCACATGGACTGCTATCGCAACATGCGCGACGTGAAGAAGACCTTCCTTGAATTCATCGACCGCGTGCCGTTCTACGGCATGATCGTGGCCTGCAATGACGATCCGGTGCTGCGAAGGCTCCTGCCCGAAGTCCAGCGCCGCACCGTCACCTATGGGACGAAGCGAGGCTCCGACTTCCGGATCAAGTCGGAAGAGACGAAGAGAGAAGGCAGCGGAGACTCGCGGCCGTACAGCCGCTTTCATGTGACGTACCAGAAGAAGGATCTCGGCGAATTTACCCTTCATGTGCCGGGCGCCCACAACGTGCTGAACGCCACGGCGGCAATTGCGGTCGGGCTCGGTCTAGACGTTCCCATCGACTACATTCGTGTGGCGCTCGATCAGTTCCGTGGCGTCGACCGCCGCTTTCAGTTGCGCGGCCGCGTTGCCGGCATCAGCATCATTGATGACTATGGGCATCATCCCACCGAAATCAAGGCCACGCTTGCCGCTGCACGGCAGTGCGGATTCCGCAAAATCCACGTGATCTTTCAGCCGCATCGTTACACCCGTACCCGCGACCTCATGGAAGAATTTACGACGGCATTCGCCGATGCCGACTCCGTGTTCGTGCTCGATATCTACGCCGCCAGCGAAAAGCCGATGGAAGGGGTCACCGGCGAAGTGCTAGCGCAGCGGATTCGTGAAAAGAGTGGCAAACCCGTGGAGTACGCGAAGTCCGCGACTGGCGCGATTGAGGCGGCAATTTCCGCCGCGCAGGAAGGCGACATGATTCTCACCCTTGGCGCCGGCAGCGTCTCGCAGTTGGGAACCATTCTTGTAGAAGGCTTAAAACAGCGAGAAATGGCCCACTAGCCGGATCTGTTGGCGAGTTCAACCCGGAGTGCAGGGCAGCGGATTCCGAAAGACTTCTCCAACCCGCGTTCTCCGGCATGAGTCACTCGCACGGCTCGGGTTCTACGTACTCGCGCCAACCAATTCATCTCCAGAAAACGCGAGAGCAGCGCCGCTCCCAGGGCTCCTGCGACATGGTGGTAGCGTTCTGTCCAGTCAAGACAAGCAGGAGCGAACTTCCGCCTCAATGCATACAGTTGGTCGACGTCAATGTCGAATCCGCGCAGAACCTGCGTGCCCTTCGCGGTCAAGAGGAATACGTCCGGCTGTATACGAATGATCTCCTGGTTCAGAAACTCATCTCGCAACGCAATGGCGAGCACGCCGGCGAGGTGGTCATAACACGTGCGCGCAAAGCGTATTTCGGGGACGGGCGGATTGCCTGGATCTCGGGCGAGCGCTCCCAAAGCCTCGACCGCGGCTGCAACGTCAGCATTCCTCAGCCGGAAGAGTCTTTGCCGCCCCTCTCGTTCGCAGGCAATCAGTCCACCGCTAAGAAGCTTCGAGAGATGCGAACTGGCGGTCTGGGAAGAAACGTCGGCCGCGATCGCCAGCTCGGATGCTGAATGGCGATGTCCGTCGAGCAACGTGGTCAGCATCTGGATGCGGCTTGATTCCCCGATCAGTGCAGCGATTTTCTGGATGGAGGTAACATTCATAGTTCGATATCCATTGAAACATGGATGATGTGAAAGACGCTGGTCTTTTTCCAGAATTGATGAGGAGGAAGGATGAGGATGACCACACTGTTTGCCGTCGTACTTCTGGCGTCCATCGCGTCCGCACAGGCGCCGAAGGATGCCGGGGTCAGCACGATTGTCGGATACGTCCGTGACAGCGCCTGCGTGCATCGCTTCCATGAAGTCGTCAAGCCGCTTCCCAATGGGTGCGTCCAGGCCTGCGTGCGAGCAGGATCGCCCCTGGTGGTTCTGACGCGTGATGAGAAGATCTACCACCCCATTTCCGCCGAGATGCCCGACCTTGACGTACGCGGCAAGCTGCTGCCGTTTGTCGGAAAGTACGTGAAGATCACCGGGCATGCCTATAACCGGAGTGGATCTGAGGCAGTTTCGGTCGAAAACGTCGAGGAGATCCGCGAGTAATTCGGTTCACAAGAACTGCAGGAGGGACGAGCATGAAAGATCTAGCCATTGAGTTGCAGAACCGTCCCGGCGCTCTGGCCGAAATGGGCGAAGCGCTGGGACGCGCCGGAGTGAGCATCGAAGGGGGAGGAGCATGGGTTGCCGATGGACAGGGCATCGCCCACTTTCTTTTTACAGATGGAGAGGCAGCGCGCCGAGCCCTTGAAGCTGCGAACATTCGCGTACTGGCGGTGCGAGATGTCCTGGTTCAGAGCCTCGACCAGTCGCGGCCAGGCCAGCTCGGCGAGATCTCCCGACAAATGGCAGATGCGGGAGTCAACATTGAAGTCCTGTACCGCGATCACGACCATCAACTCCTTCTGGTTGTGGACGACGTTGTCACATACGCGCCATCTCTGAGGCGTGGATGCAGATGCAATCCATCACCCGGGTCAAGGAGCACATCTATAGCGTCGAGATTTGCTGGACGGGAAACGATGGCAAAGGAACAGAGTCGTACAAGAGCTACCGGCGCGATCATGTGATCCAGTCCGAAGGCAGACCGGAGATCCCTGGTTCGAGTGACCCAGCTTTCCGCGGAGATCCTGCGCGCTATAACCCCGAAGAACTGATGGTTGCGAGTCTCTCGGCGTGTCACATGCTGTGGTATCTGCACCTGTGTGCCGTCAATCACATCAGCGTCCTCGAGTACCGTGATACACCATCCGGTGTGCTGCGAGAGAATGCTGACGGCTCAGGAGATTTCGTCAGGGTACTGCTGAACCCGGAAGTGAAGTTGTCAGGTGATAGCAATCGATCGAAAGCGCTCGCTCTGCACAGCGCAGCGCATCCGTTCTGCTTTATCGCCAGGTCAGTGAAGTTTCCGGTGGAAGTTGCGCCGCGACTCATTACCGAGGAGAATTAGCACTCTTCAAATCTTGCCTTTGAGGAGCGGCCATGATCCCTCGCCTGTTTTTTTTTATCCTGATACCCGGGCTCACCGCCTCGGCGCAATCGCGATCAGCCACCAGGCCCACCCCCACGGAAGCTGACTACATCGCCCATCAGTTCCATTTCAAATCCGGCGAGACGCTCCCCGAACTGCGCCTGCACTACACGACTTTCGGGAAGCCCGAGCTTGATAGCGGCGGCAGAGTGACCAATGCCGTCCTCATCCTCCATGGCACCGGAGGAACTGGACATCAATTCCTTGCCCCGCAATTCGCGGACGTCCTCTTCGGTCCCGGGCAACTCCTCGACGCGACGCGTTACTTCATCATCCTTCCCGACAACGTCGGCCACGGAAAATCCAGCAAGCCGAGCGACGGACTGCACGCGCACTTCCCGCAATACGGCTACGACGACATGGTCGCCGGGCAGCACGAGTTGCTCGAGAAGGGGCTCGGCGTAAACCACCTCCGCCTCATACTGGGCACGTCCATGGGATGCATGCACTCGTGGGTTTGGGGCGAGACCTATCCCGACTTCATGGATGCCCTCATGCCTCTGGCCTGCCTTCCGATCCAGATCGCTGGACGCAACCGGCTCTGGCGCAAGATGGTGATCGACGGCATCCGCCACGACCCGGACTGGAAAAACGGCGACTACACGACGGAACCGCGGGCAGCACTCGAAATCGCGGCTGATTTTCTGCTGATTGCCGGCAGCGCACCCATTCCTATGCAGAAGGCTCTGGCGACCCGCGACGCCGCCGACAAGTACCTCGATGATTCCATGAAGCGCATCACGGCGACCCTCGATGCCAACGACATGCTCTATGCCGTAAACGCGTCGCGCAACTACGATCCGTCGCCGAAGCTGGAGACAATCCAGGTGCCGGTCATGTTCGTGAACTCCGCCGACGATTTCATCAACCCGCCCGAGTTGGGCATAGCCGAGCGCGAAATTAAGCGGCTGAACAAAGGGAAGTTCGTGCTGATCCCGGCCTCAGAGCAGACGCATGGCCACGGCACGCACACCTGGGCAGCGAGTTGGCAGGAGTATTTGAAGGAATTGCTGGACAAGACGTCGAAATAGCCCAGAGGATCTGGCGCCTGTGCGCGGCCGGGGTTCGGCGAGTGCTAAGGCCGGCTCGAGACGGTTCTGCGATCAATCGGATCAATCGGTGACGCCGACCTGGTCAAGCTTCGTGGGCCGCCGCTTCGGTCTCATAAAAGCGGAAAAATTGTTCGACACGAGTGACTTGCATCGCATCTCGAACTCTCTTGGTTACCCCGACCAAAGCCAGAGTGCGTCCATCCTTCTGATGATTGACGTACGCACCGACGAGGGCTCCAATGCCGGCGGAGTCGATATAGGGCACGCCGGAGAGATCCAGAATGAGCTTGCGCGAGGTATTGCCTCGTACAAAGGACTGAAATTGAAAGAAGTTAGAGATCGTGACCGGCCCACTGAGGCGCATCACGCGACATTCGTCCGGCGTCCCAGTAATGTCTTCAATGTGCAAAGGCTCCTGCGGCATCAGTAAATAATATTGCGGGCATGTGAACACCACGTTAATACAAGGTAAAGTTTTTGACGCCGCACTCATTAACCGCGAGCAGATTCTGATTGCCAAATGGGGTTGAGACGTCGCGATGTCAGTCATTGATCCCCCGCCGGCCTGAATTCTCCCGAAACGTTTCGTTTTGAAGGGTGTCAGCGATTGAGTATGAATAAACTTTACTCGTGCTCTACTTTCGGCGTGGCCGCGGCAGTACTCATTGGAGTGTTCCTCGAGAGTCATGGGGACCGGCCCTGGTTCCTTCGAGCGCTCCCTCGCCAAAGGCAGACAGTTGACCGCAATCGCTGGCTGGAATTGCCGACTCGCGGGCCGTCGAAGCATAGGTAGATTCCAACGGGCGGGTACAGGACTATAGGGTTCTGTCGGACACGAAGCATGTGCCGGGTCAGGGCAAGCACGCGCTCATTTTTACGACATGCCAGCCGGCAACCTTCATGGGCAAGCCGAAAAGTGGAACCGCTACGATTATCTTCTCGCACATGAACGACTCTGCCCCCTCCCCTCGCCAGAAACTATAAAATTGGCTCCGCATCGTGGCGTGGGTCGAGCGCGGATTTACGCTCGGCCAATCCAATCCCCGGGAACTTTTCTCCCACCCCTTCCGTATCCCTTGCTAACGCTTTGTTATGTCCTTCGTCTATTCAGCCGTAAGAGGTTAAGGCAATGAAAACACAGGCATGGGGATGGCTGGGGGCGGCGGTTCTGGCAGCTGGATTGAATTCCAGCTACCACAACGGCGGCCTGCAGTGGGCCCACGAAATCGCAGACCGCGTGCAACATAACACTGGCGCGGTGTTGGCTTTGGCCACCGGCCGCGCCGAAGAGTTCCTGGCTGAAGCCCGCATGCTGAAGCTCGACCGCGACGCCGATGTTGCCGGCAATCACGAAGAGTCGCAGTGTCCCTTCGCCTCGGCCTGGGCGCATGCCCAGAATTCCTTCGATCAGTCGCAAGCCGAATTCGACCGTTTCCAGGCGTTGTCCGATCGCGAGCAGGCTAAGCTAGCCCGTCTCGAAGCCAATCGCGCCCGGATTGAAGCTCAGGTACAGGCCAAGCTCGCCCGCGTGCACCTGGCCGATAACACCTTCCGGTTTGCCGACGGAGATTTCAGCTTTGCCAGTGACACCGTGGCTCCGGTTGTGGTTCAGGTCCCGAGAATCGACTGCCCGCGCGTACGCGTAGCCACGCCGCACATCCGCGTCCCGCGAGTTCACGTACGGATTCCGCGGATCGAAGCTCCTGTCGTGCACGTTGACGACGGCAACGACGGCCCAATCTAACCTGCAGCAGAGTCTTACCCTCCTAGTCTGGAAGTCCGGGCGCGGAAAGCCTCCGCGCCCTCTTTTTATCTGCCAACCTCCAAATGGGAAACCTTCAATGAATGGGGTCCCCGACTTCTCGCCGCATTCGCGAGAAGCGGGGATTCGGGACAGCGTGTTCCCAGTGTCTGCGCCGGTTCTGGCGAAGCGTAAATCCTGTTAGGCCAGATTCGTCCGCAGAGGCGATTCCCGCAGAGACAACTGACAACAGCCCGGGTGAGTACGCAAAACCGGACTGTCGTCCCGGACGGGACGCTTGAACTCGCGGCACCTGATGGCGGTTCGTTTCCACCATTGGAAACTTGGCGCTAGATCAGGTGCCCCTACGGGACACGCTTCGTATGATCGCCGAGAACCCGCCAGTGAACTGGCGGGCTACTGTCCGAGGTCCGTCCGGGACCTGCGCGTTTTCTGCGGCAGTTCTCGGCGAACTCGGCGCTTCAAGCTTTGAAGCAGCACCAACTACCACTGATCACTGATCAGCGATCCCTGCCCACTGGCCGACTGCCTTCTGGCACTGTCGTGCCCTTACCCACCTCGGTTCCCGCCTGTGCAAATCCCTGGATTTTTCCCGTATCTCATTTCGAGATTTGCGGCTATAGTGAAGAGGCTCAGCGATTCCTGGCGACAACTGACCTGAACTGATGGCGCGGAAGTCCAGTTCCACCATCTTGCAGGAAGAGTTGTACCCGCCCTACGCCGGGAATGCCCCTTCCGACACGCGCGAGACGCTCGACGACGCTCGCCTGGTCGACCTCGATGTAGACCAACAATCACCTTTTCTGCGGGCGCAAAAACGCGTGCCCGCCCGCCGCAGTTCGCTTCCCAAGAAAACAGCCCATCGCTTGCTCTGGGCTTTGGTCGCCGTTGGGTTCTTAGGTGTCGCTGCTATCTGCGCCCTTGCGCTGTATCACTACGGCGAGCACTCGTGGCGTTTTCGCATCGAGTCGAGCGACAACATCGCAGTCATGGGGAATGCGAATGTGACGAAGGCCCAGATCATGGAGATCATGGGCGCGGATATTGGGCGCAACATCTTCTTCATTCCGCTCTCGCAGCAGAAAACGCAACTGGAACAGATACCCTGGGTCGATTCCGCCAGTGTCATGCGCTTCGTTCCCAATCGTCTGCAAGTGGAAATTCACGAACGCACCCCGGTCGCATTCGCGCGCGTGGGACCGCGAATTTTTCTGATCGACGCCGGCGGCACCCTGATGGAGCTTCCGCCCAAGCACAGATTTTCTTTCCCTGTCATTCTGGGGATGAATCCGGGCGAGCCGCTCTCCACGCGTGTTCCGCGGATGCGGGCCTACAACAGCCTCGTGCACGATCTGGATTCGGGTGGCGCCAGCTACTCGAAAGATCTGAGCGAGGTGGACGTCTCCGATCTCGAAAATTTGAAAGTCCGCGTGAATGATCCGCAGGGCGATGTCCTCGTTGAACTCGGCGCCTCTGACTATTTGAAGCGCTACCAGACGTACGTCAGCCACGTGCAAGAGTGGCGCCAGCAGTTCCAGAAGCTCGAATCGGTGAACCTGCGTTACGACAACCAAGTAATCGTCAATCCCGATATGGAAGGGAAGCCAAGACAGGCCGGGCTTTCGGTGGCGGCAGTGAAAGCAGCAGCCTCAGCCGGAGTGAAGCCAGCAGCGCTGATCACGCACATCAATCCGCATGATCACTCGATTCCCAAGCCCGCGTTCGAATTGAGCGAGAAGAAGCTCGATCCGAAGGCAGGCACGGCGAAGAGAACGGCTGCCAAACCCAAGCCGAGGAAAGTCGTCGCGAAAGCGAGCAACCCTGTAGCTAAGAAGCCAGTGGCCAAGCATGCAGCGGCACCGAAACCAACCGCGGCGCATGCGGCCACAAACCGCACGGCACCGAAGCCGGTCCATGCTGCCCCGGTTGCGGCGAATGCAGTGGCAAAGCCGAGCCCGGCAGTGGCAAAACCCTCGGCGGGGTCAAATTAATGGAGAAGTGTGCCGTAAACACGATGTGATGGTTGTGCGAACGAATTCATAAAACATGCCAAATCAGCAGGGAAGCTTTCTCACGGCAATTGATGTCGGCAGCGCCAAGACATGCGCGTTAATGGCCGAATTGACGGATACGGGCCTGCGCTATCGCGGACACGGTATGGCCGAATCCCGCGGCTCGCGCAAGGGAGTGATCGTCGAACTCGACAAAGCGGTCGGCTCAATTCAAAAGGCCGTCGAGGCCGCCGAGGACGTCGCCAGCGCCCCTGTCGAACATGCCATCATCGGCATCGGCGGAGCCCACGTCCGGGGCATGAACACGCATGGCGGCATCAGCCTCGGCACGCGCCCGCGCGAGATCGGACGCGATGAGATCAAGCTGGCCGTTGAGCGCGCCCGCGCCATCCCGCTCCCCGCAGACCGCGAAATCCTGCACCTTCTTCCGCAGGAATTCATTCTCGACGATCAGGCCGGGATCCACGACCCGCTCGGCATGATGGCGGCGCGCATTGAAGTGCGCGTGCACATGGTTACGGCGGCGACCAGCGCCACGCAAAACGTGATCACCGCGGTCAATAAAGCGGGAGTTCACGTCGATGACACCGTCTTCGAGCCACTCGCGGCGGCCGATTCTGTCCTGCGCTCCGATGAGCGAGAACTCGGCGTCTGCCTCGCCGATATCGGCGCCGGGTCCACCGAACTGATTGTCTTTCTGCAGGGCGCCGTTGCCTGGACTGGTGTTGTCCCGGTCGGAGGCGATCACTTCACGAGCGACCTTTCGGTTGGCCTGTGCACGCCGCTCGCTGAAGCCGAGAAGATCAAAAAGAACTTCGGCAGTG
>Ga0126379_10001422_pt1 | contig 14566 bp, 11 predicted proteins | sample PanSoiMetPlot_24_FD_92640 | JGI IMG/M metagenome (GOLD analysis project Ga0126379, IMG submission 92640) | Tropical forest soil microbial communities from Panama - MetaG Plot_24 | ecosystem: Environmental > Terrestrial > Soil > Tropical forest > Bulk soil | place: Panama | collected 2016-02-17 | reverse complement strand
CACCCCCATTGGCTGTTGCAGGCGTTCGCCGGTGTGCTCCTCGCCGCAATTATATTTGCAAGCGCATTGGCAGGCGCGGGCGGCAAGCCAGCGTTGCCCCATCTGTGGCCACGCATCGCGCTATTCTCATTCTTTCCCGCGGTCTTGTTCGGCTGGACCCTTGAACGGATCCCGATCGACAGTTTCAGCGTGGGCACCTGGCTGCGTTCTACAGCCTTCGCTGCAACCGCGGCTGTTGCGCCAGCGGCTTGCGCGGCAGCGATTGCCGCCGGTCGCGCGCAGCCGGCCTTCGCGGCGCTTATTGGTAGCAGGCGCGGGACGCGCGATGCGCTCGGAATCGTTCTCTGTGGCAGCCTGATCGCGCTCACGCTGCTTTCGATTGAGACCGCGCTCGTTTTGGTGTTCGATCCGCGCTATCGCGATCTGCCATTCGCGCCGCAGAGCGCTGGCGTCATCGCTTTTCTCGCGCTGGCCTTGTTCACGCCGCGTCCGGCCGGTAACCGCGCGGCAGCCGAAACCCTCGCGGCTGCGATGCTTGCCGCCTGCGCGGTCTATGTCGCGATTAACGAAACTGTTGCGAACTGGCAAGCGCTCTGGCTTTGCGCCGGTTTTATCGGACTCACTGTCATTCTGTCGCGGGCGCGGGACGCGCCAGACTGAGAATCAAAAGTGCGGCGGCGAGCGCGGAAAGTTCTGGATTATGCAGCACGATACCGAAGCCGCCGGCCGCCAAGGCCACCGCGACCAGTACAATTGAAGGACGGATGAGATTAAGGACCGCCGCCGCAAGCGCGACGCCGCCGAATACATAATGATTGTAGAGCGCGATCGAGACATGAAAGGCGCCGCACAGCCAGGTCTTCAGGCCGGCTTGGCAGGCAAGTTCGACGTTCAGATTTTCGATCGCCATGTAGCGCAGATACATGGCCTGGCCAACCGACAGGAAGGCGATGATCAAAAGCCAGTTGGTCTGGCGCGCCGTAGGGAGGAACAGGGGGCGCATGTTCTCGACTAAATCACTCAATTCCACGAGCCAATCGGCAATATCGGCACTATCAGTATTACGTCAGAATAGCCACACCCGAGTGCTATCAGTTTCGCCGGCGATGCTCTAAAACCCGCGCCGGAGGTCCTTGATGACGGCTCGAACGTGCCTGGCGATTGTGCTCGCGGCTGGCGAGGGCACGCGCATGCGTTCGGCCCGGCCCAAGGTGTTGCATCCGCTTGCCGGGCGTTCGCTGCTCGCGCACGTGCTCGGCACGATCGGCCAGGCCGGCGTTACCGCGACAGCCGTCGTGATCGGTCCCGCCGAAGATGCGGTCGCCGCCGAAGTCAAACGCGTTACGCCCAATGCCGAATGCTTCGTGCAGCGGGACCGGCGCGGCACTGCACATGCGGTGCTCGCCGCGCGAGCTGCCATCGCCAGGCAGACTGATGAGATTCTAATTGTCTATGGCGATACGCCGCTGGTACAGCCTGCGTCATTGTCGCGGCTGCGCGCGACGATTGCCGACGGCGCAGCCGTTGCAGTGCTGGGTTTTCGGGCGAGCGACTCCGCAGGCTACGGGCGCCTGATCGTCGACAAGGGCGATCTCGTCGCCATTCGCGAAGAGACCGACGCGAGCGCAAGCGAACGCAAGGCAGCGTTGTGCAACGGCGGCACCATGGCGCTCGCAGGCAAAACTGCGCTTGCGATCCTGGAACGGATCGGCAACCACAATCGCAAAGCCGAATTCTATCTAACCGATGCGGTCGAGATCGCGCGCGGCATGGCGCTGCGCGCGGTAGCGGTCGAGGTCGAGGAGGACGAGATGCGCGGCATCAATACAAAAAAACAGCTCGCGGAAGCGGAGGCGGTGGCGCAGCAGCGGCTACGCCAGGCGGCGCTCGAAGCCGGCGTCACGCTGATCGCGCCGGAAACTGTTTATTTTTGCGCCGACACTAAATTCGGCCGCGACGTGGTGGTCGAGCCGTTCGTGGTATTCGGCGAGAAGGTCACGATCGAGGATGGCGCCGTCATTCACTCGTTTTCCCATGTTGCCGGCGCGCATATCGGCAAAGGCGTGTCGGTCGGACCGTTTGCGCGGCTCCGTCCGGGCACGCGGCTTGGCGAGGGCGCGCGGATCGGCAATTTCGTCGAGGTCAAGGAAGCGGTGATGGAAGCGGGCGCCAAGGCCAATCATCTGACCTATCTCGGCGACGTTTCAGTCGGCGCCAATGCCAATATCGGCGCCGGCACCATTACCTGCAATTACGACGGCAGCGCCAAGCACCGCACCGAAATTGGCGGTGACGCGTTCATTGGCTCGAACTCGGCGCTGGTGGCGCCGGTCAAGATCGGGGATGGGGCTTATGTCGGTTCCGGCTCGGTGATCACGCGGGATGTTCCGGCCGATGCCTTGGCGCTCGGCCGCAGCCGCCAAGTGGTTAAACAGGGCTGGGCGGCGCGCTTGCGCGGACTTAAGGCCGTTAACAAGAAGAAGGTTTAACCATTCGAGGGATCAGGGATCGGGAACTCAGGGATCAGACTAGACTGATTAGGTTTTCGGATGCCTGACTTCCTGATACCTGATAGCTGCCATGTGTGGGATTATCGGAATCATTGGCCGTGAGGCGGCGGCGCCGCATTTAATCGATGCGCTCAAGCGCCTCGAATATCGTGGCTACGATTCCGCGGGCGTCGCGACGCTGGAAAGCGGCAAGCTCACGCGGCGCCGCGCCGAGGGCAAGCTCAAAAATCTCGAGAGCCGGCTCGCGCGCGAACCGCTCACAGGCACGATCGGCATCGGCCATACCCGCTGGGCGACCCACGGCCGCCCGACCGAGAACAATGCCCATCCGCACGCCACCGAAAAAGTCGCGGTGGTGCACAATGGCATCATCGAGAATTTCGCCGAACTGCGCCGCGAACTTGAGGATCGCGGCGTCAAGTTCTCGACCGAGACCGATACCGAAGTCATTGCCCACCTGGTGACCGAGGAAATAAAGCGCGGTGCGTCACCGATCGACGCCGTGAAGACGACTCTGCCGCGCCTGCGCGGTGCCTTTGCCCTGGCATTTCTATTCGCTGGCGAAGACAATCTTTTGATCGGCGCGCGCAAAGGCTCCCCACTCGCCGTCGGTTTCGGCGACGGCGCGATGTACGTCGGCTCCGACGCGATCGCGCTGGCACCATTCACCGATCAGGTCAGCTATCTGGAAGACGGCGATTGGGTGATCGTGACGCGCTCTGGCGCCGAAATTCACGACAGCGGCGGCAAAGTCGCGCAGCGCGCGCTGATTAAATCGCAGGCCTCTGTGCTGTTAATCGACAAGGGCAACCACCGCCATTTCATGGCCAAGGAAATCCACGAGCAGCCGGAAGTGGTCGGCCATACGCTTGCCAATTATCTCGATATGGCGGCGGTGCGGGTCGACTTACCGATGCAGCTGCCGTTCGATTTTCGCACGCTTGATCGCCTGTCCATCGCCGCCTGCGGCACCGCCTATTATGCGGGGCTCGTGGCGCGCTACTGGTTCGAGCAATTCGCGCAATTGCCGGTCGAGGTCGATATCGCGTCGGAGTTTCGCTATCGCGACGTGCCGCTCAAACCGGGAAACCTCGCGATCTGCGTGTCGCAATCGGGCGAAACCGCCGACACGCTCGCGTCGCTGCGCTACGCCCGCGCGCATAAGCAGCACGTGCTTTCGGTCGTCAATGTGCCGACGTCGAGCATCGCGCGCGAGAGCGATGTGATCATGCCGACGCTGGCCGGCCCGGAAATCGGTGTGGCATCGACCAAGGCGTTCACCTGCCAGCTCGCCGCCCTGGCCTGTCTCGCCATTGCCGCCGGTCGCGCCCGCGGCACCTTGAGCGAGGACGACGAGAAGAGCCTGGTGCAGGCCCTGATCGAAATGCCGCGTCGCCTGAACGAGACGCTGGCGCTCGAGCCGCAGCTTGAGCAATTGGCACGCGAGCTCACCAAATCCAAAGATGTGCTTTATCTCGGCCGCGGCACGAGTTTCCCGATCGCGCTCGAAGGCGCGTTGAAGCTGAAGGAAATTTCCTATCTGCATGCGGAAGGCTATGCCGCCGGCGAGCTCAAGCACGGGCCGATTGCGTTGGTCGACGAGAAAATGCCGGTGATCGTGATCGCGCCGCACGACAAAGTGTTCGAAAAGACGTTTTCCAACATGCAGGAAGTCGCCGCGCGCGGCGGGCGGCTGATCCTGATGACGGAGGCCGAAGGTGCGCGCGCCGCAAAGGCCCACACGATGGTCACGCTCACCCTGCCAACGGTGCATCCGGCGGTGGCGCCGATCGTCTATGCGGTTCCAGTCCAGCTTTTGGCCTATCACACCGCGGTGCTGATGGGCACGGACGTCGATCAGCCGCGCAATCTGGCCAAATCGGTAACGGTGGAATAATCGCTCCCCCGCGCGTGCCGGTGCGCCGTGCAAATCGCGCCGCGGGCATATATACCTTGCAGCTTCGGTAACAGGCGGTTCCGCAACAGCGATGACAAACGACAGTACCAGCACGCGGGCGGCCGGCGCGGTCAAATCATCGCCGGGTTTCGTCAGCCGCATCCGCACCTACTTCCTCACCGGACTGGTCGTGGCCGGGCCGGTCGCGGTGACGCTGTGGCTGGTATGGTGGTTCGTGACCTGGGTTGATGGCCTGGTGCGGCCGCTATTTCCGATGGCGTACCGGCCCGAAACCTATCTGCCGGTGAAGATTCCCGGCTTGGGCCTCATTATCGCTTTTGTCGCACTCACGCTGCTTGGATTCCTCACGGCCAACTTGATCGGCCGCAAGCTCGTCGATTTTGGCGAAAGCATTTTGAGCCACATGCCGATCGTGCGCCCGATTTACCGCACCGCCAAGCAGATCTTCCAGACGCTGTTCTCGAAATCGGAGTCGAGCTTCCGCCGCGTCGCACTGATCGAATTTCCCTCGCCCGGCATGTGGTCGCTGGTTTTTCTCACCCAATCGCCGACCGAGGACATTGCCGGACGCCTGCCGGCAACCGAACACGTTTCTGCGTTCATGCCGTGCACGCCAAATCCGACCACGGGTTTTTTCTTCTACGTACCCAAGCGCGAGGTGATCGAGCTCGACATCACCGTCGAGCAGGCTATGACTGTGATCATGTCGGCCGGCATCGTCCAGCCCGGCATGGAAGCGAATGCGCAAGGCTCGCAAGCCAAGCTTACCGCGCTGGCGCAAACCGCGCGCGCGGCCCAGGCGGCGCGCAAAGAAACGCAAAAGCCAGAGCCGACAACGGCGAAATAATCCAGTTTTAGGCTAGCGGTCCTGCTGCTAAACTTCCGGACCGGGTTGGAGGGCAGCCATGAATTTTCAACAGGCAGTCCAGTCGGGATTTTCCAACTACGCAAATTTCCGCGGCCGCGCCTGCCGGTCCGAATTCTGGTGGTGGCAATTGTTCCTCGTCGTCGGCGGCATAGTGGCATCGCTGCTGGACCTGTTCGCAAATTCCAACATCCTTGGCGGCTCGCCTCTGGCGACGTTGTTTTGGCTCGCCACCATCGTTCCCGATCTCGCGGTCACGGTGCGCAGGCTCCACGACACCGATTCAAGCGGCTGGTGGATTTTGCTCGGTTTGATCCCGTTCATCGGCATGATCGTCTTGATCGTCTGGTGGTGCCAAGAAGGCAGCAAAGGCTACAACCGGTTCGGGGCCGATCCGCTTCAGCCGGCGCTGAGCAGGCTGGCGGCTTCGTCGCGCGCAAACAGATAAAGCAATTGCCGCAAGGCCTGCCCGCGCGGCGACTGCAATTTCGGATCGCGGGAGAGCGTCAGCGCTGCATCGTCGCGCGCTGCCGGCAACAGCGCGGCATGTGCTTCGATCCGTGCCACGCGAAAGCCGGGCATGCCGCTTTGTCGGACCCCGAGCACGTCGCCTTGGCCGCGCAGCCGCAAATCCTCCTCGGCGATGCGAAAGCCGTCGTCGGTCTCGCGCAGGATCGCGAGCCGCGCCTTCGCGGTCGGACCGAGTGGGGCCTTGTAAAGCAGAATGCAGCTCGAGCGCTCGGCGCCGCGGCCGATCCGGCCGCGCAGCTGATGCAGTTGCGCTAAGCCGAAACGTTCGGCGTGCTCGATTACGATGACGCTTGCTTGCGGCACGTCGACGCCGACTTCGATGACGGTAGTCGCGACGAGGAGCCGGGTTTTGCCGTTGGCGAAGCGCTCCATGGCACGGTCTTTTTCCGCACCGCGCATGCGACCGTGGACCAAATCGACGGAATTGCCGAAGCGCTTCTGCAAGATCTTGAAGCGCGCCTCGGCGGCGGCGAGATCGACGCTTTCGGATTCCTCCACCAGCGGGCAGACCCAATAAACCTGCCGTTCGCCCTTCAATGCGCGCGCCACCGCCTCGGTGATCTCCGCGAGCCGTTCCAGCGGCACTGCGCGGGTATCGATCTGCTGACGTCCGGCTGGTTTTTCATGCAGCTCGGAGACATCCATGTCGCCGAAATAAGTCAGCACCAGCGTGCGCGGAATCGGGGTGGCGGTGAGCACGAGAAGATCGACTGCTTCGCCCTTTCGGGCGAGTGCTAGACGCTGATGCACGCCGAAGCGGTGCTGTTCGTCGACGATCGCCAGCGCCAGTTCGTGAAACGCGACATGTTCCTGAAACAGCGCATGCGTGCCGACGATCAGATCAATCTCACCGATCGCGAGCCCTGAAAGAATATCCTCGCGCTCGCGGCCGCGCTCGCGGCTGGTGAGGATCGCAAGCCTGATACCGGCAGCGCGCGCCAAAGGTGCGATGGTGGCGAAATGCTGCCGCGCCAGAATTTCGGTCGGCGCCATGAAGGCTGCCTGCCGACCCGCTTCGATCACATTGGCGGCGGCAAGAAGCGCGACCACGGTCTTGCCAGAGCCGACATCGCCGTGGAGTAACCGCAGCATGCGCTGCGGTTGCGCCAGGTCAGCTACGATATCGGTCACCGCGCGCTGCTGCGATGGCGTGAGCGCGTAGGGGAGCGCGGCGATGATGCGGCCTCGCAATCGTCCTTCGGCAGCGCTGCCCCGGCCGCTGCGCTTGCGCATACGCGCGCGAAGGAGCGCGAGCGCGAGCTGGCGCGCAAGGAATTCATCGTAGGCGAGCCGCGACCACGCCGTGCTTTCGGTCGAAAGATCCTCGGGCGATTGCGGGTGGTGCAGCCGCCGCAGTGCCTCGGCAAAAGTCGGATAGGCCTGGCGCGCAATCCAATCGCGATCCTGCCATTCGCTCAGCGTCGGCAGACGCGCCAGGCCAGCATCGATCGCCTTACGCAGCTGGTTGGGATGCAAGCCTTCGGTCAGCGGATAGACCGGGTCGAGCAGCGGCAGGTGCTTGAAGCCCTCAGCATCGACGACATGATCGGGATGCACCATCTGCAAACGGCCGTCATAGAGCGTGGCGGTGCCGGACACGTAGCGGACTTCGCCGACTGGATAGATCTTTTGGAGGTAATCCTTGCGCGCGTTGAAGTAGGTGATGGTCAGCGTGTTGGTGTCGTCGCTCGCCTCGATATTGTACGGCACGCGCGGTCGATGCGGCGGCGAGGGCCGATGCTTATCGATCGTGACGGCGACGGTGACGACCGCATTCGGCGTCGCTTCGGAGAGCTTCGGCTGGTTGCGCCGGTCGACGAAGCTAGTCGGCAGATGAAACAATAAATCGATGAGGCGCGGCGGCTCATTGTCGCGATTGAGTAGCCGCGCGTAGAGCTTTTCCAGCTTCGGCCCGATCCCGGGAAGCGAGGAAAGCGACGCAAAGAGCGGATTGAGGACGGCTGGGCGCATGCTTCGTGCTCGTCATTTCGGAAATCGTGCCGCGGTTGTCCGGAATCCATAATCGCTGGCCGTGCACGGATAGTGTCTATGGATTCCGGGCTCCTCGCTGCGCTCGGCCCCGGAAATGACGATCGGAGCCGCTGACATTCCCCGCATTGCCCTCTATATACCCCTGGCCCGGCCCCGTCCGGGCTTTTGGCGTTGAGCATGATCCGGAAAAGTGGAAAGCGGTTTTTCGAAAAGACCATGCTCGAGAAAAAATGCGAGCGGCACGAATGACGGAACGCTCCAGCGCAGGATTAGATGAGCGGCGACGGCGGCTGCTGTTCCGCGCCTGGCGCCGCGGCGTGCGCGAAATGGATCTGATCGTCGGCCGCTTCGCCGACGCCTGTATCGACAAATTCGACCCGACCGAACTCGACCAATTCGAGCAGCTGATCGAAGTCCCCAATGCCGAGCTTTATGCGTGGATTGTCGGCAACGAAGTCATCCCCGCGGTGCATGACACGCCCGTGCTGCGCCAGCTGATCGCCTTCCATAGCCGCGCCGAGGCGAAGCTATGAGTTCACCTCCGCTCGCTAAATCACCGGCCGAGCGGCTCAAAGCCGGACGGCCGCTCACGCTCGCCGGCGTACCGGACGGCGCCGAGGGTCTCGTCATTGCCGACCTCGCCCGCGCCATCGCCGCTGGCAAGAACGCGCCAGCGATATCGGTCGCTGTCGTTTGTCGGGACGGGGCGCGCATGGCGGCGGCCTCGCGCGCACTATCCTTCTTCGTGCCCGATATCGAGGTGCTGGAATTCCCAGCCTGGGATTGCTTGCCCTACGACCGCGTCTCGCCGCATCCCGCAGTCGTCGCGCAGCGGGTGATGACGCTCGCTCGCCTCGCGCGCGTCACCGGCCGCGAGCATCCCGCGGTGCTTCTCACCACGGTCAATGCCGTCCTGCAGCGCGTGCCCGAGCGCGCGGTGATCGCCAAACAGTCGTTATCTGTCGCGCCGGGCAATGTCGCGCCGATGGCGAACATCATCCAATGGCTCGAGCTCAACGGTTTTAACCGCGCCGCCACTGTGCGCGAGGCCGGCGATTATGCTGTGCGCGGCGGCATCGTCGATCTGTTCGCACCCGGCATGGATACCCCGGTACGGCTCGATTTTTTCGGCGACACGCTGGAATCGATCCGGAGCTTCGATCCGGAGACGCAGCGCACGACCAACGAGCTGCGCGCGCTCGACCTGGTCCCGGTCGCCGAGTTTCAGCTCACCAGCGACACTATCCGCTTGTTCCGCACCGGTTATGTGGCGGAGTTCGGCGCTGCCGCGCCGGACGATGCGCTCTATGAGGCGGTTACCGAGGGGCGCAAGCACGCCGGCATGGAGCATTGGCTGCCGCTACTTCACCGCCGGCTTGAAACGCTGTTCGACTATTTGCCGGCGACGCCGCTTGCCATCGAGCCCCTGGCGGAGGAAGCCGCGCATGAGCGGCTCGCGCAGATCGCCGACTATTATCAGGCGCGAAAAGATGCGCTCGGCAAGGACGGCGCCGGCGCGCCGTATAAGCCGTTGCCGCCGGACCGGCTTTATCTCGCCGAAAGTGAATGGCGCGGGCGGCTCGATGCATCGCCATTGGCGAAGCTCACTCCGTTCGCCGCGCCAGAACAGGAGCCGGGCGGCGCGCAATCCCTGCAATCAGGGGACAACGTCATCGCGATCGCCACCCATGCGGGACGCAATTTCGCGAGCGAACGCGCAACCCCCGGCGCCAATGTTTTCGAAGTCGTGGTCAAGCATGTCAGCGCGCTGCAATCGGCCGGCAAGCGCCCAGTGATCGCGTTGTGGAGCGAAGGCTCGCGCGAGCGCATGGGCCATGTGCTGACTGAACACGGCCTGCACAATCTGGCGCCGGTCGGGTCATGGCCGGCGGCGCTCGCGCTGCCACGCCCGCAGATCGGGCTCGCGGTGCTTGGCCTCGAATCCGGCTTCGAGACCACCGACGTCGCGCTGATAACGGAACAAGACATTCTGGGCGCGCGGCTCATCCGCGCGCGGCGGCCATCCAAACGCGCGGAGAATTTCATCGCCGAGGTGACGAGCCTGGCCGCTGGCGATCTCGTCGTTCATGTCGATCACGGCATCGGCCGCTTCGCGGGGCTGCGCGCCATCGAGGCCGCCGGCGCGCCGCACGATTGTCTCGAAATCTACTATGCCGGCGGCGACAAATTGTTCCTGCCGGTCGAGAATATCGAGCTGCTCTCGCGCTACGGCTCCGACCAGGCCGGCGCCGAGCTCGACCGGCTCGGCGGCACCGCCTGGCAGGCGCGTAAAGCGCGCATGAAAAACCGCATCCGCGAAATCGCCGGCGAACTCATAAAGGTCGCCGCCGAGCGCCAATTGCGCGAGGCGCCGCGCCTTGCCCTCGCCGCCGGCCTGTACGATGAATTCTGCGCCGGCTTTCCTTACGAGGAGACGGAGGATCAGGAGGCGGCGATCACCGCCGTGCTCGCCGATCTCTCCTCCGGCCGGCCGATGGACCGGCTTATCTGTGGCGATGTGGGATTCGGAAAAACCGAGGTCGCGCTGCGCGCCGCCTTCATCGCTGCGATGAACGGCAAGCAGGTCGCGGTCGTGGTGCCGACTACGCTGCTCGCCCGCCAGCATTTCAAGACGTTCGGCGAACGCTTGCGCGGCTATCCGGTGCATCTCGCGCAAGCCTCGCGGCTCGTCTCCGCCGGCGAACTCGCCAAAGTGAAGAAGGGACTAGCCGAAGGCACGGTCGACATCGTCATCGGCACCCATGCGCTTCTTGGCAAGAACATCAAATTCAAGGATCTCGGATTGATTGTTGTCGACGAGGAGCAGCATTTCGGCGTCGCGCACAAGGAGCGCTTGAAGCAGCTTCGCGCCGAGGTGCATGTGCTCACGCTGACCGCTACCCCGATCCCGCGCACATTGCAGCTGGCATTGTCCGGCGTGCGCGAAATGTCGATCATCGCCACGCCGCCGGTCGATCGGCTCGCGGTGCGCACCTTTGTCTCGCCGTTCGATCCGGTCACGGTGCGCGAAGCGCTGTTGCGCGAGCGCTATCGCGGCGGCCAGGCATTCTATATCTGCCCGCGCATCGAGGACCTGGCCGGGGCCAGGGACTTCCTCGACAAGCACGTGCCGGAAGTGCGGGTCGCAGTGGCGCACGGCCAGATGCCGGCGCGCATCCTCGAAGACGTGATGTCCGCTTTTTACGACGGCAAGTTCGACGTGCTTCTGTCCACCACAATCGTGGAATCCGGCCTCGACATCCCGACCGCGAACACTTTGATCGTGCATCGCGCGGATATGTTCGGCTTGGCGCAAATCTATCAGCTGCGCGGCCGCGTCGGCCGCTCCAAGCTGCGCGCCTATGCTTTGCTCACGCTGCCGGCGGCCCGGAAAATCACACCGCAGGCCGAGCGCCGGCTCAAAGTGCTGCAATCGCTCGACACGCTTGGCGCCGGCTTCCAGCTCGCGTCGCACGATCTCGACATTCGCGGCGCCGGCAATCTTCTCGGCGACGAGCAGTCCGGCCACATCAAGGAGGTCGGCTACGAGCTCTACCAGCAAATGCTCGAAGAGGCGGTGATGTCGATGAAGGCCGGCATCACCGCGCCGGCGCCTGACCGCTGGTCGCCGCAGATCACCATCGGCACACCGGTGCTCATCCCCGAAGACTATGTCACCGACCTGCCGGTGCGGCTCGCGCTCTACCGCCGCCTTGCCGAGATCGAGGACGATCGCGCCATCGAGGCGTTTGCTGCCGAGCTTGTCGACCGCTTCGGTCCGCTGCCGGACGAGGTCGAATATCTCCTCCAGGTGGTGGCGATCAAATCGCTATGCCGGCGCGCCAATGTGGAGCGCATCGAGGTCGGGCCCAAAGGCGCAGTGCTCGCGTTGCGCGACAATGGTTTCAACAACCCCGACGGGCTCATTGCCTACATCGCCAAGCATCCGGCCGGCGCGCGTGTGCGCCCGGACATGAAGGTCGTGTTCTTCGACGAATGGGACACGCCGCCCGCCCGCCTCAAAGGTGCGACGGACATTTTGCGGTCCTTGGTGTCCATCGCCGAGCGCGCGAAGGCGGCGTGAATTTTCCATCCGCCCCGCGCAGCGGGTGCACCGCCAATCCATTTCTCACGCGTCATACGCGGGCATAGCCGTTTGCAGAACGGCGTCGCTTCGCTCGCCTATGCCGCGCATCCATGCTGAAGTGGCGCATGGATTGCCAGGTCAAGCCCGGCAATCACGACGGATGGCCGCCGCCTTGAAATGCACTCACTCTTCCCGCAACTTGGTCGCTGGCGTCGGCCAAAGTTCCGACGAACGACAGGTAGGTGGGACCCATGGATGCGCTGACAGCAAGTCTTTTTGTGGTTCTGATTGGTGCAGCCGCTTTTGTCGTGGTCGCAACTATCACGGCGCGCACGCGCATAGGCCGCCTGCCGGCGATCGCAGGACAAGCTTCAGTCAGCTCATCGCTGAGCGCGATCGGTCTTCCGGACTCGGCCAAAAAATTTCGTGTCTTCGGCTGGATGCTGGTGTTGGCTCTCTACCTGGCGGCGATCTTCTGTTTGCTCCAAGGCTTGGGCGACTTAAGGATTTTTGTCCACTGGGATCAGTGGGAAGCGGTCTTTGGCAGCCAAGTTGATGGTCGAGCTGAAATCGCGCTCTATTCCAGATTCTGGATCGCGATGGCCATCGTGCTCGTTCTTATAGCGTTATGGGCACAATGGCGTCTGCGCCGCCGCTCGATGTGAGATCAGCCAAGACGCGGCTTAACTCATCATTGCGAGCCAGCAGGTCCGGCCCGGACGTGGCCGGCCCGATGACAGGCTCCGCGAAGCAATTCAGCTGAGGTGACGATCTGGATTGTTTCGTCCCAACGCTTCTCGCAATGACGAAAAAAGCACTCGCCGCTCCCTATGGAGAGAGGCCAACTGCGCACAAGCAAACAAAGTCGGGTGAGGGGCCTCGGTCATCTCCGAAACCCCTCACGCCAACCCCCTTGCCCCAACCTCTCCCCCTGAGGGAGAGGGAAAAACTTCGCAGTGCCTTCACCCGGCGAATTCGGCGCGCTTCTGTTCCTCGGCTTCGGCTTCCGTCCTGGGCGCGGCCGGCAGCTGCAGCACGGTTGCCGTCTGACCTTCCTCGAGGCTGGTCAGCAGAATCTGCTGTCCGTCCGGCATTTCCAGGACATCGTGATGGACGCTTGGCTTGTCCTTGTCCTTTTGCCGGAAGATCGCGGTGGTGAAGCCTTCGAGGCTCTTTGAGTCGTCGGCCGACCAGCGCAGCTTGATCGGCTTGTCGAAGGCAAGTTCGGTGCCGGGCAGGATACAGACTGCCGTGGCATCGCCGATCGGATCGTCGGCTTGTTTGAATCCGACCGTGCCACGGCCGAAATTGTGGCTGACCAGTTTGTCGGCAACGACTGCGGGACGCGATTTGGCGTGCTGAAGGCTAAAGTCGCACATTTCAAACCTCTTGGTTTGGTTGCGGGCGACAAAGCGTGACAAAGCGAATCGCCTTTGCGGTGAATGATACTCCTGATCGGCGTTTGCCCGCGATCACATTTTCAGTGGTGGACGGAAGTGGGCGCCTTGGTGGCGCGACGGAAATTTTTGCGCGCGTTACGCCGCGCTAATCACAATCGCCCGGATCCGCCCTTCGATCGGGCCATTGCCAAAGCGGCGCGCCAGCGCCGCAGTCGCTTGTGCCGTCGCATGTTCGAGGCCGGAAGCATCGCGCGCCTCGATTTCATTGCGCAGCGGCGTTCCTTCGCAGAAACCGACGGCCGCATCGCGCGGCGACGGCGCTTTGCTTTTCTCGTTCACCGCGTCGATCGCTATCTCCGCAAAGCCCGCGGTGCTCAGCTCCCGCCTGATTTGCTCTACATCGTGGTAGCCGTAAGGGGTGCGCGCCAAAAAGCGCGGCGGATCGTCGGGAAAGAGCGCCGCCAGGGCTTGCTCGATAATATCGGCGAATTCGTTTTCGGAGATCCGGTCCCATACGTTGAAGATCAGATGGCCGCCGGATCGCAGAACCCGCCGCGCTTCCTTGTACCCCGCGATTTTGTCGGGAAAGAAAATCGTGCCGAATTGGCACGCGACGACATCAAAGCTTGCCGCCGGAAAGGGCAGCGCCAGCGCATCGGCCGGCCGCCGTTCGATCCGGCGATCTCCGTCCTGCCGCTTCGCTGCCTGATCGAGCATCGACTGATTGAGGTCGGTCGCGACGATGCGTGCGGCCGCCGGCAGGCGCGCCGTCATCGCGCGGGTCAGCACGCCGGTTCCCGCGGCGGTCTCAAGCACATCCTTCGGCGCGGCTTCGGCGACGCGCTTGGCGAGATCGCGCGCATAGGATTCAAAAATCAAAGGAACGAGGAAGCGTTCGTAAAGTTCCGGAATCGATCCGGCGAACAGCTTGTCGGTCGTCGCCATCGAAGCGCGCTCCACAAAAGACCACGAACTCGATGAGGCTAGCACGCACGTTTATTTGTTGCCCTGTGCCCGGGCGACGCATCTGGTTCGCCGTACTATGCGCGCTCGGGTAGGCGCAGTATGCTTCAATATGAATAGCCCGCCGAAACAGCCGGCCAAGGAGCCCGTTATGTCCAATCAAGCCCGCAAGCTCGTGTGCATGCCGATATCAAACCGGAGAATTCACCGGAGCGCGCCGCACATTATTTGGACGTACCCAACATGCCCTGGGAAGCAACCAAGTTTCCGGGCATCAAGATCAAGGTGCTCTATACCGAT
>Ga0126379_10001421_pt1 | contig 14568 bp, 13 predicted proteins | sample PanSoiMetPlot_24_FD_92640 | JGI IMG/M metagenome (GOLD analysis project Ga0126379, IMG submission 92640) | Tropical forest soil microbial communities from Panama - MetaG Plot_24 | ecosystem: Environmental > Terrestrial > Soil > Tropical forest > Bulk soil | place: Panama | collected 2016-02-17 | reverse complement strand
CGGCGGCGCACCAGGCCGACGCTTGGCGTCGCCGGCGCGAGGCAAGAACGCTAGCGCACTTGCACGCCCGAATCGCCATTTTTGAAGGACTGATCGCCGACGAAACAAACCGAGATGCGGGTGGCACGCTCGGGACCGCGCGTCCGCTCGGCCAAATTATCAGGTCAGTGTTAGACGGGCATTGGCTCGCGTCCGCATAGGGATGCGCTGGCGTGCTATCTTGCATAATCGGCGGCTCGGTTTTTGAAACGGTGCCGGTCGTGTCGTCTTTGGAACCGCTGCTGGCGGGTTGTGAAAGAGCGACGAAGGCAAGACCGATAACAACGATCGCTAACGCTGCGACCCATCCGCGGCGCGCCCGTTTTGAGTAATGGCTTTTCTCGGACATTTCAAACCACCCAGCCCAGCCCGAACATAATCGGATTTTCGATTAGATGCGAGACTTGTTTGGGTGAGTTAATCCTGGTTTGCGTGAGCTAATTCGGCTCCAGGATGGTCAGGCACCCGGAATTTGGTTGTTTATATTTTCCAGAGTGTAATTTTGGGAATGCCCTCCCCAACCCTTGGGAATCGGCAATGCCCGCCAGCGCCTGTTCTTCCGGATAGCGGAATAACCTCTTGGCTTCGCAGTCGAGCAGAGTGAGCTGGCCTTGGAGCTGGTCTTGACGATGACTTGGCAAGGTCTCCTTGAGGTTTTCAATCATCGCACGCAAACGGCGAATGATCTGAAGATTGTTTGCTCCGCAGGCTCTGATCTCGCTGAATGCCAGATTGACGAAGTCCTCCAAATTCGGCGTCCGGAATATTACGCGCAATCGTCCCGCAGCATCCGAAATTTCATCGGTGCGCAGATTGCGTCGGCCGACGGACCGCAGCATGCGGTGCAGCTGAACGATTGCGAGCACGGCGGTAGTTGGATCGTTGATCGCGGGCGATAGTGCCTTAAGCGCGATGTCGACCACGATTCGGAACGCGAAGGTCGGATCTTGCTCCATAGTCCGCTCTGAGCCGAATGCAATCGCATTACGCAGCAGCTCTTCATCGATGAGGCGCGCGCCGGTGTAGAGCTTGAACAGCGGCTCATCGACGGCCACGAAGTCGCCGACTTGGGGCGCGAGTTCGATCACGCCGTCGGTGCTCTCCGCGGCGGCTATTAGGGCCTTCAGATTGGCCGCAAGAACGATGCCGGAGCTGCCACGATGATGGATAACCCGATCTGGCCGATCGAGCTTTTGCGGCTGACTGAGTGGCGCATCGGGGCCACGACTTGGATAGGGGTAAACATTTTCGATTACGCTCAGCCCATCATTCGCGACTTGCGTCAAGATCGAAATTGGCCGCAACAATCGCGAAGCGTAGTCGATCAGGAAGAGGAAAGCGGCAAAGCACAATGAAGCCAGCACAGCGGCGACAAACAACGGCAGCTGGTAGACTGTCGTTTCGAGCCGATTCTGAGCGCCAATCGCAAATAACAATGTGAAGATGAACAGCCCAACCGTGTAGCGAACAATATTATTGCTCAAGAGTATCGTTGCGATAATTCTGGGCGTCAGCTGCCCGCTCGCGACCTGAAGGGCCACCAACAACGAGGCGAAGGTAAAGGCGAGAAAAGACAAGGTCGCGGTCACGGTCGCTTGCAGCAGCGCTTCAGCGCCCTTCACCCCGAAACCCAAAAATGTCCATTGCAAGCGTGGATCCAGCCAATGAGCGAGCCGCGTCGCCATCATGGCGAATGGAATAGCGATTATCGGTATGATCCAGAGCGATGATCGTACGGAATATCTGAAACGGTAAATTTGACTCCAGCGCATCCACCCCTCCGGAAATTGCAAAGATGATTGACGGCGCGCAACAATCCTTGATCCATGTCAAACATCGACTGTGGCAATACGGCTAAAGAATTCAAGCATTCCCTTTGGATTATTCCAGCCAGGGCCGTAAAGCGGCGCCGATGAATGAGCGAGCAAAGCACCCTCACACGGGCAAACCTGAAAACCCCTAGGGCCGCCGCGATTGCCGGCATGATGTTTTCGGTGCTTCTCCTGGGAGTTTTATGGTTGTTGAGAAAATCGGTGCCGGACGATCCACGAGAACCGGGAGCATGGCTCAATTCAGAATCGAATACGGTTGCGCTCGCGATCAATCTTGTTCCGTTCGCCGGAATTGCATTCCTGTGGTTCATCGGCGTGCTGCGCGACCGCTTGGGCGCGAGCGAAGACAAATTCTTCGCAACGGTATTCTTCGGCAGCGGCTTGCTGTTTTTGGGAATGCTGTTCGCGGCCGCCGCTGTGGCAGGTGCGCTGATTATTTCGTTTGAGACGGCGCCGGCACAACTGATCGAATCGGCAACTTTTCATTTCGCCCGCGCCGCCGCGTACAGCATGATGAATGTCTACACGATCAAAATGGCCGGTGTATTCATGGTCACGACATCCACGATTGCGATTTATACCGGATTTGCGCCGCGCTGGATCGCGATACTGGGCTACCTGTTAGCGCTGCTGCTGTTATTCGGAAGCTATTATCTCAGCTGGAGCTTTGTCGTTTTTCCGCTCTGGATGCTGGTGATGAGCATCTACATTTTTTTCGACAATGCCGGCGCAAAATCCGTCTGATCACCGATGAGTGGTTTCCGGCGCTAGGAAAAATGAAGAGTCATCGGCTGCGTAAATTCTTCGCTGCAGTACTTGTCGTTTGCGTCGCCGCCGCGGCAGCAAACTTCCTTCGTTCGCTGCGGTTCAATCCGGACTCGAGCGCCGACGCAAGCTTCATCACGCGCGCGCGGCATAAATCGGTCCCTGGAATAACCGTAAGCGCCAGCGCTCTTGGCGAGCGCGAAAGCAGGCAAAGCTTCGGAGAGGATCTCGCGAAATACAACATCCAGCCGGTCTGGCTGTCGATTGCCAACGAAACCGACGATCAGCTTGTGTTTCTTCCGATCGCAATGGATGCGGACTATTACTCACCCTATGAGGTTTCTTACCGGTTCCACGGCGCCCTCTCTTTCGCCACCAACCGAGCACGCGACGCGTTCTTTCTGGAGCGCCAAATCGCAGGCATCCTGCCCCCACATTCGACCACCACCGGCTTTGTTTATGGTGATCTCGATGCGGGCATAAAATACGCCCACATCGTCATCTCTGGAAAAAATCGTCGGGAAACGTTCGATTTTGCGCTCCCCGTGCCGGGGCCTTCATTCGTCGGCACCGACATCAGCGCCGATAAGCTCTATCCGGGTCGAAAGATCGAGGATCTCGAACTTGATTCCTTAAGAACGACGCTCGCCGAACAGCGTTGCTGCACAACCAACGCTGACGCTACTCGTAATGGCGATCCGCTCAATATTGTCATTGTAGAGAGCCAGCACGACCCGATCGTTCCGTTTATTGCGCGCGGCTGGCATCTCGCCCGAAGGCTTGATGTGGCAAGCGCAATCGAGACGGCGCGCGCTTTCTTGTTTCGGGAGGCGTTTCTTACCTCGCCAGTCAGCCCGTTATACATGTTTGGCCGTCGCGAAGATGTCGTCTTACAGAAGCCGCGCTCGACCATCAATGAACGCGTGCACGCGCGGTTTTGGCTGGCGCCGTACACATTTGAAGGGCGCAGAGTATGGATCGGGCAGGTCAGCCGGGACATCGGCGTTCGCCTCACCGCGCAAACTTGGAACCTGACGACGCACAAAATCGGTCCCGATGTCGATTTTGATCGCGCCTTTCTTTTGCAGGACTTGTTGATGTCGGGATTCGTCGGGCGTTACGGCTATGTCGACGGCGTCGGTGCCGCTCCGGCATCGGCGCCGCGGACAAACCTCACCGGCGATCCTTATTATACTGACGGATTGCGCGCCGTCGTGTTCTTGTCGAATCAGACGACGCCGCTGGAAAATATCGACAGGTTACCCTGGCAGGTTCCGCCGCCGCCCGCGCAAGAGCGCTGATGGGTGAAAGCCAACACGTGATCAGCGGCGCAGTTTCGCGAAACACAATGTCGCGCCGATGTGATCAATTACTGACAGCAAACATCGCCCTCAAAGGAGACCATAATGCCTACGAGGAGATTTGAGCAGATAGCATTGACGCAGCTTTCGCTGAGCGGATGCGCAATCGTGTTTGGTGCCTGCGTCTTGATCGCACGCGCGCAAGCGCAGTATGTACCTCCGCCTGCGCCGCCGCCGCCGCTCGTTTTCAATCCGTCCAGTCCCTATACGGTGCCGCAACCGAGTTACATACCCATCACGCCGACAACACCAAGCACCGCTCCAGGATATGTCGTTACCTCGCCAACGAATGAGCGCGTACCGGGTACGGCCGCTCGCTCTTACCGAGGGACACCGGCCGCAAAACCGCGTTCGCTCCACCACCGGACCCGCTCCGTCATCGTTCGTTCGGCGCCGGCGTCTTATTCCTACTATTACGCGCCTTTCGGATATGGCTACGGTTGCGCGTGGCTGCGGGATTGGGACGGCTATTGGTTCCGAACCTCGCCCTGTTCGTGACCGAAAAGCTGCCTCACCAAAAAGCTCGGACCACGTCACAACCCCGGCAAAGCAACGTGCTACTTTTAGATGATCGCGCCGTACAGGGCTTCACCTCTGACCTGTCGTCCTGCAGCATCAAATTGCATGATTTCGCAAGCGCGTTTGCGCTCACCATTCAGGTTCGCTTCGTAAATGACATTCAGTTCGAGACGCCGTTCATCCCACGCGGCGTGATCGAGCTTGAACTCTAGGGTCGAGATACGTGCGAGAGCGGTGCGCCAGTAGTCTTCAAGCTCTTTCTTATTTCGAAGGATCGGACGGCCGACCAAATTCCCGGCAACGGCGCTGACAAACTGAGCCTCTTCGGCGTAGTGCGCGAGTACAGCCTCGACATCCCGGCGATTCCAGGCAGCAATCCAGGATTCGGCAAACGCCATCATCGTTTGATAGGTCATATGCATGATATGTCCTTTCCGATGGTCCGTCGGCGGCATGGGTTAGGTCCAAGCCGAAAAACAGGTGCTACGATTTGCTCAAGCGGCTACCCGGCCCAGCGAGCCTAGACGAGACGCAATCTTTCGCCGGACCAGATCGATGTGATGGCGCAAGTTATACACCTGGTCCGAGAAAGTAAGCGGAAAATGAATTTTGCTGAGATCGTGTTCGATGCGTTCAATCTCAGCCTGTTTGTCGAGCAACTGTTTGTGACTCGTGATCGACTCGAACGAGGACTCCAGCGTCCTTAATTCAGCGTACCAATAGAACAGACGCCGCCGTATCATCCAATTGTAGGTCTGCGGCAGAAAATGCAGCAAAGGCAAACCGATCGCTATGCAGGTCACCAGCACCGCGATCGCTCTTTGCACATGGATCGATATCCACAAAGGCAAATGCCTTTGCATGAACGAAGGACCGTTCTTGTAAAAATCGATTGCGGTAGGGGCAACCGTATATTCTGAATCGGCGCCGTTGGGGTACTCACCACCGCGATGAAAAAGGTCTGCTCCGCTGTGCACCTCCTTCATGGTTTGCAGCAGGAGCTGGACTATTTCCGGGTGAAGATCGCTGCGAACCAAAACCTTGGATTTCGTCCCGATCAACTGCACATCACTGGCCGGGATCACCCGCTCAATATCGATAGTGCCCTGTGGCAATGTCATCCGGGTAAGATCGGGGAAAATACGCGTAAACGCCTCCGACATTGGAAAACTCATCGGCCGGACATCGGGATTTCGCAGGAACGACTGGACTGCGGTCGCCTCGGGCACACCGATAATCCATACCGCATCGACTTGGCCGTTCTTCAGCGCCTTGTCGGCAGCGTCTCCTGCAAAAGGTAAAAAACTGGCCGTTTCAGAATTTACTCCGCCCTTGCCCAGAACTTGCTCGGCCGTATGCCGCGTAGCGCTTCCTTCCGGGCCCACCGCAATCCGTTTGCCTTTGAGCTGCGACAACTGATCAATTTGCTCGTTCGCGGGATGGAAGATCCAAAAGGGTTGATCGTAAACGGTTCCTAGCGACAGCACTCCAGGCGTATGCTTTGCGTCCGAAAGACCGCCAGTCACAAAGGCGATCTGCACGTCCGCATTTGGATCCTGCAGCAGCTTGAGGTTTTCGACCGCTCCAGCGGTTTCGCGTAGTTCCAGTTCGACGTGAGAACGCGCAAATACTTCCCGATATTGACGGCCGTAATATTCGAACGAAGCGCCTTTAAACGCAGTCGCCATGACGACTTTCGACGGCGGCGCCGGAATAAAATAAATCAGGGCGAGCGAAGCAACGCCTATGACCCCGACGACCGTCAATGCTTTGAGTATTTGCCAGAGTGTGAATTTCATTCCACTGCCCCTCGCGTCGCGTGCTACCTATGCGAGATTCCGGGCTGAACAAAGAATGTTTTTCATCTCTCAGTCATATTTTTTTCAATCAAACTGCCCGCCTTGCGGGAATATTTTCGCGAGGGACTTTTCTTCCTGTTTTGCTGTGCGTGCGCTCGCATGGAGCCACAAAAAATCTTATGTCCGCCCAATACATTGCATGCGAGGCGAGCAACGTTCCCGGTGACGAGCCGTCAACTGATCGCATTGAGGGAATCGCATTGCAGGCATTTGCATCTCTGCGACATGACAGCGCGCAATCCGACGCCTACAACCTTGACGATGGCTGCTAGCGCCACTCAACCGGCTTTGCCCGGTCGACGCTCGGTCCGAAATGGGCCGCCGTGCAGACATTGATGTGAAGCAATGGTGTGCGGCTTGCTTGAGCTGCGCGCGTAGCGATTGCAGGGCCACATGGCGCAGGCGAACGGATCGTGCGCGGCCTCGCGCCGTCTCGACTGTCAGCGACGATGCACAGTCACCGGTTGTCGTCGGCTTGTGATGCCGCGGACGGTGTGCACCGAGGCGTCAAAGCGCCAAAGCAAGGTTTGCGCAAACAGTTGATCTTGGCAGGGGTAAGGCGATGGCGTGCGGCAATCGACAATTTTACGGGCTCCGCTTTGCCCGTCCCACTCTTTATTTATCACCGATCTGTGCCATATTCGTGTGCAGGTCTGAATGCGCTCTTTAACTTTGTGCTCATGGCACGAGAAATCGATCCGCTCAAATTGACTTCGCCGCGCATCTTCCTCGTCCGCATGCTGGTGTTTGTGCTGATCGTGGGCGCGATTGTCGCTGTGTTGCGCAAGCAAATCGAGATCGCATTCATGGCCAACCCGGCCCTGAACGGCCTGATCATTCTGGTGCTGCTGATCGGCATCGGACTGGCCTTGCGGCAAATACTGCGGCTTTATCCCGAGATCGCCTGGGTTAACGGCTTTCGTCTCGGCGATCCGGGACTCGCGGTCAAAAGCTCGCCGGTGCTTCTGGCGCCCATGGCATCCATTCTCCGGAGCCGTCCTGGGCGCATGGCAATTTCGGCGCAGATGATGCGCGGCATTCTGGATTCGATCGCGACGCGGCTCGATGAGGCGCGCGACGTCTCGCGCTACATGACCGGGCTCTTGGTCTTTCTCGGTCTGCTCGGCACGTTCTGGGGCTTGATTGAGACGGTCACGTCCGTCGGCGGGGTTATCCAGGGATTGAAGGCAACGGGAGATGCGGCCTCGATGTTCGATGCGTTGCGCGGCGGTCTTGCCGCCCCGCTCAGCGGCATGGGAATTTCGTTCTCGTCGTCTTTGTTCGGTCTCGCCGGCTCTTTGGTGCTCGGCTTTCTCGATCTGCAATCGAGCGGAGCCCAGAACCGATTCTATACCGAGCTCGAGGACTGGCTCTCCACGACGGTCTACGACCACGGCGGCGAAGCCATCCTCGCCGAGGGCGGTTCCGGCGATATGCGCAACGCGATTGAGCGGCTACGCGCGGCGGTCACTGAGGCCGGCGGTAACAAGGCCGCCTCGGCCGCCATGGCCAATCTCGCCGAAGCGGTCAACGGGCTGGTTCAGCAAATGCGCGTTGAGCAGCAGACGATCCGGGATTGGGTGGACAGCCAGGCCGAGCGGCACCGCGAGATAAAGAACCTCCTGCAGATCAACGCTGCACGAGGAGAAGTGGTGAGCGCGATTCCACCGTCCGCCAAGCGCCCGGTCGAAGAGAAGACTTAGAGGAAAATGAGCTCTAGCCCGTATTTGTGTCCAAGCCTGATGATAAAACCCGGACCGTGACCCATGGCGCTCGCGCGAATGCGCCGCGGCGAAAGCGGCATGAACTACTGGCCGGGCTTCGTCGATGCATTATCGACTCTGATTCTCAGCATCATTTTCCTGCTTAGCGTTTTTGTCGTCGTCCAATTTTATTTGCAGCAGGAAGTTCAGGGCAAGGACACGGCGCTGCAACACCTTAACGGGCAAATTGCGCTCCTGTCTAAACTCTTGTCCATGGAAAAGACCAGCAAAACCGACCTGGAAAAGCAGCTCGGCGGCCTGCAAGCGTCGCTTGCGACGGCGCAGAACGATCGGGACAGATTTAAAGGTCTGTATGAGGGCGCCGCCGCTGCGCAGGTGACGGCGGAAAGCAAGCTGAACGAGGTCACAGGCCAACTCGAAGGCGAGAAAGAAAACTCAAGCAAGGCCCTCGGCCAGATCAACCTGCTCAACCAGCAGATCGCGGCGTTGCGTGATCAGTTGGCCGCGTTGGGGGCGGCGCTCGACGTCTCCGAGAAAAAAAATAAAAACGCCGAGACGCGGGTTAGCGAACTTGGCCAGCGACTCAATGTTGCGCTGGCTCAGCATGTTCAGGAGCTCTCGAGTTACCGCTCGGATTTTTTTGGTAAGCTCCGGGAAGTTCTCGGCAATCGACCCGACATCCGTATCGTCGGCGATCGTTTCGTCCTGCAATCGGAAATATTCTTCGACACCGGCAGGGCCGATTTGAAACCCGAAGGTCGCGCCGAACTCGACAAGGTAGCGGCCGCCATCGTCGAATTGGAAAGCCAGATTCCCGCTGAAATTGCCTGGATACTGCGCGTTGACGGCCATACCGATGTGCGGCCGATCATCGGACAGTTCAAATCGAATTGGGATCTGTCGGCGGAGCGAGCGATCTCCGTGGTTCAATACCTGGTTGGGAAAGGCGTGAAACCATCCCGGCTCGTAGCTGCCGGCTTCGGCGAATTCCAGCCGATCGATAGTGGTACGACAGAGGACGCCTACCGGCGCAATCGCCGCATCGAGTTCAAGCTGACGGAGCGCTGACTCTGCTGCTGCAGCCTTGCGCAAACAGACGTCGACCTAATGCCAGAGTTTCCATGGTTCGAGCGCCGGCTAGCGAGCTCTGTGGTTTTTGACCGATAAAGAAGGCTTGGTTTTGCTCATCATGTGTGCATAAATATTCCACCGTTGATCCAAGCAAGCTGGGGTGTGACGCATGCCAGTCGATCAACCTCGCCCCGCCCACAACCCGCTCGAAGAGTCCCATATCGATGAGGTAGCACTGAGCACGGTGTTGCGAACCGTACCGCTTGGCGCAGCCGTGTTGGCGGGAAGTGCGGTCGCGCTCGTGGTGTTGGGTTATCTCGCAATTTACCTCTTTGTCTTTTTGCCGCGCGGCATTGTGGGTTAGCGCCGTGACCGACCAGCCTCGTGAAACGCATGAGCGTTGGGTTCTCGGCACTGAATTGACTTGGGCATTTGGCGTCGGTGTTCTGGTCGCCGCGACGATCAGCATCATCGTGTTCACGGCGCTCACCCTCAACATCAATCCTCCGAGCAATGTCGAACGGATCGATCCCAAAACTCTGCACCTTTCCGGCGAATTCTCGGAGCAGAATCTGGGGACGCTCGTTGCGGCCGACGGCACGGTGACGGCGCGCATCATTGCCACGCAATTCGCGTTTGTACCTCATTGCATCGCACTGCCGCGCGGCCGGCCGGTAACATTGCGTCTGGCGTCGCCGGATGTGATTCACGGCATCCTCATCACCGGGACAAATGTGAACACCATGGTCGTGCCGGGCTATGTGGCTCAGGTGCACACCGAATTCACGAAAAGCGGCGAACTGCTGATGCCGTGTCACGAATATTGCGGACTCGGCCACAGCGAAATGTGGGCCACTGTTCAGGTACTTTCCGCAGCGGAGTTCAAGCCGGATAGCGATGGGAGAGTGAGCTGTGCGCGGCGTTGACCGTCTGTGTCTGGCGCACTTGTGGCTGGCATTCGCTGCGTTTGTCGGCGCCGCCGTGCTCGGCGTTTGGCAAATGTGGGTGCGCAGCCCTTTGGGAGCCCATACCGGGACGCCAGGGGACTACTACATGTCGGTGACGGCCCACGGCGTCGCGATGGCCTATGTTTTGTCGACCTTCTTCATCATGGGGTTCGGCTATTTTGTTGCCGTGACGGCGTTGCAGCGGCCGCTGCCGGGCCAAGGCTGGGCGTGGGCCGCCTTCGTCGCCGGCGTCATTGGCGTCGTGATGGCGCTAGTGTCGATCGCGCTCGGCAAAGCCTCGGTGCTGTTCACCTTCTATCCGCCTCTCACTGCAACCCCGTGGTTCTACATCGGGCTCATTCTGGTCGTGGCGGCGTCCTGGGTCTGGTGTGTACTGATGTTCGTTTCCATGGCCGCCTGGAAACGCAAAAATCCGGGACGTCCTGTTCCGCTCGCCATGTTTGGCACCGTCGCCAACGCATTGATGTGGCTGTGGACGACGGCGGGAGTGGCTGCCGAGCTTTTATATCAGGTTGTTCCTGCGGCGATGGGCTTTGTGCAAACCGTCGATGTCGGTCTATCGCGAACGCTGTTCTCTTGGACGCTGCACGCAATTGTTTATTTCTGGCTGATACCCGCCTATATCGCCTTCTACACGATGTTGCCGCGCGCCGCGGGGGGACGCCTCTACAGTGATACGATGGGCCGGCTCACTTTCATTTTCTTTCTGATCTACAGCTTGCCGGTCGGATTGCACCACCTTTTGATGGATCCCGAGCACGGCAACGGCACCAAGTTCATTCAAGTCTTGCTGACGGCGTTCGTGGCTGCGCCTACTGTGCTGACGATTTTTACGATTCCCGCATCGCTCGAAATCGCCGGCCGGCTTCGCGGCGGACGCGGCGTGTTCGGCTGGATCGCGGCGCTGCCGTGGGACCGCCCGATGGTGCTGGCGTCCGGCCTGTCGTTCGTGATGCTCGGCTTCGGCGGCCTCGGCGGCCTTATCAACATGGCCTACGGCATGAACGCCATGGTCCACAACACCTCCTGGGTCACGGCGCATTTCCATTTGATCTACGGCGGCACCGTTGTGATCATGTATTTCGCGATTGCTTACGAAATCTGGCCGCGCCTCACCGGGCGGCAACACGAATCGTTTTCGCCCTTGCGTTGGCAGCTCTGGCTCTGGTTCGTCGGCATGATGGTGATGACGCTGCCTTGGCATTGGCTTGGCCTGCAAGGCCAATGGCGTCGCGTCGCTAATTTCAACTACGACAATCCTATCATTGCCAGCTGGGGACCTCTGGTCATCGTATCGCTCGCCGGCGGCGTGCTGTTGCTCGCTTCAGCATTGCTATTTGTCCGCAATCTGGTGGTCCTGCATCGCAGCGTTCAACCCGCGCCGACCAGCCCGCTCTATGCCCTCGCCGTCGTCCCACCGCGGCACGTGCCCGCCGCGCTCAATGGTTTTGGGCTTTGGAACGTGCTGGTCTTGGCGAGCATGTTGATGGCCTACGGTTATCCAATCGCGCAATTCGTGATTGCCCCGTCACCCTCGGCGATTGTTCACCGAACTGAGTAGGAGACGCGCGTGACGGATCTCCCCGAGCCGCACGTTCCCGACCGACCCTGGCGCATTTGGGCGAGTGTCGCCGTTGTGGCGATCGTGTTGAGCGGTGCGCTGCTCGGCGTGGTCATCATTCCGGTCGTGCAGGGCAGGGGTGCGGGGATCGATGCTTTCACCGCAATCTGCCGCGCTCTCGGCATCTTGCCCGGCTCACCGGCGATTCCGCAGATTGTCAGCCGTAATCCACCGACGCCGGTTTCCCAAGTGGTGTGGACGCCGGCCGTGCTTCAGGTTCTTGCCGACGCGAGGGTGGACCGCGGACGCGCCAAGGTGCTGGAAGTTTGCTCCGCGTGCCATGGTGAGCAGGGTGTATCCATTTCGCCGGACTATCCAAACTTAGCCGGCCAATCGGGCACCGCAATTTACAAGCAGCTCAACGATTACCACACCGGCAGCCGCACCAATCAGTTCATGACCAATGTCGCTCAGGCGCTCGACGAGGCCGCCATTGCCGATGTCGCGGCCTATTATGCTGGCCAGCCGATGCGCAATCCGAATCCGGCCACGCTCGGGGCGCCGGATGCAATCGTTCAATTGGTCGAGCTGGGCGATCCGAACCGGAACATTCCGCCATGTGCCGCTTGTCATCGGCACGGCGCCGGTGGGCCTATCGATGCTCCGGTCCTCTCGGAGCAGCGCCAGGAATATCTGACCGCCCAGCTTAAGCTGTTTGCCTCAGGTCAGCGGCGCAATGATGTGTATGGACGGATGCGGACAATCGCGGCAAAACTGACCGACAGCGAGATCGATGGCCTAGCGGCATATTACCGGGCCGGATTGCGATAATTGAGGATCGATCGCCATGCTCGCTCTCGTTTTCAGAGGGTTTCTCATTGGGGTGGGATTCGTAGCCAGCTGGTTTGTGGCAAAAGACGCGCCGCAGTTCGGCATCATGCAAATGGCCGTCGCGCTGATTCAAATAGTTGTTATCGTGGCGATACTGGCATTCTGGCCGGAACGGTGGAGTCATCTTAAACCGCGTTCATAAACCGCCGCCTTCAAGCTAAGCACCGAATTCGGCGATCGTCCGCATTCACATGAAGCGATCAATCCGCGCCTTATTTCACCCGCGCCAGTAGCGGTCTTCCCAGCTGCGCGACAGCCGCATCGCGGAGAGAATAAGTCCGGCCATCGAATAAGTCTGCGGAAAATTGCCCCACAGCGCGCCGGTCTGCGGATCGACGTCCTCGGAAAGCAGCCCGTAGCGATTGCGGTGCTGCATGGCGTCGGCGAACAGATCGCGCGCGGCGTCGCGCCGGCCGAGCGACCATAGCGCGTCGATCAGCCAGAACCGGCAGATCAGAAACGCAGTCACCGGCATACCGAAATCGTCGGCGCTGGCATAGCGCATGACATGTTTTTCGCGCACCAGTTCGCGCTCCATCGCGGCGACCGTGGAGGCAAAGCGGGGATCGTCGACTTCGACCACGCCGAGATCGGCGAGAAGCAGCACGCTGGCGTCGAGATCGTCCGAGCCGAATGCCGCGGTAAAGGCGCCGCGCTTCTGATTCCAGGCGCGCTCAAGAAGCTCGGCATGCAGCGGCTCGGAGATGCTATTCCAGTATTTGGCGCGGTGCTCGAGCCCAAGCCGCATCGCGATCGCGGCAAGCCGCTGGCAACCGGCCCAGCACATCGCCGCCGAATGGGTATGGATGCGCTGACGGCCGCGATATTCCCAGATGCCAGCGTCCGGCAGAAACGCCTTTTCGGCGGCGCGGTGACCGAGCGATTCCAGCAAATGAAACAGACCCTCGTCGCCGGGCCGCGGCAGCCGGCGATCGAAGAACATTGGCATGGCGGCAAGAATGACGCTGCCATAGGCGTCGTGCTGCACCTGGTCGACGGCGGCATTGCCGATGCGCACCGGGCCGTCGCCGCGATAGCCCTGCAGATCGGCCGCCGTGCGCTCACGGATCACAGTGGTCGGCACCACGCTGTAGAGCGGGCGGAGCTCCTCGTCCGGATTGGCCGCAATCGACAGCGTGAAGGAAATGAATTCTTCCATCGTGCGCGTAGCGCCAATGCGGTTGAGCGCCTGCACGACGAAGTAGGCGTCGCGTAGCCAGCAATAGCGGTAATCCCAGGTGCGGCCGGACGACGGCGATTCCGGAATCGAGGTGGTGTGGGCGGCGACCACTGCGCCGGTCTCGTCGAAATTGGAGAGCTTCAAGGTTATCGCGGCGCGAATGATCGCTTCCTGCCAATCGTAAGAGATCGACAGCCGGCGCACCCAATCCATCCAGTAGTCGTGGGTGCGCTCGATGAAGTCCCGGCACGTTGTCTGCAAATCTCCCGTGAACGGCTCATCGGGGCCGAACACCAGGTGCAGGGGGCGGGTCAATACGAACGGCGCCTCGCCGTCGATCAACGACAAAGGCGCGTCGGTGGTCAGGCGGATCACCGTCGAGTCGTCCGCGTAGCGGATGTGATTGCTGCCGAGCGAACGATGCGGCAGCGCTTTGCCGTAGTCGCAGGTCGGCCGCATGCGGACGGTGATGCGCGGCAGTCCGGCGAGCGGCTCGATGATGCGGTAAAGCTGCGGCGGCCGGAACACGCGGCCGAATTGGCGGAACCGCGGCGCCAGGTCGGTGATCCGGACCTTGGCGCCGTGGCGGTCGGTCAGGATGGTGTAGACGATCGCGGTGTTGCGCACATATTGCGATTGATAATCCACCATGTCCTCGAGCAGGACATCGGAGAATCCCTTCTCTTCGCGCCCTGACAGCAGCCGGCAGAAGATCGGATTGCCGTCGAAGCGCGGATAGCACCACCACACGATGCGCGAGCAGGGATCGACCAGCGCCGCGGTGCGGCCGTTGCCGAT
>Ga0126379_10001419_pt1 | contig 14569 bp, 20 predicted proteins | sample PanSoiMetPlot_24_FD_92640 | JGI IMG/M metagenome (GOLD analysis project Ga0126379, IMG submission 92640) | Tropical forest soil microbial communities from Panama - MetaG Plot_24 | ecosystem: Environmental > Terrestrial > Soil > Tropical forest > Bulk soil | place: Panama | collected 2016-02-17 | reverse complement strand
GTCGAAATAATCTACTGGCCGGGCATGCTGGAGGCAGGCTCAGCGTAACAATACACACCGCATTAGAGCCGTTACGCGTTGCAACGCTTAACGGCTGAAAGTACAACCGGTGGACATCGGGCAAAAGGCTCCTGGGCGCATCGAGCTTTTCTTCGACAAAGGCACGGTAAAAGATCAGTTTCGCCTGCTCGTCGGTGATCTGTGTCTGCCGCCACGTCTCGACCTGGCGCCGCATCGGCTCGAAATTTCTCTGGATGCGATCTACGCCAACCGAGAGCGTGTCAATCAAGTTGAAGCTCATGGTGTGCTTTGCCAGAACGGGTTGGAATACGCCTGGTACAACGTCTCCAAGCAGCGGGAGCTGGAGCTGTTTCGCGGAAAAACCTCCGATCAGAAAAGGCTACGGCACAAAGCCAAAGGGGCGGACTTCTGAAAACAGGCGTTCCTGACGGACGATAAGCGCTATCGGGGATATTACAACAACAAACAGCTCGATTCGGGCAACCACGAGCGCTCCGTCTGCTACTCTTCGGGGATCGCCTTTAGAACTTCCTCATCGGTGATGCCGAGATCAGGAAGAATCCTCACTCTTGGATGCGATCCTCGCATCAGCACTGCTAGAAGATGCAGCGGAGTTACCTCCGTGCTTTCAAGGGTCTTCGCCAACTCATTTGCAGCGTCAAATGCCTCTCTGAGACTTGAGGACAGCGGCATATCCACGGAATGCGGAATCCCCTGAGAAGGATGCAGTGATTCGTGGACGCCTTCGAAAAGTTTGTTTGCGACTTCAGCAGGCAAGAACGGCTGATGCTGGGGTACGGGCATTAGCGTTCCGGGACCGAGTAACCTCCCGAGTGTGGAGGGTATTTCATTCTGGTCCTCAATGACCAATGCCGCAAGCAGATCGTCAAGATCGATGCTTTCGGCGCCTCGGGCGCCCGATTCCAGCCGTGCGAGAAAAAGCACTTGCTTTGCGCGAATGGAATATGAGTCAAACACCGCTAATCATTGTGACACGGATTCAAGAGCTGTCGAAATCAGGTTCTCTTGGTCTACGGGAAGTCAACGTCAAATGCATAGATTTCCGATGTACTGATGTCGCGGACGAGGAGCGGTATGTCTCCGGGGGCAAGTCCGTCCCAGTCGCCTAACGCAACCACAGGCTTCTGATACAAACGGTAGGAGTTCAAATTGACGATGGGGCCAAGTTTGGCGTCGCGCAAGCGCAACCGATAGACGGTCGGCGGGTCCGTGACAATATCGAAATAGATGGCCGTGCTGTCGCGAGACCAGTTAAGGAAGCCGAAGGGCTCGTGTCGACGTAACAACGTCTTCCACCTTTGAGACTTTAGCTCGTACAGCTTCAACACGCGATTGTCTTCAGCCAGAGCGGCGATGTATCTCCCGTCAGGAGACCACCGAGGCGATTCAATTCCCTCTGAGCCTGCAAGCCGGGTGATTTCTCGAGATTTCACGTCAACCATTCCGATGTAGCTCGTATCGCCTTCCAACTTGCCCTCATGGCTGAAAGCGATTGTCTGCCCATCTTTAGACCAAGATGGATTCGTCTGGGGTTCTGCGGACGAGCTAATTGCCTCGGGCACTCCTCCGTCGTTGTTGATCAAAAAAAGGCTTGGAGGATCTCCCGGCTTGGCCTCAATGAAGGCGATTCGCCGCCCATCGGGCGACCAACGCGGACTAGTCGCCCGCAACGGAGGAAAGGTCAATTGCAGCCGTTCACTTCCGTCAGCACGGCTGCGCCAAAGCGTACGTTCTGGAAAGAGAATGTAAGTGATCCAGCGGTCGTCGCGAGAATAATCGACGTCAATTGCAAAAATACCAGCGAGAATAGGCACAAACCGACCTGTTTTAACGTCGACCTGAACGAGTTCGCCTTTCGGCTGTGTGCCGACGATGAAAATCTGTTTGCCATTCCTGCCGGGAAGAACATCGTCAATCCAAAGGGGACCGGTAGTGAGTTGCATGGGTACGGCGGATGTTGCTCGTCCGAACCGGGACTTCTGAGCGAGAGCCCAGAGGCTGCTGGCATTGTTTTGTGCTGTGGCAAAGACGAAATACCGCCCGTCAGGGGTCCATTTACCGCAACACTCTTCCGGAGCTTTGCCCCACTCAGGAACGATTTCGCGAGGATCAGTGCCGTCTAGCCGTGCTGTCCAGAGCTTCGTAGCCGAGGTTGTCGGATTGACGAGAGTGAAGCTGAAGCGAATCCCGTCAGGCGAAAACTGTGGTGCCCACGGGACGCCTGAAGTGGTCAGCAGCTTCCGCGGAGAACTGCCGTCATGTTCTGCAACCCAAACATCGTTTCCTCGGCTGAATATCAATCTCCCATCGCGCGCCCAGCCAGGGTCATAGCCGATTAAGTCTCCGATTCGTCGCTGGGAGCCGGTCAAAACGGAAAAAGCGCAAATCTGTTCCTCAATGTAGTCCGTGCTGACTGTGCCAAGAAGTTCCGAACCGTCCGGCGAGATATCCGAAAGATCAGGTAGAGCTGTGCCGGAATTGATGACAGACACCTCTCCTCCGGCTACGGAAACTTGCGCGAGACGGGAGCTTTCGGCAAACTCGATGAAGTAGATGCGGTTCCCGTCCGTCACCATGCTTCGCTTGTGCACACTGTCGTGGGTGAGCTGTCTTGTGGCCACAATCCGCGGTTGCGGCAATGGCCTGTGCCACCAGAAAGCCCCCAGGAGCAAGACGGTGGTCAACGCCGCAATCCCCCAGATCCACCGGGGTACGGGGAAGGTGCGTGCGCTCGCCACGCTAGGCACAGCTCGCACAGGAGGCATTGCTCCGCTGCTCTCAAGATCCAAATGGGTTCCGTGAACCTGCAGCTGCCCTGGTGCCTCGTGACCGTTTCCCGGCTGCTCCTCGCCTATGTCTGGCGATTTGTCCTTTAGGGACTCCGGCGGCGTAAGGGAACCGATGAATCGGTAGCCGCGTCGCGGAATTGTCTCGATGAAACGCGGATTCTCGGCGGAATCACCAAGAACCTCCCGCAATCGGTTGATCGACTTCTTCAGTGCTAGTTCGTAATCGACGAAGGTGTTGTCAGGCCAGATTCGTTCGCGGAATTCTTCACGGGTTACGACTTCCTGAGGCCGTTCCAGCAGAGCCTGTAGAACCTGGAAGGGTTGGGGCGCCAGCTTTTGCCTCATGCCGGCTTTGCGAATCTCGCCAGCGGCCAGATCCACTTCAAAGACCCCGAACTTCACTAGTTGGCGTTGGTTTGGAGAGGCGGCCATCGCGACTCCGTTGAAGTGGGCCAAGTCTATCACGCGTGCCGCTCTCGCACGAGGATTGCCGCTGGGAACCTGCGCTGATTACTCCTTGTTTGTCAACAGGTCTCAAGGGAACCAAGAAACCACCGGAGAGGTTCTTGATCCCTGGCTGCTCTGGCGCCAAGTTGAGCGCTGCGTCGAGGCGCACACCGTGGCAAACACCCGTTCGCGACGACTCAACCTTCCGCGGCTTCTGGCTCCCCTTGCCTTGCTTTCCTTTCTTCAGACCCCGAGTGTTGTAACCGCCCAAGCACAAGCCCCGACGCAGCACTTTGCCTGCAACGTTGGCTATACCCCCGGTGATTGCCAGGCGGCCACGAAAGTCTTGAGCAAGGCTCTCGCGCGATACCCGGTGGACGAGCTCGGCAAATGGACGTGGGTGCTGGTTCGACCTGAGGACTTGAAACAGATTCTATCGATGAGGGGGTTTGATACGAACCATCCGGCCTTCAGCTACCTGCCCAAAAGAGTGACATTTGTCGACGGTTCGTTGGTTGCCGGACCATCAATTCGCGGCACGGAGCTGAGCGTGACATGGCGTATGCGCGTCGAAGAACTGCTCGACCTTGCGATTCGGCACGAGCTTGCCCACGCCTTATGTAACGATACCGACGAACTCAAAGCTAAGCGCGGAGCGAACGCCCTGAAAACTGGGGCGCCTTTATCCTGCCGGGCAGCTTTGGTTGCAAAGAACCACGCGGACAAAACCCGAATCCACCACTGACGGAGAGAGCCACACTCTACTTAGCAACGACGTTTCGATATTGGCTAGCGTTCCAGAGAATCCGAGTCCCCACGAAGGTGCAGGGCAATTGAACGTAACCAGATTACGCTGATAACCACGCTACAGTTTTACCTCGCTAATCTGGATGATTGGTTGCGAGTTCGTATAGTTTGGTATATCCACGACTATTGTGTGTGCGTGCGGCCCAAAGCTAGCCTGAAAATCCGCGACCGATTCAAACAAGAGGTGCCCCATTGCCGCATAGGAAGCGGGGGAGCCTGGCTGCATTCCGGATACGCCTTCCTCAACCGTTACTCCTTTCAACCGCGATCCAAGAAGCCGCTGAACCATCTTGATATGAGAATTCAGGTAATACGGCATGTCGAATTTTGTGTCTGATTGCTTTGGATACAGCACGCTGACTTTGATCATTTCTCCTCCCACATCCTGTGTTTAGTGCGAGCCGGGCACCATCGCCAAGCGAGGGCATTATAGTTCGGGTAGCCAAACTGCTGTAAACAAGGCGTTTACGCTCACTGACCGCAGAGCTATACTCAGAACGCGATCCACCCGGTCCAGCCCCGGTTCGCGGTAGCCCACTGTTTGTGGGGTTCACGGATCTCTGGAAAAAGCTGCGACTCTGGACCAACCTTTACCCAGATTATTTCCGGTTCGTTACTTATATGTATGGTGTACTAGCGATGGTCCTGTTCCTCGACTGCCAGCCGATCATTCGGGCACCTCTCAAGTAACTTAACCATCTCCGAGACATCAATAGCCCTAGGTCTCGGACTGTCACCAAATGCGACATATACACCAGTCGCTTTCGGCATTGCTTTGGCCAGCCGCTCAAGAGCCATTTTTTCCATGATGAACCCGCCTGATCGACCGTTCGGCACGCTACACTCCGGGTCGAAATTCTGCACTCAGGAGCACATTTATGTAAACAGGTTAATGGGTAAGGGGACTGGGAAGACGGCTGGGCACCATTTGTGCCCAGGAAACAAATCAAATCCAGGGCCTGCCGTTAACGACGGAGCTGATGCCACTCCCGGCGGTCGCACCTCGGACGGGCGCGTGGATTGAAACAACTTACTCGAATGGGGAGTCTTCGCCTCCGTTCTGCGAGTAGACTTTGGTGGGCGTTAGTCGCGACCAAGGCTCGGGATAGAGGATTGGAAATCAATGCCAAGTAACGGGAAGGTTGCTCTCGTCACCGGCGCGGGCAGCGGTATTGGCCGTGCCGTCAGTCTCGCCTTTCAATCCGTAGGATATTCAGTAGTGCTGGCCGGACGCAGGCTTCTGGAACTCGAGAAGACTGCGGCCTTGGCGGCCCCTGGTGATGGAAAGATGGTGGCTGTGTCCACAGATGTCAGTCGGCCTGATTCCGTCCAAGCAGCATTTACCAAAACAAAGGACGTTTTCGGCCGCTTGGACATTCTCTTTAACAACGCGGGCATAAACGCACCCAGTGTCCCGATGGAAGACCTGACGTACGAACAGTGGACTCAAGTTTTGGGCATCAATCTCACTGGAGCCTTTCTCTGTGCCCAAGCAGCCATCAGACTGATGAAGACACAGCAACCGCGGGGTGGACGAATTATCAACAATGGCTCAATTTCAGCGCACGCACCTCGCCCTAACTCGGCGCCTTACACTGCAACAAAGCACGCGATCACGGGGCTAACAAAGTGCATCGCGCTCGACGGCCGTAAGTATGACATAGCCTGTGGCCAGATCGATATCGGCAATGCTGCCACGGAACTCACCGATCCGATGGCAGCCGGTGTGCCCCAAGCCAACGGCACAATGGCGGTTGAAGCCAGGATGGAGGTAACCGATATTGCTAAGGCGGTCTTGTACATGGCGAGTCTGCCTTTGGACGCCAATGTGTTATTCATGACATTGATGGCCACGAAGATGCCCTTCGTCGGGCGCGGGTGATCGAAGGCAGGCGCAATTTGGCAGGCTGAATCCCCAGATCCTGATTCATCTAATGAAACGGGCTTGCGAACAGAGTGCGCGCTTTCGCGAATCTCTAGGCCCATTCGCACCTGCGGTATTCAATATCAGTTGGGCAGGAGAAAAGCAATCGCTCAACTGGTTTCATACGGCTCGAGAACTATCCGAGCGCTGGCACCATCAGCAGCAGATCCGCCTGGCGACAACCGGCCCAGCCTTCTGGAGCTTAAACTATATCATCTGGTGCTCGACTGTTTTATGCGAGGGCTACCCTATCTCTATCGCTATGTTGAGGCACCACGCGGGACCTTAGTCCTCGCACGGGTATCCGGCGAATGCCGAGGTTGCTGGTTTCTGTCCAAGGACGTCCAAGGCTGAAGCGCTCCTGCGCAGAATTCGCATCGAGGATAACGATTCCACAGGATTTAGCTTGGCGTCTATTCCCCAAAGGCGTTGATCCCAAGCCCGCTCGCTTAGCGATTCAGATCGAAGGAGATCAGGGCCTGGGGGAACGGACCCTCGAACTCACCGCCATTGTTGGTTAAATCTATTCTTAGCGTACCGGTGTCCCACACAATTTGCGTCTCGATCTTTTGGTACGGGAGTACGACTGACAGGTACTGACAAGTAATGGAGTTCAAGCGATGTTGGGATTGCTAAAACGTCACGCGGTTGAGGTTTTGCTCAAGGCCGGTCACAAGCGAACCGACCTTGGCCGCCTGACGGAATCTCGTCAAGCTCCGTCCTGCGCATCGCAGGGGAGGCGTCAATCGTTTGCATGTGGGCTTATCGAGTCGCTTGGCTCACCCGCATGTTCCGGGCCATATTATCTGCACTCAGTTCGTGGGTCATCTACACAAACTCGTAAACACATCAATTCTGCTCTTGAGGTAGTTTCAAGGAATTCCGGTCTGCTTTTGCCTTCTTTGTGGCTATCGTAACGTCCACCCACTTATCAGCCGTCCTTATGTCATCCGCGTTTGCTTTGCCGTTGCCGCACTGGATGTCAGCGCGTTCCCGGTACATCAGGTTCATATAAGCCATCGCATCGTCATAATCGGATCGCAAACTTATGGCCTTCGTGAGCATTTCAATGGCCTCTTTGACGCGTTCTTCGTTTTTTGCGCGAATGTCCCAACATTCCGTGGTGTTAATCAGCGTCTTATCTGCTTTCAGTCCGATTTTTGCACGCACTTCCATGCGTGGCTGATATGCCTCCGTCCAATCAATTACGCCAATGGCGTAGTAAGTTTCAGAATCGTCCGGGTCGATGGACAATACTTTCCTGTGGTATTCCTTCGCGCTGTCCCACTTTTTCATATTGAAATAAAGGGACGCAATACCCTTCAGGCTGGAGAGTCTTTGGTCGAGAGTGGAATTCAGTGCGAGAACCTGCTCAAATTGGGTAACCGACTGTAGGGCTATTTGGTTGTTGTATGGATTGTCCGCGCCGGGGAGGTACTGCTGTGCGTAGGCGGTACCCAGATAGAGATGTGGTGTCACACTGGTCGGATCAAGTGCTGCAGCCTTCTCGAAATGTCTGATCGCGTCCTCGTATTTGGCTTGTTTGTACGCCGAAACTCCAAGGTCGAGTTCTGTCTCGGCGTTCAGATTTTGCGCGTTGCAGGTGAAGACAGTGATCAACCAGAAACTGGCAATCGAAAGTGGAAGCCGAAAGGCACCAAACATCGAAGCCTCCTTCATCGAAGCAGCAAGATTGTGTATTGCCGGACCGCCGACGGATACATACTACCTTAGACACTAATCGAAGAATTCGCGTTCCGCTAAGCTGGCAGGATTGATCGGGGCTAAACAAGAGCACATTGCGAGGACTGGAGGGGAATCAGCCCATGTCCGGCAAACAAGCAGCTCCAAATTAGGGACAAGGTGAACTGCGACTATGCCCCACGACCAGCAGAACGCATTTTAAAGAGCAGATGCCTCGGCGAGTGGTCCGCATAGCCGTGGGACCTGAGTATCCGCGTGGGGCGAATTATTTCACCTCACCGCTCTTCCAGTTCTCCGGGTCGCTGAAGTATTGGGCGACTAAGTCCGGATCGAGCGACTCAATCGCTCGAGAATTGTTGATGCTTGATGCGCAATAATCGGCTATGTCGGACACGCACGTATCGACCGGCTCCCAATCGCGGCCAATCCGCTCGCTGATCTTGAGCAGAACGTCCCAGCGCTGGGCGATGCCGATCGCTGTCTTGGTGATGGCCTGGGCAAGCGCACGCATCCCTCGGTCGCCAATTCGACTTGGCTGTTGTGCTGGACAAAGCCAGCCAAGAGGCCTTGGTGTATTGACAAATGAAGATGCAATCACATGTTGCTAAAGCAATTCAGACCTACTCCGTGCACCTCCGTGCAGTGACAACCGGATACAGACTGGCTACCCTTCTAAACGGCGCCGAAACTAAAACCTCTCTGCTGCGCTTTAGACGACAATTTCCGTCTTCGCGAGGCAAATTTATGAAGAAGAAGTGCTGGACGCTTTGGAAAGTAGCTCTTCTGGTACTGGTTTCGTGCTCGACCCTACTCGCACAGCATGCGCCAGTTGGTTCTGAGCGGGCTGTTCCCGTTCACCTTCAGGATGGAGATGAATTTACCACCCCTTTGTCTCGGCTGCTACGCTACGGCGAACTGCTATTTAACGCAAAATTCACGGTCCAAGACGGAGCTGGGCGTCCGCTCTCGAAGGGTACGGGCGCTCCGCTTTCTGACCTAAGTTCTCCGCTGCTGTTCCCGCGGAACTTTGATCGCTTGTCCTCGCCTGAGGCTAATGCCTGCTCTGGTTGCCACAATGCCCCCAACAGCGGCGGAGGTGGCGATCGCGTCACAGAGGTTTTCGTTTTGGCGCAGCGGTTTGACCGGCTCACGTTTGACCACGGTGACAGTATGACATTGCGAGGAGCCGTCGATGAATCTGGCAGTTTTGTCACGATGGAAAACGCGTCGAATGAGCGAAAAACGATTGGCATGAACGGATCGGGCTATTTAGAGATGGTCTCGCGGCAAATGACCGCGGAATTGAGGGCTATTGCCGCTGCAATGCCGCCAGCGTCAAGTAGCGCGCTCATCAGCAAGGGAATTTCGTTTGGCACATTAACGCACAGAATCGACGGTACTTGGGACACCTCAAAGGTTGTGGGACTCCCTGCTCCAAGCCTGACGTTGACAGGCAGCAATCCTCCGAGCCTTACAGTCCTTCCATATCACCAAGCTGGCGCAGTGGTCTCCATCCGACAGTTCACAAATAACGCCATGAACCATCATCACGGGATGCAACCAGAGGAGCGGTTTGGATTGAATATTGATGCCGACGGTGACGGCGTTGTGAATGAATTGACTGTTGCTGATGTAACGGCGATTTCGCTGTTTCAGGCGACCTTACCTGTCCCTGGACGGGTGATTCCGAACGACCCCGCCATCGAACGTGCAGTCTGGAATGGCGAAAAAGCTTTTGATCAAATCGGTTGTAACAGCTGTCACATCGATGCCCTGCCTCTTGATAAGAAGGGCTGGATGTACACGGAGCCTAATCCTTACAATCCGGCCGGTAACCTGCAGGTCGGACCAGTAAATTATCCCGGAACGGCGCCTCCCCTTACAGTTGATTTGACCAGCGAGGCACTACCGCAACCACGGCTTCACCCAAACGCAAATGGCGTGGTCATGGTACCCGCTTACACGGATCTCAAACTGCACGACATCAGTGCGACCGGTGATCCAAAAACCGATCCAGAATGCGAACCGCTTGACCAGAACCAGTCCGCAGGATCACCGGAGTTCTTCGCGGGAAATTGTAAGTTCATCACTCGCAAACTGTGGGGATTTTACAATCAGGGTGGAGCGTTCATGCATCACGGAAAATTCACTACCGCGAAGGAGGCTGTTGAAGCGCACAGTGGAGAAGCACTTTCTTCCCGCCAAGCATTCGACGCGTTGCCCTCCAATCTGCGCGACGACCTGATCGAGTTCTTGAAATCCCTTCAAGTCCTACCGCGGGGAAGCAAGTCTTTGGTCGTGGATCAATACGGCAACCAAAAGCCTTGGCCGCTGGCCATGGCATCCGCGCAATGAGATGAAAGAAAGCGGCTCGGCTTGACCACGTTTCCAGGCCCCTTTACAACTTGTCCGAAGTGCGGAAGCACAAAAGGCGAGCCTCGAAACAAAGATCGATCCTGATGAAGCTTTCGCCTTCAGGTCGAATGCAGGCAGCAACCATTCTGCGAAAAGCTGTATGCTTTGTACTCGTGCGATCAGCGGAATTAGTCTTCTACATGGTTTACCTGATTGATGCAGCTTAGAATCGAGTATCGGCTGTATATGAGGGGATGCGGGTATCCGCGAGAACATTAGCGCCCACGCTTCTGCCCGTTGCACCTCTCGGCATACGTAACATTGAGGCAATTGATCGACATTCCAGACAAGCACATCGTTCTCGTCGGATAAATCGAGTCAGTCCGCCATGCCCCTGGCGGGTTTCCTTTCACCCCTAACCAAAGAAAGGAGCAAACATGTTCACACGCGTAGTAGAACTGGCACTGGAACATCCATGCTGCTCGACATTCATCGATCGTGGTTCGTTGAAAATTGCTGAGTGATCGGGCGCGCGTCATTCAGCGCAAACGAGTTCTGTTTCGGCGAGTCAAGAGACCGATGGCTCTGAAATGCCTTGGTCAAGAATAAAGGAGACAACTATGAAAATCGTAGTGATCGGTGGTACTGGACTCATTGGCTCAAAGCTTGTCAACAAGCTTCGTGAGCAGGGACACGAGGCGGTAGCGGCAGCACCCAACACAGGCGTCAACACCCTTACGGGCGAAGGACTGGCCGAAGCGTTGAAAGGTGCCTCGGTAGTCGTTGACGTATCAAACTCTCCTTCCTGGGAAGACGCAGCAGTGCTGAAGTTCTTTGAGACATCGACTCGCAACCTCCTCACCTATGAAGCGGCCGCAGGGGTCGGGCATCACGTTGCGTTATCGGTTGCGGGAACCGACCGGCTGTCCGAAAGCGGCTACTTCCGGGCTAAGATTGCTCAGGAGAAATTGATCAAAGAATCTTCAATCCCCTACTCCATCGTGCATGCGACGCAGTTCTTCGAGTTCCTCAAGGGCCTTGCCGACGTTTCCATGGTGGGCGACAAGGTGCATCTGCCTCCTGTGCTTTTCCAGCCGATGGCTGCAGATGATGTCGCGAGTGCCGTGGGGAGGATTGCAGTAGGTCAGCCGGTAAACGGCATCGTCGAAATTGGAGGCCCAGAACAGTTTCGCTTGGATGAACTAGTCCGGCGGCGCTTGGCCTCGCTCAAAGATTCCCGCGAAGTTATCGCTGACCCAAAAGCGCTTTACTCCGGCGCGAAAATCAGCGAGAGAACATTGGTTCCGGGCAATAACGCACGACTCGGCGAGACTCGTTTCGAAACGTGGCTGACTCAGCCCGCAGCACAGATTCCGAGTGCGCATTCTCAGCCCACAGGCGTCGCAGTGGTGGCCAAGGAGAAAGAGAGTCATAAAAAAGCGAGCTGATATCGCCACCGCGAACGCCACTGGTGGGCGGGGATTGGGAAAGTACATCGCCCGTCGAACGTCCCCGACACGCGATGAGATTGCTCAATTGGCCTTCAGTTTGTACCAGGCACGTGGCCGGCAGGACGGCCACCATGTCGAAGATTGGCTGCATGCGGAACAAGAACTCGTCCGGCACCAGGCCTAGCGGCGAAGTTCCGGACGAATAACCACGGCGCATTGAAAATGTCTCCGATCAAGCGAAAGGATAATTTATGACACTCCAAAAACTAGTTTTGGTGCTGGCATGTCTCATGTCCAGCACGCTGCTGGCACAGGAAGCCAAGGTAACAGAGCTCTTTTCGAAAGACATGGCTAACATTCCTGGCAAAGAAGGTGTGATGATCATCGTGGATTATCCGCCGGGCAGTGTAGACCCTATCCATCGTCACAATGCACATGCGTTTGTCTATGTGCTGGAAGGCTCGATAGTGATGCAAGTGAGAGGCGAAAAAGAAGTGACTTTGACGCCTGGCCAGACATTCTATGAAGGCCCCGATGATGTTCACGTCGTTGGGCGGAACGCAAGCAAAACCAAACCGGCGAAGTTCGTCGTGTTCTTCGTGAAAGACAAAGGCGCTCCGATACTGGTACCCGCCAACTAAAACATTGAACTGCGAGTAGTTCTACTCACATTCGGCTGTTTCACTCGCGTCACAGCTTGCTAACGGAAAACCTCGCACTGCGTTAACAGGTGATCGTGTTCAAGCGCCAACACCGGCGCCCAAGGCTGACTGCCTCCGAAAGGCTGTTCTGGGTGCTGCTGCATCGTTTCTGGTCTTCGTGGAAAACAGCACTGGTCGTGGTTTCGCCCGATACCGTGGTGCGTTGGGCACCGTGCTGGCTTCCGACGGTATTGGCGGCTGATCGCACGAGTACAAGGGCCGATTGGTAGGAAGCCTGTGACCAACGACATCTGCGAACTTATCTGCAAAATGATGGCCGAGAACCCCACTTGGCGTGCTCCCCGGATTCACGGTGAACTCCTGATGCTCGGGTTCGACATCTCTGAGCGTAGCGTCTCCCACTAGATGGGGCGTGCTTCGAGAATGGGGATAGCAGGCAGCGCTGGCTGACTTTTCTTCGCAATCACCCGGAGGCCATCGCCGCGATGGACTTTTTTATCGTGCCGACCGCCACCTTCAGCCTGCTTTACTGCTTTTTCATCACTGTTCACGATCGGCGGCGCATCTTCCACTTCAAGGTCACACACTACCCCACGAGCACTTGGATCGTGCAGCAGTTACGGGAAGCCTTTTCTTTAAGCCGTCAGCCACGTTTCTCATCCTCGATCACCCAAGTACGGCGCGGTGGGTCGGTAGCTGTCGCCGCGAACTGCTGGACCACGTCATTTGCCATCAATCCGTTGCACCTGACGCGACTGCTCGCTCTTTCTTTAGTTGCCTCACCCGGGAATGGACAATTCAGATAAGTAAGTTTCCCCCGATAATCAATATGTTCTCCTCCTTAGTTGGTTACACACCAAAGCGTTGTCGGGCATGGGAGGCGACATCGTCCTCGAATAAATTACTTGCGCCTATAGTCCTACAACGCATCGAAGCTTCGGTTAAAGAGGCACTGCATGGCGCGCGATGTACTCGTCCATGGATCGATCGGGCCCAATGTAGTGAAATGCTTCCCCATAGTCGAGCCCGAATCTTCGGCCGGTGGCGCGATCGCTAGTTTCAAGCGCAACTTTCGTGTACTCGTTAATGGCGTCGCGGTCGGCTGCTGATAGCGCCGGCAAATGCAGCTTTCGTTCGACCAGAGAGGCGTTCAGCTCCTTAATCATGTGCGTCACCATGGTCCGGCAGGCCCTCAGGCAAGCGAGTTTGGTTTCGAAAGTCGAGCCAATGTCTACGACAAGATTAACTAGTTGCGGGCCTCTAGCAAAATAGTATTTCTCTGACACGCTGTGCGGCTTCAAACCTGCTGCAAAGTGTTCCGGCATGTCCAAATGGCCCCCGGCCATCCAGCAGGCCGCTTCTACGGCCTGCGCAGTTATGTAGTGATCAGGATTCTCCTCGTAGTGCCCCCAAGGGTCGTAGCTGAATACTGTGTCGACCCTTAAGAGGCGAAACAGAAAGATCAGTCTCGCACGTATTTCGGTGCGAGCCAGGTCGTCCATGCGATGGTTTCGATAGCCGAGGTCGAACATCTGCTTCAAGCCGGAAACCTTTAAGAAATTCTGTGCATCTCGCTCGTTACCCAGCACGGTTTCACCCAGCGTGAGGTCATAGGAGTCCTTTTCGTCGTTGCTTGTTCGGATGAAAACCCCGGTATACCCCTCGTCCAGGAGTTTGGTTACCGTTCCGCTGGCAAAGAATGGCCCATCATCCAAATGGGGTGTGACCAGGGCCAGCACCTTGCCCTTGTGCGGTCTTCCGGACACAGCACGCTCGATCACAACTTCCGTCGTCGGTGCAGTTTGGGCGCATAGTTGCGGAGCACTCAACAGTCCTGCGGCAAAAGCCCCTTTGAAAAGGTCACGTCGTTCCACTACAGCTATCCTCCGTTAATCGAGCCGCCCTAGTCAGAAACACCGACAATGATACGTTCAGTCGCGGGCACTTCGTCATAAATAGTATCGACAGGAATGTTGATAGAGCAGGATCGACCGAGACGGCCTCGATGCCGACTGTTGACAACATCGAATAGTCTGTCCGGCGGCAATCTAGCGAAGTTCCGGCAGCCTGCAATCGAGGCCGCAGCAAGTTGGCTGCGTCCGACAAGTTGTTGACCACGTCTTGTTCCGAGAAGTGCCTGTGCTCCAGCGCCGCGATGACTGGGCCAAGCTCATATGATTCAGTTGGCACACGGCGGGGCGCCACCGATACAGAGGTATGTACAGCGATCTCGTAAGTTATTAAAAAACGGGCCTGTGCCTCGCCAAAACTCTGTTCGGCGCTAAAATCAACAATTTGCGAACTTGCTCAACCAGCCAATCTGCTGTGAGTGTTCCCTATGTTTCGCTTCCTTCTCCTCTGGTCGAGAGCAATCCTCAGGCTCTTTCG
>Ga0126379_10001418_pt1 | contig 14574 bp, 11 predicted proteins | sample PanSoiMetPlot_24_FD_92640 | JGI IMG/M metagenome (GOLD analysis project Ga0126379, IMG submission 92640) | Tropical forest soil microbial communities from Panama - MetaG Plot_24 | ecosystem: Environmental > Terrestrial > Soil > Tropical forest > Bulk soil | place: Panama | collected 2016-02-17 | reverse complement strand
GGATCGCGCAGCGGGAAGGATTCAACGCTGATTTCCGCCACATTCCGTTCGGCAATGTGCTCGGCGAAGACCGGAAACTAATGAAAACCCGTTCGGGTGAGAACGTCCCATTGCGACAATTACTCGAAGAAGCCTGCACTCGCGCGCGCAAGATCATTGAAGAAAAAAATCCGGAGTTGAGCGAGGCGGAGAAAACCGACATCGCGCAGATCATCGGAATCGGCGCGGTGAAGTATGCCGACCTCGTCCAATATCGAATGACCGATTACGTGTTTTCGTGGGACAAGATGCTGGCGTTGCAGGGAAATACCGCACCGTATTTGCAAAATGCTTACGTTCGAATTCGGTCGATCTTTCGCAAAGCGGGCGAATCCGTTCCGAAGATCGACAGATTCACGCTCAACGACGCGCCCGAAATCAATTTGGCGAAGCGGCTCTGCCAGTTCGGCGAGGTCGTGCCGCAAGTGCTGAACGATTTTCGCCCGAACATTCTTGCAAATTATTTGTTCGAGTTGGCAAACAGCTTTCACGCGTTCTACGAAGCGTGCCCGGTCCTCAAATCCGACGAACCGTTGCGCAGCTCACGGCTCGCTCTGTGCGATCTGACCGGTCGCGTTTTAGAGCGCGGGCTCGATTTGTTAGGCATTAAAGTGCCGGAAAAGATGTAAGCCTTGCGAAGGCGGGCTGAGCGTCCGACCTTTTCGGTCACCGTGAACGCTCAGCATCCACGCATTCCGACTTGCACCTACCGGTTGCAGCTCAACCGGTGGTTCACGTTTGCGCAAGCGCGCGAGATCGTGCCGTATCTGCGCGCGCTCGGCGTCAGCGACGTTTACGCGTCGCCGTATTTCCAAGCCGGCCCGAATAGCATGCATGGCTACGACATTGTCGATCACAACCGGCTCAACTCGGCGATTGGTTCGCGGGAAGATTACGACGCGTGGATCGCGGAATTGCAGAAACACGGGATGGGGCAGGTGCTCGATTTCGTTCCGAATCACATGGGCGTGACCGAGCCGGGAAACAAGTGGTGGGACGATGTGCTCGAGAATGGGCCGAGCTCGATGTACGCGCCCTACTTCGACATCGATTGGCGTCCGCAAAAAGAAGATCTGCGCGATAAAGTTCTGCTGCCGATCCTGACCGATCAATACGGACGGGTGCTCGAGCGCGGCGAGTTCCAGGTTCGCTTCGAGGAAGGCGCATTTTATTTGCAATACGGCCATTTCAGATTGCCGATCGCGCCAGGAACTTATCGCTACGCGCTCGAGATCGCGCTCGAACATCTCGCCGAATACAAAGACGAAGACTTTTACGCTGAGTTCCAAAGCATCCTGACCGCGCTGGAATATTTGCCGCGCCGAACGGAAATCGGTCCGGAAAAAATCGCCGAGCGCGCGCGCGAGAAGGAAATCGTGAAACGCCGACTGGATCGGCGTTGTCAGGAAGCGCCGCAGGTCCAGCGCGCGATTGAGAAGGCGCTCGCGCAAATCAACGGTCACGCCGGCGACGCGCGCAGTTTCGACAAACTCGACGAACTACTCAACGCGCAATCCTATCGCCTCGCGTTCTGGCGCGTGGCTGCCGAAGAGATCAATTACCGTCGCTTCTTCGACGTCAACGAGTTGGCCGCGATCCGGATGGAATTGCCCGAAGTCTTCGACGCCGCGCATCAGCTGGTTGTCGATCTTGTCCAGCGCGGCGCCATCACCGGACTGCGAATCGATCACCCCGATGGTTTGTATTTGCCCAAGGAATATTTTGAAAAACTCCAACGCCGGTGCGCAAAAGTCCTCGGGATGTCGCTACCGAAAGATGGGCGCGCGGTTTACATGATTGCTGAGAAAATTTTGACCGGATCGGAGAAGCTGCGCGCTGACTGGGTAATTCACGGGACGACTGGTTACGATTTCGCGAATCATGTCGCGCACGTGTTGGTCGACGCCTCGGCCGAAGGCGCGATCACGAAAGCGTTTCATCGCTTCATCGGTCACACGACGCACTTCGGCCACCTCGTTTACGCCAAGAAACGTCTCGTGATGAGGATCGCGCTCGCGAACGAAGTGGAAGTGCTCGGAAGCATGCTTGATCGGTTGTCGGAAAAAAATCGCTGGTATCGCGACTTCACTTTGGAAGCGCTTGCGCGTGCGGTCCGGGAAACAATCGCCTGTTTTCCGGTTTATCGCACTTATCTCGCGCCCGGTCAGCCGATAAGCGAGGACGATCGACAAGTGATCGAGCGCGCAATCGCATCGGCCAAACGGCGCAACGCCGCGATCGAAGAATCAATCTTCAATTTTTTGCGCGACATTTTGTTGTTTCGCTTTCCTGAAAATCTCGACCCTGAGGGGCGCGAGGAGCACATGCATTTCGTGCTCAAGTTTCAACAATTCACCGGCCCGATCATGGCGAAGGGCGTCGAGGACACAGTCTTTTATATTTTCAATCGCCTGGCTGCGCTCAACGAAGTCGGCGGCGAGCCGCAGCAATTCGGGATCAGCGTTGATACGTTTCATCAGTGCAACTTTGATCGACATCAGAATTGGCCGGCGACTTTGCTCGCGACTTCGACGCATGACACGAAGCGGAGTGAAGACGTGCGCGCGCGCATGCTCGCGATCTCGGAGATGCCGGATGTATGGCGGCGTTCGCTGCAAAAATGGCGGACGGTAAACCGGCGTTGGAAAAAAGAAGTCAACGAATCGGAAGCGCCCGATTCGAACGAGGAGTATCTGCTCTATCAAACGTTGCTCGGCACGTGGCCGATGACCGCGAACGCCGCGCCCGAGAAAAAAGTCGACGCAAAATACGTTGAACGAATTCAGAATTACATGACCAAAGCACTCAACGAGGCGAAGCTGAACACGAGCTGGATTCAGCCGAACGAAGCCTGGCTCACCGCGACGCGCGATTTTGTCGCCAAGATCTTGGAGCCGGGCGCAAAGAACAAATTTTTGACGACGTTTCTACCAGCCGCGGAAGAGATTGCGCGGCTCGGCGCAATCAATTCGCTCGCGCAAACGTTGCTCAAACTCACGTCGCCGGGAGTCCCGGACGTTTATCAAGGCAACGAAGTCTGGGATTTCTCGTTGGTGGATCCCGACAATCGCCGTCCAGTCGATTACAAACGTCGCGCCGAGATGCTGTCTTGTTTAACGAGCAAAAAGCCGGAGGAGCTTTTGCAAAACTGGCCGGACGGCCGGATCAAAATGCTTCTCACGCAGCGCGCGCTGCATTTTCGAAATGAAAATGTCGATCTGTTCCGAAGCGGAAACTATTTGCCGCTCCGCGCGAGCGGAACCTTCGCCGATCACGTGATTGCGTTTGCGCGACATCTGGACCGGCAATCCGTGATCGTCGTCGTGCCTCGGGTTTCGTCGCGCATTGGTTTCCCGCCAGTTGGTGATCGTTGGAAAGATACCGCGATCGAATTGCCGGACGGTTTTCCGCTCGAGCGGTGGCGGCAAGTGATCACCGGCCACGAATTTTGGATCAAAGGCCGGCAGGTCCGTTTGGCCGATGCGATGTCGATCCTGCCGTTCGCGATGATTGCGAATCAGTGATGCGCGCCTTGGACGAACTTGTCGACTAAATCACCGAGCCATTGGGAAAAGCTACCGAGGTTTCTCGCAAGATCGGCGCCGAAGCTCCCGAAACTGATGTGCGGCGAGACGATGATCAGCATCACGCAGAGCAGAATGAGGTTCATCAAATAGATCACGACCAGAGAGAAAAAGGTCCCGTGATCCCGCAGGTCGGTCTGATTTTTTGGAATCATCCAGATCGTGAACGTGAGATGAAACGCCCAAGTGGCGCCGATGACCGCGTAAAGCAGGCGGCCGTAGGGATGCACGTTATAAAAAAGACTGAGCGCGCCAAAAATCGCGATCGCAAGGATGCTGTAGATCGGGAAAAAATACGGCGCGAGCGCGATCCAGAAATTCGTCCGGTTGGTGATGACGTGACCGCCGTCGCGGCCGACACGAAAATGGCTGACCCGGCCACCCATCAACCAAATCCAAACCGCGTGTGTGAACTCGTGACCGAAGACGTAAATCAAGACTGGCCGCGGCAATCCAGCGAACGCGATCAGCCAAAGCACGACGCCGAGTGAGAAAAACCAAAATTCCTGTCCGGCCCAGAGCCGTTCGGTCAACGTCGCGCGCGCGAAGACGGTGAAAAACGTTTGGGTCAGGATCCCGCAAATGGGCAGGAGGAAAATTGCGAAGACAAATTTCACCCAGCGCGTCGGCACCATTAACGGCGTCATCGTGGCCGAGCCGCGCCTGGTCGGCACGACGTAGGGCGGAACCTTTACTCCGCCACTTTGCCTGCGCGCGCCTACCATTGATCGGCGATTCATCGGGGGGATTGTAGCGCAAATCTGGTCTGGAACGGAAGGAGAAGCGTCAGGCGCGACCCATATACGCGCCAGTACGGGTGTCGATCTTGATTGCTTCGCCCTCTTTGATGAACAGCGGCACGTTGATCGTTTTTCCGGTTTCGAGCTTGGCCGGTTTCGTAACATTGCTGGCGGTGTCGCCGCGCACGCCGGCGGCCGATTCAATCACTCTCAAGCTGACCGACGCCGGCAATTCCATCTGGACTGCTTTCCCGTCGGCATAGAGGACCTGAATTGCAAGATTCTCCACCAGATAATCTTTCGAGTCACCGACGAGATTTTCCTGCAACGTGATCGTGTCGTAGGTCTCCGGGTCCATGAAATGGTAGCCGTTGTGGTCTTTGTAACTGAACTCGAGTTGCTTTCGCTCGATATCAACCAGCTCGACTTTGTCGGTCGAGCCGAGGCGAACGTCCGCGCTGTTGCCGGTGTTGAGGTAGCGAATGATCGCCTGCACGAATGCGCGTTTGTTTCCCGGAGTGCGATGATGCACTTCGAGCACAATCGCGGTGTTGCCGTTGTATTTGATCGCCATTCCCTTGCGAATATCGTTAGCCAGCGCTGCCATAAGAAGTTGATTTGGTGGTTGAAGTTGAGAGGGGAACGGAGCGCGGACTCTACACCCGCTCAGAGCAACTTCAAGCGCGTCAGGTCCTGGGAATCCACTACGCCCACCGGCACTTTGTCATCATCAACCACGACCAAATCGTCGATCCGATGAGTCTCGAGCAACTTCAAAACCTCGACTGCGAGTTTGTCTTTGTGCACCGTGACCGGATTCAGCGTCATCAGATCGGCCACGAGACGTTCGCCCACTTTGGGATCGGACTGAAAATGCCGCGCGAAATCGCCATGAGTGAAGATTCCAAGAAGTTGTCGATCTTCGCCCGCCACTACCGCCGCGCCCGCGCGGACGCTCGACATCGCTTTGAGCACATCGCGCACGGTGGCTGTTTTGGGAACGACGGCCATCGATTCGCGCGGTCGCATCACTTGATGCACGCGCATGAGCAGGCTGCGTCCAATTTTTCCACCCGGATGAAATTTCGCGAAATCTTGTTTGTCGAATCCGCGCGCTTCCAGCAAAACCATCGCAATCGCGTCGCCTAGTGCGAGCATCGCGGTTGTGCTCGATGTCGGCGCAAGATTTAACGGACACGCTTCCTGTTCGATGTTCACATCGAGAACAACGTGCGCGTTGTGCGCGAGCGTCGAATCGGCGTCGCCACACATCGCGATAATTTTTACCTGAAACCGCGCGATCGCCGGCAAAATGCGAACGAGCTCTTCGGTTTCGCCGCTCGAGCTCAAGGCGAGAACGACGTCGCCGTCTGCGATCACCCCGAGATCGCCATGCATCGCGTTTAACGAATCGAGCACGACCGCCGGTGATCCGGTACTGGTCAGCGTGGACGCGATTTTGCCGCCGACATGGCCTGATTTCCCAACGCCGACAACCACGACTTTCCCGCGCGCATCGACCGCGTCCTTTATCAACGCGACCGCGCGCGAGAAATCGTCGCCCAAACGTTCCCGCAACCGTTGCAGTTCCTTAATTTCGATGTCGAAAACGCGTTTCGCTTTCTCCAAGTAGTCCATTTATCTTGACAATTGTGCGCCGGAGGAGTCTAACCGGCAAGAACCGACCTTAACCTGGGGGAGAAAGCAATGAAGAAGCTTGTGGGAGTGGGAATTTTACTTGTGGCCGCGAGCTTTGTTTTCGCGCAGACGCCGGAAACGCAAAAGAAGGCAAGTACCACCTTTACCAAGAAGCGGACGAAAGTTGCACCGAGCCCGACTCCGCCGCCGGTAGTCCATAAAGAAAATACCGATGGCGTTCTCCCCCGGATGTCCCGGGGTGGAAATCCGTTCCAAATGTTCAATCCGAAGGCCCCGGCGAAATACGGGAAGGCGGAGGACAACACCGAGCTCGATCCCGAAACTGGCAAATGGAAGGGCATCAAGCTCTTCACGATTAATTTTTGATTTCCGTTCAGTGTCTCACTGGACGAACTCGTTCGATAGGCGAGGGTTGATGTCCACCATTGAACGAATCGACTGATCCAGGGCCAGTCGTCGCGTTCTATTGCGCGACTTTTCTAAAACCGGAGATGCTCCACATCTATCGACAGGTCACCGGTCTGCGCCGCGTCCGGCCGCACGTCATCGCCCAAAAACGCGAGAACGCTGAAAAATTCCCTTTCGCCAAAATCGACGTCGTGCCGAAGCCGGCGGCGCATTTTTTCCGGCGACTCTGGTTCAGACAAATTTTTAACAAGCCGTGGCAGCTTTCGGTGAGCGAGGTGCGCCAAATCCTAAGCGTGATGGACCGCGAGCGAGCGCGACTGCTCCACATTTTTTTTGGACACATTGCCGTGCACCTTCTTCCGCTGATCCGGGCCTGGCCGAAGCCGAGTGTCGTTTCATTTCATGGCGCGGACGTTTTGGTGGACATGGAAAAGCGCGCCTATCGAAAAGCGACGCGAGAAATGCTAAAAGCGGTCACCCGCGTGTTTGTTCGTTCCGCGTCGTTGCAAGAGGCGTTGCTCGATCTCGGATGCGATCCAAACAAGATCGACATCGTCCGCACGGGAATTCCGCTTCAGGAATTCCCGTTTCGCGAGCGCGCGTGGCCGGAGAATGATGAATGGCGTTTTCTTCAGGCGAGCCGGCTCGTGCAAAAAAAAGGGATCGCGACAACGCTCCATGCCTTCACCGTTTTCTTGAATCATTATCCGAAATCGACTCTCACGATCGCTGGCGAAGGTCCAATGCTGACCGAGCTCAAGGAATTGACCCGCAAATTGAAAATTGCTGATCGCGTGGTGCTGCCTGGATTTCTCGCGCCGGAAAAATTGCACGAGATTTATTATGCCTCGCACATTTTCCTGCATCCGAGCGAGACGGGTAGCGATGGAAATCAGGAAGGCATTCCGAACTCGATGTTGGAAGCAATGGCGACCGGTCTTCCGGTTTTTGCAACGAAGCACGGTGGAATTCCCGAGGCGATCGAAAACGGCATGAGTGGAATTCTCGTCCCGGAGCGCGATCACGAGGCGCTTTCGCAAGCGTTGCTCGACTCTGTGAAGGACCGAGCACTTCTTGCGCGACTTGCTCGCAATGGCGCAAACGTGGTCGCCGAAAAATTCGACCAGCGAAAACAAATTCAGCGGCTCGAAGAAATTTATTTGGGGATGATCGGCAAGTCGGGCTGAGCTTTCGCCGGTTCGTTGGTCAGTCGATTGAAAAAGAAGGCGAGCTGCTTTCGCCCCGCCGAAAACGACATGCGCTCGGTCGCGCGCCATTGCGTTTCGACAATCGCGGTCGCGCGCCCGGCGGTGTCTCTGATCAATTCCATCGCAATCGTTTTGATCTGGCCGGTGGTTCGTCCTTCGCCCGAATAATTTCCAAAGGCGAGACGATCGATTGTGCCGTCGCCGCCGACAGAAATTGTCCGGGCGAGGAGGGCATCGCCCGCGACCTGGCCGGGAACACGGCTGCGATCGAGTTGGAGGACGATTTTGTGTTGAGAAATGGTTCGCAAATAATCGGCGTAGCATTCGCGCTTGTCGTGGACGCGCAATTTTCCACGCGGAAATTTGAGTTCGTTCAAAAGCTTTTCGCCTTTCCGGCCGTCCAGATTGAAAACGGTGACTGGTTCCCCGTTGGCCAAGCAAATCTCCCGGGCGAGCAAGAGCGCGGCGAAATGATTTCGCGACGGCACATTCCATTCACGTGTGCCCACAAAAATTCCGCGCTGTTCGCCCGGCGGAACGGAAAATTTCCAAGCGCCGTCCTCGAGCGGATACGGCGTCGGAATAACCGCGACGGTCGAAGGATCGCGTTCCGGGCGCGCGCGTCGAAAAATGTCGGCGGCTTCCGGCGTGGTTGCGATGCAGCCGTCAGCTTGCGCGACGATGCGCATGAAACGCCCGAGTTTCTTTGGGTCGCGTAGTTGTTCGGCGATCTGGTGCAAACCGGTTTCTTTTAACGCGACAGCGACAGTCCGCTTCGCTTCCTGGCATTCCGCGAGCGCGCTCTCGCTTGCGCGAAAATTTCCCCGAAGGATGAGAAGGATCGGCCGTTTCTCTTCGATCGCATTTGTCGCCGCGCGATGAAACGAACCATTCGTGCAAGCGGCGAACGCGTGAAGATTGATCGGCGCGTGACCCGGCGCATCCGGGCCTACGGGTTCGTCATAATATTGTTCGAGGTCGCGTCCGCCGGGATTGAGGACGCTGAGGCGAAAATGATCTGCGTCGGTCGACGCCATCTTATTGATCGTCCGATTGCGGTGGAGAGGGAGTGGCCGCTTTCAATAACGCGCCGTCTTCCACTTCATCCATCGGTCCAACCGGAAGCGCGCGACGGACTTCGACTGGTGTTTCTTCCGCTTCTGGCTGGACCGGAATCGCGCGCAACACCGGTTTGCCATCTTCGCCGGCGGTCACGGGAGCGGCGCGTTGAATCCGAACATCAGGCGACGGTGACTCACTTTGCGGTAGATTGTCGATCTTTTCTGCCGGCACCGCTTGGGCGACCGGTGGTTCGTCCGCGCTTTGAATCGTCGACTTCAACGAATTGTAAGGATCGTTCTCGGTCACGAGCGTTGGACTTCTCAGCGCAACCGGTTTGACTTCACTCAAATCAGCCGCCAGTTGCGCGCGCGGGGCTTCCGATTTCGGTGGCGGTTCGTCCGCGACGATTCGCGGCCGCGCTTCGCCGTGCACATTGCATGGCTCGGTCGGGAGTTGCTTGCTCGTTCCGATCTCAACGTAAGTCGTTCGTTTTTGCACGGGATCGCCGGCCGGACTCTTGATCGTGTCGTAACACTTGTCGGTCGCGAGAAGTCCGGAACGCGTGCAAATCTCCACTTCTTTCAGCGTCGCCGGACGTTTGATTTCCTTTGGCGGATAATGTTCGGCCGCGGCATTCATCACATCCACCCAGACTGGCAACGCGATTTCGCGCCCGAACGCGCCGCGATAAATTTTTTGCGGTTTGTCGAATCCCGCCCAAACCGCGCAGGTAAAATTACTATCGTAGCCGGCGAAGAGCGCGTCGGTGAAATCGTAGGCCGTTCCGGTTTTGCCGGCCGCCGGAAATTTTTTCAAGCCGAACTCAGCGCGCGCCGCTTTCCCTGTGCCGGTCTCAAGCGCATCGACCAAGCAGGAATTCAATTCGTAAGCGGTCTCCGGTTTGATCACGTTTTCTTTTTTAACGGAACGTTGCGCGTTCCAGGTCGTGCCGTCCTTTTCTTCGATCTTCACTAAAATGTGCGGAGCGCTGGGGCGCCAGCCGCCGTTCGGAAAAATTGTGTAGCCAAGGGCGAGCTCGGCCAATGTCTCTTCACTGCTGCCGAGCATCGTCGCTGGATAGGGACGAAGACTCGATTTAACGCCGGAGGTCTTGATCAATTGCAAAACTTCGTCGAGTCCCGCGTCCATCCCGATTCGCACCGACGCGCCATTTTTCGATTTCGCCAACGCTTGCCGCGCGGTCATCGTTCCTTCGTAGCGATTGTCCGCGCTTTCCGGGCCCCATTCGCCAAGAATTCCTGTCATTCCGCCGATCATCACCGCTCGATTATCCAACGGCGAATCATCCACCAGCGTTCCGGGAAACATTCCTTGTTCGAACGCCGTTGCGTAAACGAACGGCAAGATCGCGGTGCCGGCGGGACGTTTCGCCTGTAGCGCGCGGTTGTATTGATTGTGCTCGAAATCGCGACCGCCAACCAGAACCACGATCCCGCCGGTTTCGTTGTCGATCCCGACCAGCGCGCCTTGCAGATAATCCGGGACCGGTTGGCTCGCCGCGGTACCGCTTGCTTTTGCCTTTTTGAAACTGGCGGCGTACTCCGCGTAGGTTTGATGGTCGTATCCGGGCTGCTGTTCGGCTTTGTCCAACCTCTGGCGGAGCGATTCCTCCGCAACCTTTTGAAGATCGCCATCGATCGTCGTGTAAATCCGGAAACCTTCGTTCATCGCCCGGCCCCAGCCGACGGTATTGATCACTTGCTGCCGGATGTAATCGACCGCGTAGTTTTGCCCCTGCGCGTTTTGGCGATTGCCCACAACCAAATCCTGCGATTGCGTGGCCGTGAACTTTCCGCTGTCGATCAAGCCGAGATCGCGCATCCGGCTGAGCGCGTAGTTGCGCGAGTCGCGCGCCGCCGCTTTGTCGTTCCACGGTGAAAGCCTGTTTGGACTTTTGATAATTCCGGCCAGCATCGCGCACTCGCTCAACGACATTTCACTCGCGTGTTTCCCGAAATATCCACGCGCCGCCGCTTCCGCGCCGTAAAGTCCGGCGCCGAAATAAATCTTGTTGAGATAGAGCTCGAGGATTTTTTGTTTGTTGAGATTGTCTTCAATCCGGCGCGCGACAAAAATCTCGAGCAACTTGCGGCGATAAGTTTTGCCTTTGAGCGCGAAACTGTTCCGCGCCAGCTGCTGCGTGATCGTGCTCGCGCCCTGCCGCACCCGGCCGGAAGTCAGGTTCTTCAACGTTGCGCGCACGATCCCCGAAAGCGCGTAACCGTGATGTTGATAAAATTTCGCGTCTTCCACCGCGACCACGGCGTTGACCAGGTCTTGTGGCAAATCCTTGAAGGGAATCGTTTCACGGTTTTCCACATAGATCTGGCCGAAGATTTTTCCATTTCGGTCCAGAATCACGCTGGCCGATTCCATTTGTTCGAGCTTGTTGAGATCGAATGTGGCGGCCTGAGTTTTCAAATCGGACAGCAACATCGAGACGTAGATCGCGAACCCGGCGACCACGAATACCGTCACGATGATCGGCACATAAAACTCCGGCCGCTTGTACCAACGCTCCCGAAAATGAAAGCCGGGCGGGGGAACGAGATAGCGGTTTGAGGAGTGACTTCTCACGGCAGCAGGGGCAGGAATCTAGGCACCAAACATCAAAGGCTCAATGGCAAGATCGCATTCTCGGGAGGATCGAGGCACTTTCGCCATTGGACGTTGGACGTAGGTCATTCAAGTTTCCGGATTGCAAATCGAACTCATCCAACTCATTGGCGACGTTATCCGTGCCCGCGGTCCGCAACCATTCGCCTGGTTCATGGAACAGGCGCTTTATCATCCCGTGCACGGCTATTATTCGAGCGATCGCGCGGAGATTGGGCGACGCGGCGACTATTTTACCAACGTCAGCGTCGGACCGCTCTTCGGGCAATTGCTCGCCGCGCAGTTCGCGGAGATTTGGGAACGACTGGGCAAGGCCGACAATTTCACCATCGTCGAGCAAGGCGCGCATCATGGCGAGTTCGCGCTCGACGTTCTCGATTCAGCGCGCCGCCGTTTTCCCGAATTCTTCGCCGCGCTGCGTTACCAACTCGTCGAGCCATTTCCGAAGCTGCAAGATCGACAATCGCAAACGCTGCGAGAATTTGGCGATCGCGTTCATTGCCAAAAATCGCTCGATGACTTGAGACCCTTCGTTGGAATTCATTTTTCGAACGAGCTTCTCGACGCAATGCCGATCAATCTCCCCGGGAAACTTGTCGGCCTCGACGACGACAAGTTCGTTTTCGTTGATTCGTCGAACGAACAAATCACAAATCAATCGCAGCTTGATTGGATTGAGAATGTGGCCGCCCGTTTGCAACGCGGTTTCATTCTCGCGATCGATTACGGCTTTCCGCGGGACGAATTTCGCGAAGTCATTCAAATTCGCGCGCAACATCGAATGCTCGATTCCCCATTTGAAGGAATCGGCGAGGCAGACATCACCGCACACGTCAACTGGACCGACATCGCGCAGCGCGCGGGAGAGAAGGGACTTCGCATCGCCGGATTTACCGACCAGCATCATTTCCTGACTGGGATCATTTCTGCATTTCCGGAAATTGTTGCCGAAGAAAAATCGAAGCGTGCTCTGCAAACGCTTCTTCATCCGGAAATGCTCGGTCGAAGCTTCCAAGTCCTTGCTTTGGCGAAGGATATCGATCTTGCGGACCCGCTGATCGGATTCAAGTTTGCACGGGACCCACGCCGGGAGCTTTGCCTTTAAAATGGCGACCGCGTGGACATTTGCATCTTGAGCGTTTCCACCTAACTTCCCACTCCCTTAACGGACAAATTTATGGCCGACGCCGCCAACAAATATCCTGAAAACGCCGCCGGAAAGTTCTATGTCGATGAGCAATGCATCGATTGCGATCTCTGCCGTGAAACCGCGCCCGCCAATTTCAAACGGAACGATGACGGCGGTCATTCGTTCGTTTACAAGCAGCCCGAGTCGCCCGAGGAGGAAGGTCTTTGCAAGGAAGCGATGGAAGGCTGCCCGGTCGAAGCCATCGGTAACGACGGCGCTTAAGTCGAGCATCGCGCGCGTCGCATAGCCGCGTAAATTCTCCGCGTGGGTTTCATTTTCACCATCATCGGGTTGATGGTCTCGCTGGATCTTCTCTGGTGGATTGTTCTCGCCCGCGCAACGAATCACACCGGGCGCGTAATCATCTCAATCTTCATGATCGCGATGATGGTTGGGCTGATCGCGATCATCGCGGCAAGAATGTCGCGCTCTGGCTGGGACCGATTCGTGCCGAAGTTTGCGGTCTCGGCCATTTTCATCTGGCATTTCATCGGCCTCGGATTGCTCGTGTTGATCGGCATCTTGTTGATCCCGATTTTGCTTGGGCAGAAAATTGTTTCTCGTCGTTCGCCGGCGAAAGTAGAACGGGCGGCGGAATCGAGCGCATGGAGTCGCCGCGATTTTCTCCGATTCGGCGCCGCGATATTGCCACCCGTCTTCACTTTGAGCGTAACCGGGATTGCCATGACGCAGCTAAACAGATTTCGGGTGCGACGTTTCGTTCTTCCGATTGTGGATCTTCCGAGCGAGCTGGACGGAATGACGATCGCGCAAGTAAGCGATATGCACGTGGGCCGCTTCACCAAAGGGCATGTTTTGGAAAAAATGGTGAGCACGGTGAATGAGATGGGCGCAGATCTCGTGTTGCTCACTGGCGATTTGATCAACGATGCGCTGGCGGATCTCGATGATGGCCTCGATCTCGTCCGCAGAATGGAAGCGCGTTTCGGCATCGCCATCATTGAGGGCAATCACGATTTGATCGAGAATCCGCGCGTATTTGAAACCCGCGTCCGGGCTTCCGGAGTTCCATTCCTCCTCAATGAATCGATGCTTGTCGATGTTCGCGGCGTTTCGGTGCAACTGCTCGGCACCCGTTGGCCGCGCGTTTATGGCGAAGGACGAGATGCTGCGATCGCCGCCGATGTTCAAACGGTGTTAGAGCAACGCGATTCTTCGGCGTTCCCGATTTTGCTGGCTCATCATCCCCACGCGTTCGATGCCGCGGCCGATGCGAAACTGCCGCTCACGCTTTCCGGTCACACGCACGGAGGCCAATTGATGTTGAATGAAGCGCTCGGCTTTGGTCCGGCCATGTTTCGTTATTGGTCCGGACTTTATGAGCGCGCCACCAGCAAAATGATTGTCTCAAACGGCGTCGGCAATTGGTTCCCATTGCGCGTCCACGCGCCTGCGGAAATTGTTCACCTCACGCTGAAGCGCGAAAACGCTTAGAGCCCGCGCCGGCAACTACGGTAGGCGGGCACAATAGGCGCTGCTTCCAGAAAAGACGAAGTCGAACGCGTTCTGAACACAGTTCGCATCGGTTGGGTGACAACTCCGTGCGCTGGTGCGGCGGGAGCGCGTCTCGCGATCGTGCGGCTCACGACTGCTGAATCGGTTGCCTGATACTTGTGACAACCTTCGTATTCATAAAATGCGATGTAAGTTCGTCGGTTCCGCAATTTGAACGACGCATTCCAGTTGAAGGTCGGGTCGAGCAGCAACGTGCCGATCTTGGATTGCCATTCTAGCCACGCGTGGGTGAGCGTATCTTCGGCGCGGCGTTTCCCGATTACTAATCGAACGTTGGTTGCGCCATTGGCCTGCATCCAATCGTAAAGGAGCAGCGCTTTTCCTTTGCAGTCGCCGACCTTTGCGATCTCAACTTCGAAAGGCGTTCGCCATTCGGACGAATACCGATATGGCATCGCGCGCAGTCCGATCATCCACTGATTTACTGCTAAGACCGATGGTCCATAAATCGCGGAGGCCGGTGCCGCCGTGAGAATCGGTTGGATACGCTCCATCTGGCGGTCGTATGGAGT
>Ga0126379_10001416_pt1 | contig 14581 bp, 13 predicted proteins | sample PanSoiMetPlot_24_FD_92640 | JGI IMG/M metagenome (GOLD analysis project Ga0126379, IMG submission 92640) | Tropical forest soil microbial communities from Panama - MetaG Plot_24 | ecosystem: Environmental > Terrestrial > Soil > Tropical forest > Bulk soil | place: Panama | collected 2016-02-17 | reverse complement strand
AGCCTCGCGCGCAAGCCGACTCCGGGGCTCGCGATCAGCACCGCCTGCGAGGGCTGGGGCCGGCGGCGCTCGCTGCCGGACTCGCGATGGGAGTCGGCGTGCAGGATCGGAGTCGCTGTTTCCTGAATGCTCATCTCGGGACCCGCCCTCGCTCGAGGGATTGTGATGAGGGCAGATTTCGCCGTCCATTGGACGAAAGTCATTGGACGAAAGTCGAGGGGAGGGAGTGAACGGCCGGTAAACTCGGCGTGGAGAATTCCGCTGAGAAACGTCCTCTACCTCCACGGGTTCGCCTCGTCTCCCGAGGGCCGGAAGGTCACCGCCCTCCGGGAAATCCTGCATGCCAACGGCCTGCGGGTGGTGGCGCCCGACCTCAACATCCCGTCCTTCGAGAAGCTCGATTTCCGGGCGATGGCGAAGATCGCGCTCTGGGAGATGAAGAAGCGGATGCCGGCGGCGGTCGTCGGCAGCTCGCTCGGCGCGCTGGTCGCCCTGGAGGCGTCGAGCTCGGCTCCCGTTGCCCCCCTCGTCCTGATCGCGCCGGCCGTGGGATTCGGCCCGCGCTGGGTCGAGAAGCTTCAACCGGGAGAGCTCCTGCCGTTCTTTCACCACGGCGAGGGCCGGGAGATCTCCATCCACCGCCGCTTCTTCGAGGAGATGTCCCGGGTCGAGGTGGACCGGGACCCTCCGGCGGTTCGCGTGACGGTCGTGATGGGGCGACAGGACGAGAGCGTCCCGTTCGACCTGGTCCACTCTGTCTGGAATCGCTGGGAGAGGTCGGGCCGCCTGGTCGCCGGCTCGAAGTTCGTGCAGATCCCGGACGGGGACCACGGGCTGACGGATCACGTCGGGCTCATCGCCGAAGAGATCCGGAACTGCCTCGACTAACATCTGCCCCGATGGCACTCGGCGGAATGGGTCTCTTCCTCCTCGAGGCGGGCGCGGGAACCGCGCTGCTGCTCCCGTTCTTTCCGACGGGGACCCTGGGGCCGGGGTTCTTCGCGCTCCATGGAGGCCTCGCGTTCCTGTTCGTCGGGCTGTCGGCCCTGACCCATCCGCCGGGCCTCTCGATGACGCTCGCGGCCATTGCGGCCGGCCTGCTGGCGCTCTACACGGCCCTCGCCCGGGCGAAGATGGCCCGGGGAGCGCTGCCGCTCCTTGTGGCGGGGGCCGTCTCCTCGCTGGCATGCCTGGTCGAAGTCGTGATGGCCGCGCCCCGGCCCAGCGGAGACCTCTGGACGGCGTTCGGCGCCATCCTCGGGGGCCTCTTCTTCGGCGCGGTGCTGCTGACGATGAACCTGGGCCACTGGTACCTCGTCTCGCGCTCCCTGCCCTTCCGGCTGCTGGCGCGCGGGGCCCTGCTCTTCGCAATCCTCGCGGGGGCCCGCGCGCTCCTGCTCGCGGCGGCGGTGGCCGCGGGGGCGAGCCGCGACGGGCTTTCCTCGTTGCTGTCGCTGGAGAAAGACGCGCTCTTCTTTCTCTTCCGGGTCCTGTGGGGGATCGTGGGGCCGCTCGCCCTCTCGTATTTCATCTGGAAGACGGCGGACATGAGGTCCAACCAGGCCGCGACGGGGCTGCTCTACGTCGCGCTCGTCTTCGTCCTGATCGGGGAGCTCCTCTCCTCGTACCTGACCGTGGCCACCGGTTTCCCCGCGTAATGCGGATCCGCTATTACTGTCCCGACTGCCTGACGGCGAAAAACTTCGATACACCCCAGAGCGGCGAGTTCCGCTGCGGGAATTGCGGGCGCCCGGCGGTAGCGCGCTTCGAGTCCTTCGCCGGGCCCGGCGGAATCGAGAGGTGTGCCTTCTGCGGCGGCCGGGCGTTCTTCCTCCAGAAGGACTTCGACCAGAGGCTCGGCTGCCTGCTGATGGCGGTCTCGCTCGCCGCGGCGCTCTTCGCCGGGTGGAGGTTCGGGTGGATCTGGTTCACGCCCGTCCTCCTCGCCTCGGTCCTCGTCGATTGGGTCGTCGCAACCCGCGTCCGCGCGGTTACGATCTGCTACCGATGCGACGCCGAGTACCGGGAAGCCCCGCCAAATCCTCGGCACCGCGGGTACGACCCGCACATCGCCGAGAGGTACGCGCCGAAGAAGACCGTCCGGCGAATGCGGTGACGCGGGAGCCGGCGGCCGCGCACTCGAAAGCGCCGGCCATCCTCGACGTCTCGCGGCCGATCGACGAGAAGACCGCGGTCTGGCCGGGGGACGTGCGGTTTCGCTGGAGACCGACCGCGCGGCTCGTGGACGGTTCGCTCTTCGAGTCCACCTGCTTCACGATGAGCGCGCACGTGGGAACGCACGTGGACGCTCCCTCGCACGTCGTTGCGGGCGGCGACTCGATCGGGCGCCTCGGCCTGTCCGCGTTCTTCGGCGACGCCTGCGTCGTGGATCTGCCCGGCCGCGGCGAGATCAGCCCCGAGGCGCTGCCCCGCGCGACCTTCGACGCGCCCCGGGTCCTGTTCCGCACCGGCGGGAAGGTCTTTCTCTCGCCGCTCGCCGCTCTGCGGCTGGCAGAGAAGGGGTGCCTCCTCGTCGGGACCGACGCGCTTTCGGTGGACCCGATCGACGCGGCCGACCTGCCGGTTCACCGGGCGCTCCTTTCCAGGGGAGTGGCGATCCTGGAGAACCTGGACCTCTCGGCGGCGGCGCCAGGCCCCTACCAACTGGTCGCGCTGCCAATTCGCTTCAAGGAATTAGATGCATCGCCTGTCAGGGCGATACTAATTAGGAAATAAGCCATCAATTCCTTACTTCATTCGGAATCCTCCGCCGAGCGCCTGCTCGAAGTCCGGGGAATCACGAAGCGATTCGGCGCGCGGCTGGCGCTGGACGGAGTTTCCTTCGAGGTCCGACGCGGGGAGGTCCTCGGCCTGATCGGCCCCAACGGAGCCGGCAAGACGACGCTCTTCGAATGCCTGGCCGGGGCTCTGCCGGCCGACGGAGGCTCCGTCTCCTGGGACGGCCGCGAGCTGCCAGCGGCTCGCCGCAAGGAGGCGCTCTTCTACCTTCCCGACCAGATCGCGCCGTGGGCCGACCAGCCGGCCGGGCGCGTTCTCTCTTTCTTCGCTCGCCTCTTCGGGGAGGATCCCGCGGTGGTCTCCCGGCAGGCTTCGGCTTTGGGGCTCGAGCGTTTCCTTTCGGACAACGTGGGGTCTCTCTCGAAGGGGGAGAGGCGCCGGCTCCTGCTCGCGCTGGGCCTGTCGGTTCCCCGCCCGCTCCTCCTTTTCGACGAGCCCTTCGACGGCCTCGACCTGCGCCAGGCGCGCGAAGTCGAAGGAGTGCTTCGCGGGGCCGCCGGGGAAGGGCGAACGCTCTTCGTTTCGATCCACCAGCTTTACGACGCCGGCCGCGTCTGCGACCGGCTCGTGCTCCTGTCGCGGGGGCGGGTCGCCGGAGAGGGAACTCTGGAAGAGCTGCGGACGAGCGTGGGTCTCGCGAGCGGCGGGCTCGAGGAGGTGTTCCTCGCGCTCACGTAGCGTCCTCGGCGGCGCGGGGCCGCTCTTCGCGCTGGAGCGGGGCGAGCTGCTCGCTTCGCGATCCTGGTGGCTCTACCTGCTGGCGGTGGGGCCGCTCGTGGGACAGGCCCTTCTCCACGCGGCGTCGCTCTACGCGGAGGCCAGTGGGCGAGCGGGCGGCCCCGCCGCGCTGGCGCAGGGTCTCTCGCCGCTGGACGGGATCCTGGTCCCCACCTTCGGCGCCTTCGACCTCGCTGTGACTTTCCTCTATCCGTTCGTCGCGATCCGGCTCGTCTCCGAGGAGAAGCGCAACGGCGCGGGAAAGCTGCTCCTCCAGTCGCCCGCCGGAATCCTCCCGCGGCTGGCGGTCAAGCTTTCGACGCTGCTCGTCTTCTCCCTCCTCGCGTGGGCCGCGGGCCTCGCGGCGGTCCTCTTCTGGACGAGCGCCGGCGGGCACGTCGCCCTGCCGGAGCTCTCGAACCTGCTCCTCGGGCACCTCCTGCGCCTGCTGCTCGCGACCGGCGTCGCCTTCGCGGCGGCATCGGTCTGCGACGGGGCCGCGAGCGCCGCGATCGTGACGCTTGCCTTCACGGTGGGGACGTGGGCCCTCGATTTCGTGGCCGCGGGGCGGGGCGGGTGGCTCGAACGCGCCGCCGGTTTCACTCCGACGGCGGGCCTGCGGGTCTTCGAGCACGGAGAGCTGCGCCTCTCCGTCGCCGCGGGGTTCCTCGGCGCGACAGCCGCCGGGATCGTCTTCGCGGCCGTCTGGATGAAGTCGTGGGAATCCCTCCGGCGGCGGTCGGTCCGCTCGTTCCTCGTCCTCGCCGCCGTGGCCGCCGCGATCTTCGCAGCGTCGGACCTGCGCTCCTCCTGGGATTTCTCCGAGGACCGGCGCAATTCCTTTTCCCGCGCCGACGAGGCGGCCCTCGCCCGCATCGGCCAGCCGGTCGTCGTGACGGTGAACCTCGCGCCGGAGGACCCGCGGCTCTTCGACCTGCAGCGCGGAGTCCTGGCGAAGCTGCGGCGGGTGGTTCCCGACCTGACGGTCCGGTACGCGGCGCAGTCGCGTTCCGGACTCTTCGAGAGCGGCGGGAGCTACGGGGAGATCTGGTACCAGGTCGGCTCCCGCAAGGCCATGCTGCGCTCGACGATCGAGCCCGTGGTGCTCGAAGAGATCTACCGGCTCGCCGGGATGAGCCCCCCCGACTCCGGCGGGGGGCCGTCCTACCCCGGCTATCCTCTCCGGGCCCGGCTCGACGGAGCGGCCTGGTTCTTCTACGTCGCCTGGCCGCTTGCCGCCGGCCTGGCCTATGTCTGGACCCGCGGTTTCTGGAGGAAACGATGGAGAGACGTTCCAGCACGGGCCGCCTGATCCTGGCGGCCGCGCTCCTCGTTCCGGCGCCCGCCTCGCCCGCGGCGCCGGGCGCGACGATCCGAGTGGACCTCTCGAAGGAGAAGGCCGGCGCGGAGCCGAAGTCCTTCCTTCCGGTCGTCGGCAACTGGGTCATCGTCGAGGAGGAGGGCAAGAAGGTCGTGCTCGTGGACGGGAGGCAGTGGAGGAAGGGACAGCCGGCGGGAGGACTCGCCGAGAACGCCCGCGCCATCTACGGCTCGCGGCACGAGGAGTTCCTCGACAACGTGAAGGCTTTCGCTTACTACCCGTACGCGGTCGCGAGCGCCGTCGAGAACTTCACCGATGGCGAGATCTCGATGCGGTTCCGGCTGCTCGAGGGGCTCCTGGACCAGTGCGCCGGGATCCTCTTCAACCTGAAGCCCAACGGGGATTACTGGACGGTCCGGTTCAACGACAAGGAGGACAACCTGGTACTCTGGAAGTTCGAGAACGGCAAGCGAAGCTTCGTCAAGAAGGGCACGCGGGACGTCCCGCTCCCCATGAAGACCTGGCACTCCATGTCGATCGTGACGAAGGGGGCCCACGTCCACGCGACGCTCGACGGCGAGGACCTCCTCGACGACGACCTCCCCGCCCCCATCTCCGGCAAGATCGGCATCTGGTCCAAGACCGACAGCGTCACCGAATTCTCGGACTACGTCGCGATCCCCGCGGCGAAGCCGTAGGGGCGGGCGTTTGCGGCGGCGAACCCGCCGCATGTCGCGTCCCTCGGCCGCTTCCGCGCCCGACGACGCTCGGTACGCGCCCGTCCGCCTCCGGTCGTGCTCTCGTGGCTCGTCGCTCTTAGTTCTCGGCGGGCTTCCTTCCCGCGTTCAGGGAGTCCCAGTTCAGGATCGCGTTGTAGACGAGGAAGTAGTTGCCCTTCGTCTCGCCGCGCCAGATCGGGTTGTTGGAGAAGAGGACGACGTGGCCCTTCTCCACGGGGACGTCGATCACCGCGGGGTGCTGGGCGATCTCCCGGCCGCCCTCGAGAAGCCCCGAGACCAGGAGCTCCTTGCTGTCTCCGTAGCGCAGGACGACGCGCGGGCGCATCGCGGGCGGGATCACGTTGGGATTGTTGCGGCGCTGCTCGTCGGTCAGCGGCAGGGCCTCCCACGCCTCGGCTTCCGGCTCGTCCGGCGGCTCGACGAATGCCCGGGCCGTCGGCCGGTCCGGGTCCTCGGAGGTGCCGCGTCCGGTCGGGCGCTGCTTCTCGTCGGTCGCGCCCCGCCGGCGCGCTCCGGCCGCCAGGTTGCTGACGTTGAAGATCGGCCCGTCGAAGGAGTAGAGCGACGGCGCCTCGGAGTAGCCGTAGAGGAGCGGACTCGTCCGGTCCACGATCCGCGAACGCAGGATCGAGCCGGTGATCTTCAACTTGTCGGGGCGGCCGACGGAGACGCCGGGCGTCAGGCCGAAGTTGACCGCCAGCTCGGCCGTGTCCATGACGCCGACGACGAGGCCTCCTCGCGCCGCGAAGTCGCGCAGCTTCTGGAGGCCGGCGAAGCCGAGGCCGGGCCGCATGTCGTCGGTCGAGTCCTCCTTGCCGATGTTGGGCGTCAGCGGCGTCGTCTTCCAGGGAAGCGGGTTGCCCCACATCGGGACGCCGGAAACGATCGCCGGGGCCCCTCGCCCGACCGGCGGAAAGAGCAGGACGTCGTAGCGGGAGGAGAGATCGTTGGAAGCGGCGAGCGTCTGCGTGCTGATGTACTCGTAAGGGATCTTCGCCTCGTCCAGCGCGAACCTCCACCACCCCTCGTCCTGCGTCGAGAGCCACGTGTGGACGAGCGCGATCCTTGGCGCCCGAACGGGATGGCGGGGAACGTCCGGGGCGGAGGCGAGGGCCTGGACGCGGACTCCCAGCTCCGAGGCGGCATTCTTCAGCGCGCCGGCGTCCACGCCCCGCACGAGCAGCGACCCGCGGGGGAACTTCGCGCCTCCGGCCGTGAACGGCTCTTCGGCCGCTTCGAACTGGGCCTTCGGGAACCCGTAGCGCAGCGTCGCGAGCGAGGGCTCCGCGTTGTGGGCGATCGCGAAGACGGGTCCGGATCCCTCGACGCCGCCCGGAGGGCGCACGGCGCCTTCGACCCGAGCCATCGGGACACCCAGGACCTTCGGGTCCATGACGCGGGCGACCTTCACTCCGAAGAGCTCGCCGAAGGTCCAGCCGGTGTCGTCGTAGGGCCGCTTCTGCGGATCGTCTGGGCTCCAGTACTGGTAGTCGAGCATCATGTCGGCGATGCGGCTGTAGGGCTGGTCCATGCGGATGAGGTAGCTCCCGGCCGGGAAGGAACGGGTGATCGGCCCCGACGGCGGCTCCTTGCCCGTCTCCGGGGTCTGGTCCTTCCTCTTCGCGTCGGCGGCCCTGTCGGAATCGGCGGAGTCCGAAGGCTCCTCTTCCTTTTTCTTCGGCTTCTTCTTGCGGATCTCGGTGGCCGTGAAGGCCGCTGTCGCGCGGGAGATCTCGCAGCCCTGAGCCTGGAACAGGCGGAGCAGCTCCGCCTGCGCTCCGGGCCTCGGCTCGTCGGCGGTGAAGACGTAGGCCGCCGGCCCCTCGGCCATCGGCTTCTCGATCGAGCGCCGGCTCTTCGCGTAGAAGTTGCGCAGGAACTGCTTCCCGTTGGAGGCGAAGTAGTGGAGCGAAGTGAGCAGGCCGGTCTGCTCGTAATTGTTGTTGTCGCGCTGCGACCACTTCACCCGCGGGAGCGGAGGGTTCTGCCGGTACCAGGTCCGTGCGTACTCCTCCGGACGCAAAGTTCTTTCGACCGTGTCCGCCCCGGCGTTGCCGAAGGTCTCGTAGAGCCGGGAGATCCCGTTGTGAGTCGCGCCGACGAACATCAGGTACGAGGGACTCCAGGTGTCGAAGGTGCCGTGCGTGAAGACGCCCGGCATCCCGAACCGCGTCATCTCCTGGACGTTCTGCCAGCCGAGCATCTGCCACTCGTTGGTCAGGATCGGGTCGAGCCAGGCGTTGTACGGGCCGTCGCCGACGGTGTTGTCGTACAGGAAGGGGACAGACTCGTGCAGGTCGTGCAGGAGCGTCGCCTTCTCCTGGAGGAACGCCGCGAGAACGTTGCGGGTCAGCTTCAGCGACAGTCCCATGGCGTCGCGGTTGTTGTCGTGGGCCACGTACTTGCCCCAGTAGACGAGCGGCGGCCAGTTCTCCTTGGGGTGGGCGAGATGCCAGTTGTAGACGTCCACCTGCCGGTCGCGCCCGTCCACCTCGACGATCGGGGTGATGAGCGTGATGACGTTGTCGCGGATGAACCGGACGTACGGGCTCTCGTCCACGGCCAGCCGGTAGGCGAGCTCCATCAGCGCCGTCGGCGCGCCCGTCTCCGGCGAGTGGATCGTTCCGGTGATGTAGTAGACGGGGACGGACTGAGTGACGAGCCTCTCTGCCTCTGCGTCGTCCATCCGGATCGTGCGGGGGTCGGCGAGCTTCGCGAGGCGCTTTCGGTTCTCCTCCATCTTCGAGAGGAGGTCCTCCGAGGCGAGGGCGACGACGATCATCTCCCGCCCCTCCTCGGTCTTGCCGATCGAGCGGACCTTCACGCGGGGCGTGGCCGCCTCGAGCATCCGCATGTAGCGGTAGACCTCGGCGGCGTAGGGGAGCTTGCCCGGGGCGCCCGCGACGTCTCCAAGCACGGTCCTGGGAGTCGGCACCTTCTCCGAGGCCGGCAGGTAATCCACGAGTGGCGAGAGGAAGAAGGTCTCGGTCGTGTACTCGCGGATCTTCTTCGTGTACTCCTCGTCCACCTTCTGGGCCGGATCGCGGGCTGGAGTCGCGGAGTCGATCTCCGCCGCCGATGCGAGGGCGGAGGCCGCGAGGAGAAGCAAGGCTGTCGAGAGAGTTCGTCTCATGGTTCGCCTTTCGTGGAAGTGGAGGAATTCTCCCTCACGGCGGGGAGAAGGGGAGGGCGTGGGCGGCGGAGACCGCGAGGGACCAGAGCCCCGAGGGGAAGATGCCGAGGAAGAGGATCCCGGCGGCGCAGATGCCCAGGGCGAGGCGGTCGGCGATTGCCAGCGGGGGCGGGCCTTCCGGCTCGACGGACTCGCGCATGTAGAGGACGTAGACGACCTTCAGGTAATAGCCGATCGAGACCAGGCTGTTGAGCACTCCGATGATCGCCAGCGCGTAGAGACCCCGCTCGATCGCCGCCCTGAAGACGAAAAACTTCCCGATGAAGCCGGCCGTGGCGGGGATGCCGGCGAGCGAGAAGAAGCAGAGGGACAGGATCGCCGCGCGGAAGGGGGAGCGGCGCCCTTCGCCGGCGAGCAGCCCGATCGGGTGGGGCTTGGTCTCGTCGCGGTAGAACGCCGCGACGGCCGCGAAGGCTCCCGCGTTGGAGACGAGGTAGGCGAAGAAGTAGACGATCACCGCGGCGAGCGACTCCGATCCGAAGACGGCCAGCGCGATCGTCACGTAGCCCATGTGGGCGATCCCGGAGTACGCGAGCAGCCTCTTGACGTCGCGCTGGGCCAGCGCCACGACGTTTCCCAGCGTCATCGAGAGGATCGCCAGCGCCGCCACGCCCGCGCGGAAGCGGTCCGGCATTCCCTCCTGGAAGACCGCGGAGAGCACCCGGTAGAGGACGACGAGGCTCGCCCCCTTCGGCGCTACGGAGAGGTAGGCGACCGCCGGCGTCGGCATCCCCTGGTAGACGTCCGGCGCCCAGGCGTGGAAGGGCGCGAGCGACATCTTGAAGCCGAAGCCGACCAGGAGGAGCAGGAGCGCCAGCGTCACCAGCGGGTCCCGCGCGAGGCCCGGCTGCGCGAAGGAGGAGACGAGGACGCTTCCGGACTTCCCGAAGAGGAACGCGATCCCGTAGAGCGTGAACGCGGACCCGAAGGCGCCGGTCAGGAAGTATTTGAGGCCTGCCTCCGAAGAGGCCTCGATGCGGCGGAAGAAGGACGCGAGCACGTAAAACGAGAGCGACAGGGTCTCCAGGCCGATGAAGACGATCAGCAGGTCGAGCCCTCGCGTCATGAGCGAGACTCCCAGGTGACCCCAGAGCAGCAGGGCGTAGAACTCGCCCTTCTCTTCGCCGTTGCGGGCGAGGTACGGCTTGGCGACGAGGACCGCGATCGCAGCCGTGGCTCCGAGGAAGAGCCCCACGGCCAGCGAGAGCGCCGAGGTGTCGTAGTGGCCGCCGAAGGAGGTTCCGACGGGAGCCTTCGCGAGGAAGTACAGCGAGCCCGCGATCCCGGCGAGCGAGAGCGACGCGAACCAGCGCCGGGTCGAGGGGGCGAAGGCGTCCAGCAGGACGAGGATCCCGCCCATCGCCGCGAGCAGGATCTCCGGGGCGATCGACGCGAGGTCGTCGGGGCCGAACTGCACGAAGCTCATTTCAAGGCCGCCTGGCTTCGATACGCGGACTTCTGGATCGCCGCGACCGAGGGGCCGATCTTCGACAGGACGTCGTTGGGCCGGACCCCGATCCAGATCATCAGCACGACGAGGACTGAGGCCGCGACGAGCTCCGTCTTCCGGATCTCCGGCAGGGAGCGGTTCTCCTCGTGCACGAGCGGGTTCCAGAAGACCCGCTGGACCAGGGAGAGCATGTAAACGGCGGAGAGGATGACGCCCGTCGCGGCGGCCACCGCCCACCACCGGTGCGCCGAGGACCACGTCCCGACGAGGACCAGGAACTCTCCGACGAAGCCGTTCAAGCCCGGCAGGCCGATCGAGGAGAGCGTCGCCACCAGGAAGAGCGCCGTCGTGACCGGCACGATCCCGGCGATCCCGCCATAGGCGGAGATCTCCCGGGTGTGGCGGCGCTCGTACAGGACGCCGACCAAGAGGAAGAGGGCACCCGTCGAGAGTCCGTGGTTGACCATCTGGAGGACCGCGCCGGAGAGTGCCGTCGCCGTGAAGGCGCCGACGCCGATGACGACGAGCCCCAGGTGGGAGACGGAGGAGTAGGCGACGAGCCTCTTCATGTCCTTCTGCGCGTAAGCGACCATCGCTCCGTAGATCACTCCGATGACGCCGAGCACCCCGAGCCACGGGGCGTAGCGCATGGCCGCCTCGGGGAAGAGGGGGAGCGCGAACCGCAGGTAGCCGTACACCCCGAGCTTCAACAGGACCCCGGCGAGGATGATCGAGCCCGCCGTCGGCGCCTCGGTGTGCGCGTCGGGCAGCCACGTGTGGAGCGGGAAGACCGGGACTTTGATGGCGAAGGCCAGCGCGAAGGCGAAGAAAAGGAAGGCCTGCGTCGAGCCGGGCAGCTCCATCTTCATCAGGTCGGCCAGCAGGAACGACCACGTCCCCGTCATGGCCCGATTCTGCACTGCGAGGTAGAGGATCGCCAGGAACATCAGCAGGCTCCCGGCCATCGTGAAGAGGAAGAACTTCATCGCGGCGTAGATCCGGCGGGCGCCGCCCCAGATGCCGATGATGAAGTACATCGGGACGAGCATCACTTCCCAGAAGACGTAGAAGAGCGCCAGGTCGAGCGCGGCCAGGCTCCCGAGCATCCCGGTCTCGAGCAGCAGGAACGAGATCGAGAAGGCTCGGACGCTCTTCTCCACGTGCCCGACCGAGAAGAGGAGCGAGACCGGCGTCAGGAGCGTCGTCAGGAGGATCAGGACGAGGGAGATCCCGTCGATCCCGAGCGCGTACGAGATCCCGATCGAGGGGACCCAGGAGGCCTTCTCGGTGAACTGGAACCCCGGGGTCGCCGCGTCGAACCGGGTCCACAGGGGCAGGGAGACGGCGAAGTCCAGGACGGCGACGGCGAAGGCGAACCACTTCGCGGCCTTCGAGGCGGACTCCGGGAAGAGCAGCAGGAGCACCGCTCCGGCCGCCGGTAGGAAGACGACGGCCGTCAGCAGGTGCGACGAGAAGAGCGCGTTCATCACGGCATCAGTACCCGAACCCGATCACGAGGAGCAGCAGCCCCACGAGCCCGAGGAAGAGCGATAGCGCGTAATTGCGCACGTTCCCGGTCTGGAGGAAGCGCAGGAGGTCTCCGGCGAGCTCGACGAAGAACGCCGAGGCGTTCAAGACCCCGTCGATGATGAGAACGTCCACGACCTTCCAGAGCCCGCGGCAGAGCGCGTCGAATGGGCGGACGAAGAGGACGTCGTAGAGCTCGTCGATCCGGAACTTCTCGGCGACGAGCGCGTAGAGCCCCGGCCACGCGGCGGCGATTCGGCCGGGGACGGCGCCCTGCCCGCGGCCGTACCAGGACCAGCCGACGAGCAATCCCGCGACCGCAACGAGGACGGAGGCGCCGATCAGCAGCCACTCGACGGAATGCGAGAGCTCGTGCGCCGCCCCTTCCGCCGTCGCGAGTTTCGGAAGGACCGGCTCGAGCATCGCGGCGAAGCGGCTGCCGTTTTCGGCGAGCACCTTCGGGAGGCCCAGGAAGCCGGCGACGACCGAGAGGGCCGCCAGGATGACGAGCGGAAGCGTCATGGACGCGGGGGCCTCATGAAGGTGGTGCTCCTGCTCGTGGGTGCCGCGGAATCGGCCGGCGAAGGTCAGCGAGACCAGCCGCATCATGTAGAACGCCGTCAGCCCGGCCGTGAGGAGCCCGATCGCGAACAGGATGTAGCTGCCGCCCTCGAACACGCTCGCCAGGATCGCGTCCTTGGAGAAGAAGCCCGCGAGGGGAGGCACTCCCGCCAGCGCCAGCGTCGCCGCGAGGAACGTCCAGAACGTGATCGGCAATTTCGAGGCGAGGCCTCCCATCTTCCGCATGTCCTGCTCGCCGCCCATCGCGTGGATGACCGCGCCCGATCCGAGGAAGAGGCAGGCCTTGAAGAAGGCGTGCGTGAAGACGTGGAACATGCCAGCCGCGTAGGCGCCGACGCCGCAGGCCAGGAACATGTAGCCGAGCTGCGAGACCGTCGAGTACGCCAGGACCTTCTTGATGTCGTTCTGGGCGACCGCGATGACCGCGGCGAAGATCGCCGTCACGCCCCCGATGACCGCGACGACGGCCATCGCCTCGGGCGCGAGGCGGAAGAGGACGTTGCACCGCGTGACCATGTAGACGCCGGCCGTGACCATCGTGGCAGCATGGATCAGCGCGGAGACCGGCGTGGGGCCGGCCATCGCGTCCGGAAGCCAGACGTAGAGCGGGACCTGCGCCGACTTTCCGACCGCGCCCACGAAGAGGCAGAGGCAGACGACGGTCAGCGCGGGCGCGTACCTTCCGGGGTCCGCCGCCGCGGCGGGGAAGACCCTGTCGAAGTCGAGCGACCCGAAGAGCGTGAAGATCCCGAACATCCCGAGGAGAAAGCCGAAGTCGCCGATGCGGTTGACGACGAACGCCTTCTTCCCGGCGGCCGCCGCGTACTCGCGGTCGTAGTAGTAGCCGATCAGCAGATACGAGCAGAGGCCGACTCCCTCCCAGCCCACGAACATCACGAGGAAGTTCTGGCCGAGGATGAGGATCAGCATCGAGAACATGAACAGGTTCAGGTACGAGAAGTAGCGGGCGTATCCCGCTTCCGTCTCGTCGTGCCGCATGTACCCGATCGAGTAGACGTGGATCAGGAAGCCGACGAACGTCACGAAGGAGGTCATGACGGCGGAGAGGGGATCGAGGCGCAGGGCCAGGTCCGCCGAGAAGCTCCCGGCCGTGATCCACGAGGAGAGCCTTTCGACGGCCGGCGCGAGGTCGCCGGAGAAGAACGGGATCAGCCGGGAGTACGCCACGACCGTCGCGAGGCCGACCGACCCCGCTCCCACGGCCGAGACGAAGGACTTGCCGAGTTTCTTGCCGAACAGGATGCAGAGCAGGAATCCGGCCAGCGGTAGCGCCGGAATCCACCAGAGCGAAAACAGGGTGCTCATCTCACCACTTCAGGAGGTTGATCTTGTTGACGTCGATCGTTTCCTTGTGGCGGAAGAGCGCCACGAAGATGGCCAGTCCGACCGAGGCCTCGGCCGCGGCGATCGCGATGACGAAGAAGACGAGGAGCTGGCCCTCGCGGGTCCCGAGCGCGCCGCCGTAGCCGATCAGGGCGAGGTTGGCGGCGTTCATCATGACCTCGATCGAGAGGAAGATGGAGATCGCGCTGCGGCGCAGGAGCGCGCCCGCGAGCCCCACGAGGAAGAGCGCCGCGGAGGCGACGAGGACGTCGGAGAGCGGAACCGAGCCGATCATTTCGCCTCCTCCCTCTGCGCGAGGACGTAAGCGCCGACGAGCGCCGCCAGGAGCAGCACCGAGAGCGCCTCGAACGGGAGGAGGCCGCTCGAGAAGAGCATCCTCGCAAGCGGCGCGACCTCGCCGGAAGGCGATGAGGCGGCGGGCGCGGCCGGGGCGCCGTGGGAAGAGATGATCCCGAGGAGCGAGGCCGCAAAGACGAGCAGGGCCGCGCCGCTCAGGAAACGCTGGATCGGCCGCGGGTCGCGTTCGCGGGCCTCCTCGGGAACGTTCAAGAGCATCAGGACGAAGAGGAAGAGGACCAGGATGGCCCCCGCGTAGACGATGACCTGGATGGCCGCGATGAAGGGAGCGAAGAGCATGACGTAGCACACGGCGAGCCCGAAGAACGACACCACTAGAGCTAGAACGCTCTTGACCGGGTGACGGTGGATCACCATGACCGCTGCGAAGAGCACGGTGAGAACCGCCGCCGCGTCGAAGACCAGCCGGGAGACTGTCATGGAAATCTGTCCAAGGTCCAAGGTCCATCCGAGACTACGGTCCAAGGCCCAAGGTCCAAGGTCGGTCCAAGGTCCAAAGTCGCTGGTCCGGGGTCCAAGGTCCAATGTCT
>Ga0126379_10001415_pt1 | contig 14595 bp, 10 predicted proteins | sample PanSoiMetPlot_24_FD_92640 | JGI IMG/M metagenome (GOLD analysis project Ga0126379, IMG submission 92640) | Tropical forest soil microbial communities from Panama - MetaG Plot_24 | ecosystem: Environmental > Terrestrial > Soil > Tropical forest > Bulk soil | place: Panama | collected 2016-02-17 | reverse complement strand
AGTCTGGCAAACTGAAGACGGTGAAGTTCGACAAAGATGCGTTGGAGGCGAGCGATCTTTATCGCTTCAGCAGCCTCCGTTCGCAGTACCTTGCTGGGGCGAATGTCGATGTAGCGCGCCAATACTATGCTGGCGGACCGGGTTGGTATGGTCCGGGATGGTACTGGGACGCTGCGTTCTGGGCTTACACGTGGATTCCTGCCGACGGCATCTTCTATAGCCCATTTGGATGGGGCTTCTACTCGCCTCTATGGGTAGGCTATGCGCCGTATTACCCATATCGGTATTACCGGCCTCACGGATACAGTCACGGCCGCGTAGCCGTTCCCGCCTATCGAGGGGCAGCTCCCCCGCCGAGAATGGCACCAGTTCGCCCGAGCCTAGCAAGACCAGCCCCAGGTCCCGGATTTGGAGTGAAGGGTCCCGGCTTCCATGGCGGGTCGGGCGGATTCGCGGCTGGAATACACGGGGGTGGAATTCCGCGCTGATAGCAGTACGAAAGGGCAGGGCTTCCACCGTGTCCTTATTCCGTTAGGGTGAGTTCAGCGTTCGGGCAGTTTCTTCAGCTCCGCCTCGTAGAACTCTGATTTCTCCTGATTCTTGCTGAGTTCGGCCGCCCTGCTTGCTCCTACTAATGCATTCCGTCGCCCCGGGGATTGCTGCAGCGACGGTTCGAATTGACTCAGTGCCTCGTTTGGCTGCTTCAATTCAAGCAACAAATCTGCATATTGTTCTCTCGCCGGAACGATCGGTCCAGGTGTTAGCGGCAGCTTTTCGATCGAGTCCTCGAGATCGGCCGCCTCACTCAGCTGCTTCCTCGCGGATGTAACATTTCCTCTTGCCATTTCGATCCACGCATTCGCTTCCGCAATCTGAATTGCCACCTGATCAGCCCAATACTTGTTGCCAGCATTGCGCAAGCGGACTTCTGCTGCCGTCAATTGCTTTACTTCCGCCGTCGCGTCGTCCAAACGCCCCAGCCGTGCCAGCCCAAACGCTCTCGCCCACACTGCCACCGCAGCCACCTCGGGTGGCGCGTTCGTCGAAGCCTCGCTTGCAGCGGCATCCCCCCATTTGCGCCTTTCGACGGCAAGTCGCACAGGCATCGCGGTTGCCGCGTATCCCACTTTGAAGTTCAGCCCCTGCAGTCCACTCATCTTGTTTAAGTCGGCAACCACTGCAGCGGCATCCTCGCTACGTCCAAGCTGGAGGTATGCATACGTGAGATAGTCCATCGCATGCAACTCCTCATCAACATCGTCATGCTCACGAGCGGCTTGCCGGGCCGCTTGGTTCGAAGCGACGCTTTCATTCCACATGCCTAATCGCGTGAAAATATGTGATGGCATGTGCAGCGCATGTGGCACCGACGGCGCAATCTTCGAATACTCACGCGCCGCTTTCACTCCCTGCGAAGCCATCTCCGCGTTGTCGTATGCATGGATCATGTAGTGCACTATCCCTGGATGCTCGGGGTTTGAGGCGTAGAGTGGTTCCAGCAGCGCTACCGCTTTTTTCTGATTGGCATGGGTCTTATCCGTCGGCGGAGCTGTCGACAATAGCGCCAGAGCATAAAAGACCTGCGCTTCGGTATCGTGTGGATTCGCTTTTGCCACTTCCGACATCTTGCGTTCGTAAATCACCATCCGTTCTCGCAACGATTGCTGGTCAGCGTTCGAGTAGACCGCGTTCAGGGCCGCGACGTATTGCAATTCGCGCTCCGACTTTGGCGGTGACTTCGATACTTGCGCCAACTCCGCCGCACCTTTCGCGTAGCTGTCATCGAGTGGCGGCTCCCACAGTTGGTGATAGTACGACATCGCAATACCCCAGTGCGCCATTGCACAGTTCGGCTCGAGCGCCAGTACCTCCTGAAATCCTTTTTCCGACTCGCTATAGGCAAAGGAGTGAAGCAGGGCCACTGCGCGATTGAACTGGGCCTGCACCTTGGGTGAGCAAGTGGTGGGGAAATCGACAGCACCAAGCTTCTCAGGCGCTGGATGATCATGCTGCGCGATCATGCGAATGGCCGTCACGAGAATAATCGTGAACATCACCATCTTGCATACTGAGCGCCGATACATGTTTCCTCCCGCAGATAATTAACGACTAGAAACTCACCAGTGAATTGGTGCACCACGGAAGCAGCCACACAGAAGCAGGGTGACTCATCTTACACAATTTTCCGAACCTGGGTGCCAGGACTGGGGCGGGTCTTCTTTTCAAAAAAGTCCGCGGATCGTTACCGCATCCGCGGACTTTTGTTTTTCTGAGCAGCAGTGTTCGCTACTTTGGGGGAGGCTGTTGTGGCCTCGGCGGGTTATGTGCCACTGAGGGCGCCTCCCGCTGTTGCATCTGTTGAATTTGCTGATTGTGTCGCGCCTCCATCTGCTGGGTTTGCTGCTGGTGTCGCTGCTCCATTTGCTGCATTTGAGCCTCGCTCGCTTGCTGTTTGGTAGCTTGTTGATGCTCTTTCGCCTGCTGTTGCTCCAGTTGCTGATGGTCTTTTTGTTGCTGTGCCTCTAGCTTCTGCTGCTCCTTCTGATGTTGCTTCGCGTTTCCCGTATCCGGAGCCGGCATCGTATGCGGCTGAACGTCCTTTGCATGAGCAGGAGGATTAGGTGTGTTCTCAGTTCGAGCCGCGTTAGGATTAGGCTGGTTTGCCGTTCGCGGTGCGTTGGGGTTAGGCTGGTTTGCCGCGTGCTCCGCCGGCGGATGATACGGTGCCCCGGCCTGTTGGGCTGCTACGACGTTCGCTCCGCGGAAAGACCCAGGCTTGTCGGTTGCAGCGATCGGAGGCTTGCCCTGGTTGACTGAAGCCCGCAGTTGCTGGTTACCGCGCGCCGCTTGTACTTGTTGAACCTGAGCGGCCACCGGTGGATCACGTCGTTCGCGCGCCGCCGATTCCTGCTGCGCCGTCGGACGAGCCGTCGTTCCTCCCTGACCGCCGTTGTAGCTCACCCGGTTGACGGTCGTGTAGTTGTTCACCACAGTATGGTTGTAAACGTTGTGAACGGTGGTGACATTCACATTGTTGACGGTCTGGTTGTAATAGAAGCGATCATGGTCCCAGCGTCCGCCAACGTAGCCTTCACCGAAATAGCCAAAACCGTAATTGATGCCGCCGTAAAAACCAACCACTGGCCCCCAGTAGCCGTCGGTAAAGACGAAGCCACCGCTGTTCCATGCCCAATAACCCGGCGTCCAAAGAAATCCAACTGTCGGCGGCAGAACCCATGTGCCTGGCACCCAGAAGTAATCGTCAAAGTCGGGATCCCATGCCCAGTAACCCGGGACCCACAGGTATCCCTCGGCGGGGCAGGGTGGTTGAACATATACCGGCAGCGCAGGTGGTCCAAAACTCACCACAACGCCCACTGCCACTTGTGCCGGTGCAATAGCACATAAATTCATCACGACCAGAGTGGCGAACACAAATCCGAGCAATCGATGAAATCTCAAGATCGTTCCTCCTCGTGCGGTCGAATACCGCAGACGAGGTGGCGCAGCGGGTACGCTAGAGCGCATTCGCTGCTTTAGCGTACTCGATGCTTAACGAGTGGAATAGTCGGAGAAACCCTGAAGTTTCTAAGTAACTTGCCGTAGGTACCAGGAAATCAATCTCGGGAATCTGCAAGAGAGGCGAGTAACTGATACAACCTTCCAAAGCTTGCCTCAAGGCAAGCCGAGAGGCACGGCTCTCTCCCACCTCTGTCAACGCAAGACTTTGTTGGTCGAGTGCCTCGTACTCACCGGCGAACTGCGCGCGAACTCTGGCAAGACCCAATACAATTCCAGCCTTCCATTTCTTATGGAATAACTGGCGATGAAATTCCAGGATTGCGCAGGCGACGACTCTCTGACTGAGAACGGATAACCAAACCCACGCCTGAAAGCTCTGTTGTTTGACCGCCTCACCGCCGTTTCATACACTTAAAACAGCGTCCGAACCTGGATTTTGCACTACATATCCACGTAGCTGACGCCGGTCGCATTCAGCGGTTCTACCCTATTGCGGCGGTTCCGCGAGATTCTCTTTCCTAGAAGGCAATTCGTTGACGACAGAAACCAGTACCCCTGAAACCACTAATCCCTGCAAGCGCCAACTGACAATCGAAGTGCCCAGCGAGGTGGTCAGCAGCGAGCGCGAGAGGATCGTCTCGCGCTATGCCAAAATGGCCCGCATCCCAGGATTCCGCAAAGGAAAAGTCCCTGCCTCGGTAGTCCGCCAACGCTTTGGCGACGACATCAAGAGCGAAGTCGTCGAGTCGCTAGTTCCCCGCTACTTCCGCGAGGAGACTAAAAAGCACAACCTGGTCCCCGTCTCGCAGCCGCGGGTTACCGACCTGCACATGGAGAATGACGCGCCGCTGAAGTTCACCGCGGAGTTCGAAATCCTCCCCGAGTTCAAGGTTGCGCCCTATGACGACATCAAGGCCGAGACCATCGACACCACGGTCACCGAGGACGAGGTCGAGCAGGCGCTCAAGAACCTTCGCTTGCAGCACGCGACCTTTAATCCCGTAGAGGAAGACCGTCCCCTTTCCGACGGCGATTTTGCTGTGGTCGGATTCAAGGGCATCCCCAAGGACACGGAAGAAGGTACGGAGGCTAAACCCGTCGAAGTGGATGAGGTCATGGTCGAAATCGGCGGCGACAACACCATCCCCGAGTTCTCTGAAAATCTCCGCGGAGCCAAAGCCGGCGAGCAGCGGACCTTCGATGTGAAGTACGCCGATGATTTCTCCGACAAGCGGCTGGCCGGCAAGACTCTGACCTACGAAATGAACGTCAGGGCTATCAAGACTCGCACCGTTCCTGAACCGACAGACGAGTTCGCTAAGGAGCTCTCGAAAGATTTCGAGACTTACGAAGACCTCCGCACTCGTTTGCGCGACAACATGAAGGCGGAAAAGCAGCACGAGGCGGAGCATCAGGGCAAGGACAAGATTGTTGCCGAATTGGTTAAACGAAACGACTTCCCTGTACCCGATGCCATGGTCGACCAGCAGATCGACCTTCGCCTCGAGCGCGGCCTGCGCGCGCTCGCCGCGCAAGGCATGCGTGCCGAAGACATGAAGCGTATGGATTTCGATCGTTTGCGCGCTGGCCAACGTGAAGGCGCGCTGCGGGAGGTGAAAGCATCGCTAATTCTTGAGCACATCGCCGATAACGAGAAGATCGAAGTCAGCGATGAGGAAATGGACCAGGAGCTGGAGGCCTTGGCAACACAGGCAAAACAACCGGTTGAGCAGCTACGCACACGTTTGACGCAGGATGGGGGGCTGGATAGAATTCGGCATCGCATCCGCAATGAGAAGACACTGAACCGCCTTTATCGCCAACTCGCCTAAAGCGATTGCACCCCACGGATTCATATCCGCCGGCCCCGATTTTCGCCGGCATTCAGAAGGAGTTTTCAGAACATGCTTGTACCGATGGTGATCGAACAAACCAGCCGGGGCGAGCGGGCCTACGACATTTATTCCCGACTCCTGCGCGACAACATTATCTTCCTCGGCACTCCTATCGATGACAACGTTGCCAACCTGATCATCGCGCAAATGCTGTTTTTGGAAGCCGAAGATCCGGAGAAGGACATCTCGCTCTATGTCAATTCGCCGGGCGGCTCTATCACCGCTGGCATGGCCATTTACGACACCATGCAGTTCATCCGCCCTGATGTCACTACTATCTGCATTGGCCAGGCTGCCAGCATGGGAGCAACCCTACTGGCAGGCGGAGCCGCCAAGAAGCGTTTCGCGCTGCCGAACTCGCGTATTTTGATTCACCAGCCGCTGATGTCGGGCTTATCCGGACAGGCCACAGATATCGACATCCACGCGCGCGAAATTCTGCGCATGCGCGAAATCACCAATCAGATCCTGGCTAAACACACCGGTCAGCTGCTGGAAAAGGTGGAGCGCGACGTCGAACGCGACTTCATCATGAATGCTCAGCAGGGCAAGGAGTACGGCATCATAGACGACATCATTTACAAGCACAAGTAAAGCATCGACGCTGTCGGCCCCTGGCCGGTCTTCCACCGTACGCAAGAATTACCAGTGTGGTTCAAAAGTTGTACTGCCAAATACCGCCGAAGTGCGCGCGAATGCGGCAAGTTGTGCTTCAATATGGGCATACGAAGCGCAATGGGTTGCGATGGCCTCAGAGCAGATGATTCTGCGATGAACGGTTTCGACAGAGCGAAACGCGCTGCGAAAGCGTACGCGATCCAAGGCGTTCCGTTGGGAATTGGCCCAAGGGGCATGTAGTGCCAAGGAGTATTCTGCCGTGAGAACAAGGACTGGTACGGACGAAGTTCTCCGCTGTTCGTTCTGCCACAAATCGCAGGACGCTGTCGCCAAGCTCATTTCGTCACCCACCGATTACCCGCGCGCTTACATTTGCGATGAGTGCGTGGCGGTGTGCAACTCTATCCTGGAAGACGACCGGTCTGAGACCCAGACCTCGGCCCCGCCTCACCAGCTACCCAAGCCGTCCGAGGTCAAAACCTTCCTCGACGAGTACGTGATCGGTCAACACCAGACCAAGAAGAAGCTCGCCGTCGCGGTTTACAACCATTACAAGCGCGTCTACATGAACCGCCAGCGGACGGGCGAAGTTGAGCTCTCCAAGTCGAACATTCTGCTCATCGGACCCACCGGCACCGGAAAGACGCTGCTGGCGCAAACGCTGGCCAAGATGCTTGACGTTCCCTTTGCCATCGTCGATGCCACCACGCTCACCGAAGCCGGCTATGTCGGCGAGGACGTGGAGAACATCATCCTCAAGCTGCTACAAGCAGCCGACGGCGATGTTGCCCGGGCTCAGACCGGCATCATCTACATCGACGAAATCGACAAAATCGGCCGCAAAGACGAGAACCCGTCCATCACCCGCGATGTCTCAGGCGAGGGTGTGCAACAGGCGCTGCTGAAGATTCTCGAAGGTACCGTCGCCAACGTGCCTCCCCAAGGCGGACGCAAGCATCCGCACCAGGAATTCACGCCGGTCGACACCACCAACATCCTCTTTATTTGTGGTGGAGCTTTCGTCGGCCTCGAGCGCACCATCTCCCGCCGCCTGGGCAAGCGCTCCATGGGCTTCCGCACCGACCAGACGAAGGAAACCGCGTTCACCGAAGCCAACAAGCGCGACACCGAGTTACTCGCAAAAGTCGAGCCACAGGACCTAATCAAGTTCGGATTGATCCCCGAGTTCGTCGGCCGGCTCCCCGTCGTGGGTGTGCTCAATGACCTCGACGAATCGGCGCTGGTCGAAATTCTCTCCAAGCCGAAGAACGCGATCATTAAACAATACCAGCGACTCTTCGAATTCGAGAACGTAAAGCTCCGGTTCAGCGACGATGCGCTGAGCTGCATCGCGCGCGAGGCCATGTCGCGCAAAGTTGGTGCACGCGGCCTACGCATGATTCTGGAAGAGCTGATGCTCGACCTGATGTATCACCTGCCCAGCCAGAAGCGCGTGAAGGACTTCGAAGTCACTGAAGAGATGGTGCAGAACCGAAACGTTAACCTGCCGATCATGGAGAAGGCGGGCTAAAGAGATAACGACCTCTGGCCGAGGAGCAAAACGGTGCGATTCTGTCGCACCGTTTTGCATTTTTTTGGTTGGCGCACCGAGTCGCTTTTTTACCAATGGCACGTTCTTGCCGGGGCATGAGCCCGAGCACCAAATCGTTAATGAATGGATACACCAGCTGCCGCAATGAACGCTCGGCTCCGCTCGACTGCGTGTTATCCTACATTTGTCGTTAGGTTTCCTCCAACCAGCGAACCCCGCACAAGACGGGTTATCAGGTAGTTCTGATTGCGAGCCTCAGCGCTCCTACGACAAGGCGGTTCCAGTGACTCAGCGAGAAAAATTCGAGACCAAAAAACTCCCCATGATGCCTATCCGGGACGTCGTCATCTTCCCGTTCATGATGACCCCTTTCGTGGTTGGCCGGGAGTCGAGCGTGCGGGCCCTGGAAGAGGCCCTTGCCGGCGACAAGAAGATTTTCCTCGCCACCCAGCATGACGCCAGTATCGATGAGCCCAAGCCCAACGAGATCTATCAGGTCGGCACCATCGTCAACATCGTCCAGAGTCTGAAGCTGCCCGATGGCAATATCAAGGTTCTCGTCGAAGGTCTGGAGCGGGGGAAAATCCTGCAGGTGGTCGACACGGATGGCTACTTCGAAGCCACCGTCCGCACTGCCAAGTATGGCGCCGAGATGACCCCGCAAGTCGAAGCTGCGATGCAGCGCGTTACTGGTCTCTTCGAGCAGTACGTGAAGCTCTGCCAGTCGCTCAACTACGAGACGATGATCGCCGCGGTCCGCAACGATGATCCGTCGAAACTCACCGACACCATCGCCGCAAACTTGCAGCTCTCCATCGAAGAAAAGCAGGAACTGCTGGAAATCTTCGACCCCGCCGAGCGTCTCAGCCGCATCGGCGATGTCCTCGACGTTGAGATTGAAAAGCTCAACATGGATCGCACCATCCAGTCGCGGGTGAAGCGGCAAATGGAGCGGGCGCAGAAAGAGTACTACCTTAACGAAAAGATCAAGGCCATCCAGAAAGAACTGGGCCGCGGCGAGAAGAGTGAATTCGACGAGCTCAAAAAGAAAATCGACGCTGCCGGCATGCCTCGCGAGACTCACGAGAAGGCCATCCAGGAGCTCAAAAAGCTCGAAGCCATGCCACCCATGTCGGCCGAATCGACCGTCTCGCGCAACTACCTCGACTGGCTGCTCGCGGTGCCATGGAAGAAACGGTCGAAAGAAATCCGGAACATCGAAATCGCCGAGAAGGTCCTGAACGAAGATCACTACGGTCTGGAGAAAATCAAGGACCGCATTCTCGAGTTCCTCGCAGTCCGCCAGTTGGTAAAAAATCCCAAGGGCTCAATTCTTTGCTTCGTCGGACCTCCGGGAGTCGGTAAGACTTCGCTGGGCATGAGCATCGCCAAAGCCACCGGCCGCAAGTTTGTCCGCATGTCGCTAGGCGGCGTGCGCGATGAAGCTGAAATCCGCGGCCATCGCCGCACGTACATCGGCGCCCTACCGGGTCAGATCATCCAGATGATGAAGAAGGCCGGCACCAAGAATCCGGTTTTTATGCTCGACGAGGTCGACAAGATGTCGATGGATTTCCGCGGCGACCCGTCAGCTGCCCTGCTCGAGGTCCTCGATCCCGAGCAGAATTACATGTTCGTCGATCACTACCTCGACGTCGAATACGACCTGTCGCAGGTGTTCTTCATCGCTACTGCCAACGTGCTGCACACCATTCCCCCAGCACTGCAAGACCGCATGGAAGTGCTGCGGCTCCAGGGTTACACCGAACCGGAGAAAGTCGAGATCGCCAAGCAGTACCTTGTTCGCAAGCAGCGTGAGCAGACTGGCCTCACCGACAAGAACATCCTCTTCACCGACGAGGGACTCACCAGCATTATCCGCAACTACACTCGCGAAGCAGGCGTGCGCAATCTCGAACGCGAAATCGGCAACATTTGCCGCAAGGTGGCTCGCAAGGTCGTCAAGGAAGGCGACCAATTCTCAGTCACGCTGACTGCTGAAAATGTCGGCGATTACCTTGGCGTGATGAAGTTCCGCGACACTGAAGTTCACGAGCGCAGCGAAATCGGCCTCGTCACCGGCCTGGCATGGACCGAGGTGGGGGGCTCGATTCTCACCACCGAAGTCGCCACTGTTGATGGCAAGGGCAAGCTGACGCTCACCGGCAAGCTCGGCGATGTCATGCAGGAGTCGGCGCAAGCTGCTATGTCGTACGTGCGTTCACGTGCCCATCGCCTCGGCCTGCCGCGTGACTTCTATCGCAACCTCGACATCCACGTCCACGTCCCCGAAGGCGCGATCCCGAAAGACGGTCCCTCCGCCGGCATCACTATGGCCACCGCCATCGCGAGCGCGCTCAGCCGCATCCCGGTCCGCCGGGACATCGCCATGACCGGCGAGATCACGTTGCGCGGTAAAGTGCTGGCTATCGGAGGCCTCAAGGAAAAGCTTCTCGCCGCTCACCGCGCAGGTCTTTTTGAGGTCATTCTCCCGGCAGACAACGAGAAAGACCTCGCCGAAGTTCCCGAGAACCTGCGCATTGCTATGAAGCTGCACTTCGTGAAAACCATGGATGATGTTCTGGCGCTCGCGCTGGAGAGTCCGCTGCCGGAAGTGACGGAGGAAACGCCAACCATCGCCGCCCTTCCTCCAACGGCTGAAGCGCCGACCGCACATCAGTAAACAACCATTCGATCAAGTATCCGACGCCCGATCCGGCCGGCATCTGGCCGGGTGGGGTGTTTTCTGGGTGGCCCACATCTGCCTTCTCTTGGCAGTTGTGAGGCGTTGCCTCCTCGCCCCGCCGCACTACAATAGTCAGCATATGGCGACTGGATCACGATTTGGAATCTCGATGAAAGGAAGCGCCGCCCTCGTGGTCGCCATCGGCACCGTTGTGGCCCTTCTCATCCTGCTGCCCGCCTATCGCGTTTTCTTTGCCATCAGTGTCGGCATCGCCATCATCGTTGCGGCGATTCTGTATTTCTGGCACAAGCTCCGCCCAGTCCGACCGGAAGATGTCGAGGACAAACGGCCCTTGAAGTTGCAGTGAAGCCCGTGGTTGGCCCACAACGGCCTTATTTCGGCAATTGTGGGCGTTGAGTCTGGTTTTTTGGGACTCCTTGCTCTTTCCTCTCCCTCCGGCCATATTGAACAGGTGATTTTTTCCGCTCACTTTGTGGCCAGTGCCGCCGATCCAAAACACTTCCCCGCCCCAAGCGGGCCCGAGATCGCCTTCCTCGGCCGCTCCAATGTCGGCAAGTCGAGCCTGATTAATGCGCTGGTGGGTAGCAAAATCGCGAAGACGAGCAACACTCCCGGCCGCACCCAGACCATCAACTTTTTTGAGTTACGAAGGCCCGCCAAACCGCATCCCGAGTTTTTCTTCGTCGATCTACCCGGCTACGGCTATGCTCGCGTGCCCACGGAAATCAGCGCGCGGTGGTCCCTCTTCATCGATCCCTATTTGAAGTCGCGTTCATCGCTGGTGTTATGCCTGGTGCTGGTGGATGTCTCGATCCCGCCGCAAAAACTCGATAAACAACTGCTGGAGTGGTTGCGCCATCATAAGAAATCCTACCTCGTGGTAGGAACCAAATCCGATCGGGTTTCCTCTAACCAGTTGCGCAATTCCTTAACAACAATTGCGGAACGGCTTCAAATCGACACCCGAGAGATAATCCCTTTCTCCGCAAAATCGCGCACCGGACACGCACAACTGTGGAGTCTCATACGGACTACCGTAGGAATTACGGCTACGGCACAGAAACAGGATTAGATCAGGCTGGCCAGATCTGCAAAGCTGTCTGCGAAAGAATTTGCTGTTTCACGCCCTCGGTCAATGGCAGATCGCGAAACTCGCGCAAATTATTCGCAATTTCCGGTACGCCCGGCCCGGGCCAATCGGTGCCGAACAGTGTCTTGTGTGCGATCTCTTGCAGCCGCGGAAAGTACTCTAGCAGCGACTTCGGCGGAATCCCGCTGATATCGAGGTACACGTTCGGATGTCGCCGCACCAGGAAAAACGCGCTGTCCATCCAAAGCGGCCTTCCACCGTGTGCCAGCAGAATCTTCAAATTGGGGAAATCAATCGCAACATCATCGACATAGATCGGATCGCCAAACTTGTTTCGCGCGCCGGGAAAAATCGACGTTCCCGTGTGAACCATGATGGGAATGCCATTCGCTTCCGCGGCACGATAAATGATCTCGAGTTCTTTAACGCCGTTCAGGTAGTCATTGGGATAAAGCAACTGATGCGGAGGATGAACCTTGATCAGCTGAATCCTCAGCCGCACAATCTGCTCCATATCCGCCAGTACATTCTTGGTATGCCGGGGATGAACGCTGCCGCAAGAAATTAACCGCTTGGGCGCTTCCTTCACGTAGTTGGCAACAAACTCGTTTACCTCCGGTGTGAAACCAATCACTTCCGGCGCGACATAGTTGATCAGCACGGCCCGCTCAATGCCGATCTCATCCATGTGCTTCAGGAAGGCAGTTGGAGATTGGCAGTAGCGCTCGATCTGCTCGAAGTCTTTGCGGGATTTTTTCATCAGCGCAAGCGCTTCGGGCTTGAACAACTGCATGGGCGCAATGTGAACGTGGCAGTCGGTGATCATCAGTTGGCAGCCGCCGCAAGCAGCGCGCGCTTCGCGAATACACGAACCATCTCACGCCGATATTCCGGAGTCAGTGCCGAGGTGGTCAGCGGCTTCGCCGTGCGAGCCGCGTCTTCCCCAATCCTCTCTGCAAGTTCCTCTCTGATTTCCCCACCAACCAGCTGCGCGTCTACGTCTTTGACCAGATGAGGGGCGGGATTCACGGCCGTAATCGCCATCCTCGCGTCTTCGACACGCCCGCTCTTCATTCGCAGCGCGACTGCAACACCAGCCAGCGGATAATCGATGCTGCCGCGCACGCGCAGTTTCTGATAGCTTCCGCGCCAACCTCTGGACGAGGCGGGAAGGATCACACGGCTCACGATCTCGGTCGGTGCCAGATTTAGGCGCACGATACCGTCATTTACATAGAACTCCGCCAATGCTACGCGCCGCGTTCCTTTCGGACCGACGATCTCCAACTCTGCTCCGAGGCACAATAGCGCCGGCGGCGTGTCGCCCGAAAACGCTGCCCAGCAGGTTTTACTCGCTGGTGCAACGTGGCAAAGGTGGCCATCCTTCTTCAGGCAAAAGCCGCAGCTCTTGCGCCACAGCAGCGACTGGTTGTACCAGAGACAGCGCGTATCGAGACAGATGTTTCCGCCTAGCGTCCCCATATTGCGCAGCACGGGCGATGCTATGGTTCTAACCGCCTCAAACAACACAGGAAAATCGCGCCGAACCGGCCGTGAGTGCTCAATCTCGGAAAGCGTCGTCAACGCTCCGATACTTACGCTGCTGTCAGCCTCCTCGCGAATGCCGCGCCACTCGCCAATAGCCCGCAGATCGAGCACATAAGGTGGCGTGAAGAGCTTCTGCTTCAGCGACGGCAGCAAGTCGGTTCCGCCGGCGATGACCTTTACTTCACCGCCGTGTCCGGACAACATCGCAACCGCATCATTCAGGTTCTGCGGACGCAATAGGCGAAACTCTGGCAGACTCACCGCCCGCCTCCAACTCTTGCCGGATCTTCCGCATGCCTCTCGGGACCTTTGCCGCGATACCAAAGCGCGCCTCCTTGCTCACGGAACGTCGTCGGTCCGGTGGGATCGACGCCCTGTGTCATCGCGATTCTCTTCAAGCCCTTCTTAGCTCGCAGAGCTGCTAACACGCGCTCGGGACTGAACGGAGCTTCTCTCAGCCGGATTCCCACAGCGTCGTAAATGGCGTTAGAAATCGCGGGAATCGTCGCTGCTAGCGAGCCTTCCCCTGCTTCCTTGGCGCCGAACGGCCCTTCCGGATCGATGCTCTCTACGATGATGCATTCGATCTCAGGCGACTCTACCGATGACGGACTGCGATACTCCAGCAGTCCGGGATTCATCATTAGTCCGTCCTTCCAGATCATCTCCTCCTGCAATGCCTGGCCGAGACCCATCCACACCGAGCCAATAACCTGGCCTTCAACTGCGACCGGGTTCAGAGCTCGGCCGCAATCGTGTGCCGCCCAAATCTTGTGCACAGTAACGACGCCCGTCTCTTCGTCTACGCTTACTTCAGCTACCTGCGCCGAATAAGAATACGCAGGCGACGGCCCGACACCGGCGCCTTTATGCTGGCCGCCTCGCGCTTCCATGGGTGGAGCGTAGGAGCCTGTTCCTGTCAGCCCACCATGAAGATCAATGGCCGCTACCACAGCCTCTTCGAAGCTCAGGTGGGTCTTTGGTGACTCTTCCTTGCGAGACTGCAACACCGATCCACGCAGAATCTGTCCATCTACATGCCCGCGTGCAACAGCCGATTCGGGCTCGCCTGGCTCTGCACCGCGCTTCCAGACACGGTCACCACTCATGACAACCTCTTCGGCCAGACATCCTATACGCTGGGCCGCGGCGCTGATGATGTCCTTCTTCACCGCCTCGGCTGCACGCAGCGTTGCATTGCCCGCCATAAATGTCACGCGGCTGGAGTACGCACCCAGATCAATGGGTGTAAGGTCCGTATCGGCGGCGATCACCTTGACGCGCGACAAACTGCATCCCAACACTTCGGCCGCTATCTGTGCAGTCATTGTGTCGGAGCCCTGCCCAATCTCCGCCGCGCCTGTGTACACAACTACGCCGCCATCGCGATCGATCTTGATGTTCACCGTCGAATGCGGCATATCGGAGCGGATAATGCTGTTGGCCGCGCCGCTCACATAATGGCTGCATGCCATGCCGAGCCCGCGACCTTTGGGCAACTTGCCGCGGCGCCCGTTCCAATCGGACCGCGTAATCACCTGGTCAATGCATTGCGGCAGACCATAGCTCAGCACACGCAATCCGTTCACGGTTATTGCCGGGGGTTTCAGCAGATTGACCAGCCGCAATGCCGCCGGATCGAGCCCGATCTTCGCCGCGATCT
>Ga0126379_10001414_pt1 | contig 14599 bp, 9 predicted proteins | sample PanSoiMetPlot_24_FD_92640 | JGI IMG/M metagenome (GOLD analysis project Ga0126379, IMG submission 92640) | Tropical forest soil microbial communities from Panama - MetaG Plot_24 | ecosystem: Environmental > Terrestrial > Soil > Tropical forest > Bulk soil | place: Panama | collected 2016-02-17 | reverse complement strand
TCCACCCAGAAGCTCGGCGCGATCATCTGGTTCGACGTGAGGGCGGTGATCACGTTGTTCACGACCTCACGTTGGTTGAGGCCCAGATCGGCCGCGCGCTCGCGGTCGACGTCTAGCCGCAGCGATGGATAGTCGACGTCCTGCGGGATATAGACGTCGCTGACCCCGCCAAGCTTGCGGATGTTCGCGGCCAGTCCGGACGCGGCGTTGAACACAGCGTCGATGTCCGAGCCGTTGAGCTGCACGTCGATCGGCGCGGGCAACCCCTGGTTGAGGACGGCGTCCACGATGCCGCCCGACTGGAAGTACGCAGTGAGATGCGGCAGCTCCTGCTGCATCGCCCGCCGCATGCGCGCCATGTATTCGTAGCTGCCACTCCGGTGCTTCTCCTTCAGCGCCACCTGCACGGTGGCTGCATGCGGGCCGGCGTTGCTCGTGTAGAGCGCGGCGAAGTCGGGCACGACGCCGATGTTCGAGACCACCAGTTCGAGGTCGGCCGGATCCACGATTCGACGAACCATCGCCTCGATGCGGTTGACTTCGGCCGTCGTCACCTCGATGCGGCTGCCGGACGGCGCCTTGACGTTCATCACGAACTGGCCGGCGTCGGTACGCGGGAAGAAAGCGACGCCAAGGAACGGATAAATGATCAGGCTCAGACCGAAGAGCGCCATAACCGCCACGACGACGCGGGCAGGCGCCCGCAGACTGGCGCGGACGCGTCGTTCGTACCAGACGAGCATCTGCTCGAAACGACGACCGAACGCCCGGTTGAACCGTTCGGCGAACGCGGGGGCGGGGGAGGCAGGGGAGGCGGAGTGGGCAGGGGAGGCAGGGTGGGCAAAGGAGGCTGGAAGGGAAAGATCCTCGGTGTCCTCCCCTCCCTGCCCCCCCTGCCCTCCCTGCCCTTCCTGCCCGTCATTCGCATGGTGCGGCGCAGTGAGGAAGCGCGCGCAGAACAGCGGGACGACCGTCATGGCCACGAAGTACGACGCCACCAGCGCGAGCACGACGGCGAGAGCGAGCGCCGAGAACAGGAACCGGCTCACCCCGTAGAGGAACGTCACGGGGAAGAACACCACCGAGCTGGTCAGCGTGGCAGCGAGGACGGCCATCGACACCTCTTCGCCACCTCTCTCGGCCGCCACGGCCGGCGGCTCGCCCATCTCGAGATGCCGGAAGATGTTCTCGAGGACGATCACCGCGTTGTCGATGAGGCGCGAAAACACCAGCGCGAAGCCCGCGAGGATCATCGTGTTGATCGAGCTGCCGCCCATGTAGAGCATGATGATGGCCGCCAGTACCGACATCGGAATCGCGAGGAAGACGCCAACCGTCGCGCGCATGCTCCCGAGAAACACGAGCACCATGACGCCGGTGAGCACGAGGCCGATGCTGCCTTCGTCGGCCAACGTCTCGATAGCATTTCTGACAAACTGCGACTGATCGAACACCACGTCGGTGACCAGCTGCTGCGGGATATCGACAAGCTTCGCAACGGCCGCCTTGATGCCGTTGACGACGGCGATCGTGTTCGTGTCGCCGCCCTGCTTGAGAATCGGAATGTAGGCCGAGCGCTGGCCGTCGACCTTCACGATGTTCGCCTGGATCTGGCTGCCGTCCTCGGCGTGTCCGACGTCGCTGACGCGGACCATCGATCCATTCGCCGCCGCTTTGAGCGGGATGCGGTTGATGTCCGAGACGTTCCGCACCTGGCTGTTCGTGAAGATCGTGTAGTCGAGCGGGCCGATCTTCACGTCACCCGACGGGAGAATCAGGTTGGCGTTGTTGACCGCCCGCACGACGTCCATCGGGCTCATCTGGTACGCCTGCAGCTTGTCGGGATCGACGTACACCATGATCTGCCGATACTTGCCGCCGAAGATCGTCGGCACCGATGCGCCGGGCACGCCCGCGAGCTGGTTGCGGATCGTGTACTGGCCGATGTCGCGAAGCTGCGTTTCGTTCAGGCCCTCGCCTTTGAGCGTGATCAGAGCCACGGGCAGATTCGACGCGTCGAACTTCTGGACGATCGGTGGCAGCGTGCCGGGCGGCAGCCGCCGCAAATCGGCCATCGCGAGGTTGGCGATCTCGCTGACGTCCGCATCGGCGCTGGTGCCGGGTTGAAAGAACACCTTGATGATGCTCACGCCGGCGAGCGATCGCGACTCCATGTGATCGATGCCGGAGCCCAGCGTGAAGAAGCGTTCGAAGCGACCGGTGATGTCGGTTTCTATCTGCTCCGGCGGCATGCCGCTGTAGAAGGTCGCCACAACGACCTGCGGGATGTTGATATCGGGGAACAGATCCACCGGCATTCGCACCAGGCTGGTCAACCCAACGACGATGACGATCAGGCAAACGACGATGATGAAGTACGGATTGCGGAGGGAAAAGCGGGACATCAGCGATCTCCTCCTGCATCGTTCGCCGCGACGACCCGCGGTGCGACGATGGATCCGGCCTTGAGCTGTGCACGGCTCCCGACGACGACCAGATCGCCATCCGCGAGCCCGCGCGTGACTTCAATCCGGTCGTCGCTCTCGAGCCCGAGCTGAACGGTTCGCACTTCGATTTTGCCGTCGCGGCCCACGACAAACACGCGCGCACCGTCAGATGTACGCTCGACCGCCTGCACGGGCGCGACGATGGCGCCCTTCACCGAATCGAGGACGAGCGTCGCATCCGCGTACATCCCCGGCACCAGCGTCAGATCAGGGTTCCGCACATCAACCTCGACATGCATCGTCCGCGTGTCCGTGTCGAGCCGATCGGCGAAGCGCGCAACGGTGCCGGCGACGCTCTTGTGCAGCGACTGCACAGCAACGGCCACCTGGCCGCCGAGATGGATCCGCGGCACGGCGGATTCGGGTACCGGGATGACCAGCCGCAGCCTGTCGTTCTGCGAGAGGCGCACGATCGGCAAGGCCTGGCTCTGCGACGAGGTGCCGGCTTGGATCATCGCGCCCGTGTCTGCATAGCGATGCGTGATGACGCCCGTGAACGGCGCGGTAATCCGCGAATAGTCGAACAGCGTCTGCGTCTTGCTCTGCGCGGCCTTGGCGATCTCGAGCTGTTCCCGGGCCGCCGCCAGTGCCGCCTCTGCCGTGCTGACCTGCGCTTCGGAGACGCGGTCGCGGCCCGTGGCCTCGTCGATATCCTGTTGCGCCACGAGATTCGGCCGGGTCTTCATGACGCCGGCCAGGCGCGTCGCGTTCAGGTGCGCCACCTCGTGCGCTGACTGGGTACGCTCCACGTCGGCCTGCGCGCGTCTGATCTCCTCGCTCGCGCGCTTGACGGCGGCCTCGTCCTGCCTGATCTCGTCCTGCAGCTCCGGAATCTCGAGAATCGCGAGCTGCTGCCCGGCTTTCACGCGATCGCCGACGTCGACGGCAATCGACTTCAGATAGCCCGCCACTTTCGCGTGCACCTCGATCTCCTGAAACGGACGGAATTCGGCGGCAATCGTCAGCGACTGCGCGATGTCGCCTCTCGCCGCCTTGGCAACGGCCACCGTCGGCACGTCGGGCGGGTCGGAAGCCGCGGCCCGCGATCGAGAGCAGGCGCTGCCGGCAAGCGCCGCCAGGGCCATCGTGATGAGAGCGGGCTTGAAACAGGTCATCGGGAACTCCTGACAAGTCGGGTCAGCGCGTCGATTGAGAACTGAGGCGAGCGGCACAGCGCGATGATCTGCCGCTCGTGCGCCATCATGCCGGCAGCTACGGCAGGAATCCGCTCGACCAGCTCCGGCGGAATCGACTGCATCCCGTGGGCGTCGCCGAACAGCAGGTCGCTGCTGGCCACGCGCAGGCCGCCGATCTTCACCGGCGCGCCGAATTCGACGATGTGCGCGAAAGCATGGGACACGGCGACGCCACTGGCAAACATCGGCAGCCCGACGCGAGCACGGACGGCGTCGGCGTCTCGAACCGATCCATTCGTCGCATATCCGACGCAATCGAGCGCCCGCAGAACGGTGGCGTGTAATTCGCCGACGAACCCGCCGAGGCCCGGGCGTTCGTCGACGTCTTCGACCACAACGAAACGCGGCGCCGGAACGCCGACGATGTACTGCCACCAGTCGGTCCGATCGGTGTACTGGTAGCCGACGGGCGGTGGCGTGGAACACCGGATCCGAGCGGTCACGGCGTAACCGGCCGCCGGCGGCAGATCGGGAAACAGACACCGGATCGAACTGTCCACAAACCCTTCGTTCCGGAGACGAACGTCGAATGTCTCGATCGCGTTGGCGATCGCGGCGCCGTCGAGCGCGCACAGCGCGTTCAGTGCAGCACTGTCCACGAAGATAGATCCTTCCCCGCCGGCGCGCACCTGATTGGCGACGTCAGCGGCCGTAAAAAGTTTGGGGGCTGTCGCATAAGACCGCGACGAGCGTGAGCGTCAGGCGATAGGGGAAGGTGGACCGCGGGGTGAATCGAACTGCAGGGTGTCGACAATCCGTGGGGCCCAGCTGCGCGCCGGATCCACCCGGGCGGCAAGGTAGCCTCGACCGATCTCTACAATCGGAGGCGGGAGAACGGCGGCGTGATCGGGTGCGATCGAACTGATCGACGCTTTCGTCGGCGGGGCGACGCCGACCCAGCTGTGCTTGATGCTGAGTCGCGTGGCGTCGCGATGTTCGACCTGTTGCCTCGCACGCGCAATCGTCGGCACGAGAACAAGAGCGGCGGCGACGATCAACAGGCCGGCGCGCACAGCGCGGCCGACCAACAGCGACGAGACTTTCGACATCACGCGAGTTCCTCGTACTCTATCGCCCCGTCACCGCAGGCGCAACACCCTTCACACCGATTCTGAGCGCGGAACACGTCTTGCGACCGCTCATGTGCCGTACGACAGCATGCCCTGCGCCATGCTGCGCAGACACACGAAAGCGGGGACTCAGATGGACGTCCTTCAACTGACTGCCGGCCAGTGGATCGGCCTGATTTTGCTGGCGGCGGGGCTTGTCGTCGTAAGAACCGCGCGGAACCGCCGACGCGCCTCGGACCGCCGTGGACTGGGATTGTGAATGCGCCTGCCCGCCGCTGACCTGTCTGTTTGCAGACATCAGAGGCCGGACGGTGTCGGATAGCAGCCAGATGCCCAGGAACTTCACACGGATCGCCAGAGACGGCAAGGCTCAACGTGTTCTGCCATTCGTGCACAGCTCTTGCAACATCCTCTGGTGGTGCGACCATGCGTAGGCCTGATTCGAACCGAGCTGACAACTCTGAACTCGTTCGCTTCTGGGTCCTTGCCGACGGCACGCGCTGCGTCCTGGTGAGTGTCGCGAGCGGGCTCGAATTGCGAATCGTGCGCGACGGGACGATCGTCCGGCAAGCGCCGTGCTCCGACGTTCGATTCATGCGGCACTCGGCAGAGCTGTGGCGGGTCGAGTACGAGATGGAACACGCGGTGCCACAAGGTTCGAGGATCGTCTGCCCCGAGTGCGGGGACGATGCGATCGTGTACCTGGGGTCCCCGGACAGCGTGCGGTGGCTCGGTTGCGGATCATGCGGCTACGTGTGGCTCTACGAGACGGACGCATCCACGCGGCACACGCGATGACTGCCAGGACCCGCATACAGAGCCGCGCGCTCGCCGACGCGGCGCCGCGGCGCCGCGGCTGGTAACCAGCGACTTTATTGTTTGAAAACAGACAGTCGCACTGACGACGCGGGCCTGAGGTGAAATGCTACGATCGCGATCAGGCCATGCCAGCTGATGCGGTCGAGAACCGGACGCTGTCGGGGGCCGCGTGGTGGCGGCCGACCAGCCTGGCCGTATCGATCGTCGGGGTTTCCGTTCTGCGGTACGCCACGAACGGCCCGTCACAGACCTTTCTGCACGAGCTCGCTCTTCGCTTGTACTACATCCCGATACTCGTCGGCGCGTACTGGTACGGTGTTCCCGGCGGGCTGGTCGTGGCGTTCGTCTCGTCGATTGCGTACGTGAATCGCGTGTCCGAGATCGTGCACACGCTCGATCGTGGCCGGCTCGCAGAGGTCGTCGTCTTTCATCTGATCGGAGTTTCGGTCGGAATGCTCGCGAGCGCACAGAGACGCGTCGCCCGACGATATCAGACTGCGGCAGACACGCTCGAGAAAGCGAATGTCACACTGCGTGAGTCGCACGAGCAAATCCGACGCATGGATCGATTGAGTACGCTCGGAGAAGTCGCGACCGGACTGGCACATGAGATTCGACATCCGCTCGCATCTATCGGCGGCGCTCTCGAGATCATTCAGGCCAGGGCGGTCGCGGGAAGTCCAGAGGCGGAGTTCTCCCATCTGGCCACCAGGGAAGTACAGCGACTCGATCTGCTGGTCTGGGAATTCCTGCGGTACGCCCGCCCGCACGCGCCTGAATTGCGCTCGATGTCGCTCGACGAGGTCGTCGAACAGGCGGTCACGCTGTTGCGCGTGGAAGCCGACAGGGCCGGTGTCGGGCTCGATGTCGAATCGCACGACGGGCCCATCAAGGTGTCCATCGACCCGCTGCAAATCGAGCAGGTCCTCTTGAACGTGCTCCTCAACGCGATTCAGGCAACTCCCTCTGGCGGGCGTGTCCTGGTTCGAGAACGGCTCGACGGCACTGAGGCCTGCATCGATGTCATCGACGAAGGGCACGGCATCAACAGCGAGCATCTCGTGAGCATCTTCAATCCCTTCTTCACGACCCGGGAGAAAGGCACCGGGCTCGGCCTGGCGATTGCGCACGGCATCGTCATGTCGCATGACGGCCGACTCGAAGTCGTGCAGACCTCGACGCGTGGCACATGGTTCCGTGTGTGTCTGCCCCTGCGGACCTCGGGCGCCGCCGCCGCTTCGCAGGTCGCCGCAATCTCGTCATGACCCAGACGAGAACGGTCCTCGTCGTCGACGACGATCAGAATTTCCGGCGGGTGATCGAATATCAGCTTCACGAAGACGGGTATCGGGTGCTGACGGCTGCGAATGCCTCCTCAGCCATCCAGCAGTTCACGGTCGAGGCGGTCGACGTTGTCATGACCGACGTCCGGATGCCGGGCGAGGACGGGATGGCACTTCTGGCCCGGCTCAAGGCGATGCAGCCCGATCTGCCCGTCGTGATGTTGACGGCACACGGCACCATCGGCGCCGCCGTCGAGGCGATGAAGAGCGGCGCGGCCGACTACCTCACCAAGCCGTTCACGCGGGAACAACTTCGAATCGCGCTGGCCAAGACGCTCGATCTCGCGGCGCTCAAACGGGAAAACAAGAACCTCCGCGAGGCCGTCGCGGAGCGCTTCTCGTTCACGGGGATGATCGCGGAGTCGCGCGCGATGAACAACGCCATCGAGGTTGCATCACGTGTCGCGAAGAGTGACGCCACGGTATTGCTCGAAGGCGAGAGCGGCACCGGCAAGGAGTTGCTCGCGAAGGCCGTCCACTTCAACAGCCCGCGCAAGGGCCGGCCGCTCGTCGTCGTCAACTGCGCGGCCATCCCGGAGAACCTGCTCGAGTCGGAGCTTTTCGGGCATCGGCGAGGGTCGTTCACTGGGGCGACGGCGGACAAAGCCGGCAAGTTCGAAGCCGCGCATGAAGGCACGCTGTTTCTCGACGAGATCGGCGATTTGCCGCTGATGATGCAGGCCAAAATCCTCCGTGTGCTGCAGGATCACGAAGTCGACAAGGTCGGCGATCTCCGGCCCATCAAGGTCGACGTCCGCGTCGTCGCGGCCACCAACCGCGATCTCGAAAAGATGGTCGCCGACGGTGAGTTTCGCGAGGACCTGTACTACCGGCTGGCGGTCGTGGCCATCCGGATGCCGCCGCTGCGGGAACGGACGGGCGACATTCCCCGGCTGGTGGATCACTTCATCACGAAGCACGGCGCGCAGCTCGAGCGCAAGCCGTCGGTGGCCGCTGACGTCTACTCCGCGTTCAATCTCTACGCATGGCCGGGCAACATCCGGGAGCTGGAAAACGTTGTCCAGCGGGCGCTGGTCCTCGATCGAGATGGGGTGATTGGCCTAGAGGACCTTCCCGATCGGCTGCGCCGCCGGGACACGCGGGTCGCGCGTCTGCGGATTGAACTGCCGGATGACGGTCTGCCGCTGGAGGACGTTGAGCGGGAGCTGCTGGTTGCCGCGCTGATCAAGCACGACTGGAATCAGACCAGGGCCGCCGCGTACCTCGATATCAGCCGAAGCACCCTGATTTACCGAATGCAGAAATTCGGGCTGGAACGACCGGTATCTTCCGCTCCCGCCGAATAGCCTGCCCCCTTTTCGGATCGTTTTCGGGCTCCTTTTTAAATCCACTTCACGTTGCTATGACTGATTTATGTCCGCAAGGTTTCGTTTAGGTTAAGCCGCGCGATTTAACACATCCGCAATCTGCACGATCCCGTCACGAAACACAGCGTCCGCACGATCGTCCCATTCAAGCCCATCCAAGGAGACGCGAATGAGGACCATCCTCGCTGTGTGTGCCGCTGTTGTGCTTTTTGCAAGTCCCCTGTTCGCGGAGTCTCCACCAGATTCAACCGATCCGGCTGGGAAGCCGTCCGTCTCGTCGGAGCCGGCCGACAAGGGCGGCGACGCCACGGGCGAGGAGCAGCCGCAGCCGAGCAACCCGCCTCCGGTGACGGATTCGATCGTGCTCGCGAACGGCAAGGTCCGGATCGGCGCGGTGTTCTTCGCAGACTTCGGCGTATATACCCAGACGGGATTCGGACCCCAGTTCACGACGCAGACCAACTTCCCGGGGCCAGGCAACAACGACTTCACCTCGTTCGACGTCCACCGCGCGTACATCAACCTCTTCTACAACGTGTCCGATCACCTCACGTTCCGGGTCACGCCGAACGTCTACCGCGAAATCATCACTGGAACGGCCGACAAGGCCGGGGCGGTCGGCGCGATACCAGCCAGTGCGGACGGCAACCTCGGGTTCCGTCTCAAATACGCGTACATGGAATGGGCGAAGCTCTGGGATAGCTCGAACCACTTCAAGACCACCTTCGAGAACACCAACGTCCGGTTCGGCCAGCAGATGAACCCGTTCGTCGATTGGCAGGAAGCGCTCTGGGACTATCGCTTCCTGAGCCTGATCGGCTGGAACTACTTGAGCTTGAGCTCGGCGCAGGTCGGCGCGTCGCTGAACGGGCCCATCTCCGGCAACGACGGCAAGATGTACCTCGACTATCAGATCGGCTTCTTCAACGACGCGAGCTTTCATGCATTCGAGTTCTCGGAGCAGAAGCAGTTCATGGTACGCGCGTCTGTATATCCGATGGGCGCCAAGGCTCGATTCCAGGGTCTTGGGGTCACTGGCTTCTACGACCACGGATACCAGAACAACGCCGAGGACGTGGGTGCCGCAGTTGTCCAGCGATTTTCGGGCCTGGTCCACTTCACGACGCCCAGCAACAACGGGATGGTCGCGGCCGAATATCAGTGGGGCAAGGACGCGTTCGGCACCGGCAATATGTTCTCAGGTGATGGGCCGCAGGATCTGTTTGGCATCGGCACGACGATTTACGCGACCCAGACCAAACTCTGGCAGGCGATCCTCGCGGGCACGGCCACACGGCAGCAAGGCTGGAATTTCTTCGGGCGATACCAGTTTCCGAACAGAGTCTCCGTCTTCTTCATGAACAACCTGTTCAAGCCGAACACGAACATCCCGGACAATCCGCTGAACTTCAATCACCTCGTCACTGGCGTGGCGTACCGCGTGAGCCCCCGGTGGCGCTTCGCCGTCAGCTACCAGCAGGCGGAGTACACTCACGATCAGTTCACGTACCCTGCCGCGACACTGGCGACGTTCAGCCCGTCACTGGCGACGGCTAACCCTAACGGCATTCCGAGCGCCGTGCCACCCAGCATTCATGTCGCGTTCTTCAACCTCGAGTTCACGTTCTAGGGGTTCCAAGGGTTCCAAGGGTTCCAAAGGTTCCAAAGGTTCCTGGGGTTCCAGAGGTTCTGCAAAAGCGCCTCTGGAACCTGTTCGACAAGGACCGGGTGCTATCATCGGCCTCGTCAATGCGCGATCCGATCGTCCGTGAGTTCCTGCTGGGTTTCTGGAAAATCCACATCCTCTACCACGCCGCCGAATCGCGAGGCGTGTACGGCCAGTGGATGCTCGACGAGTTGAGCCACCACGGGTACCGCGTGAGTCCAGGCACGCTCTATCCGATTCTCGCGCGCATGGAGCGACACGGGTGGATTCGCGCCTCCGAGCCGAAGCGGTCGAAAACTGCCCGGGTCTATCGTCTGACACCGCGGGGTCAGGACGTGCTGGATCGCGTGCGCGCGTCGCTGAACGAGTTGCACGGCGAGGTTGCCCCTCGACGTCGCAAGCGTTCCGCCGCTCAGCGGTCGACCTGAGCGTCCCGCCGCCATTACGCATTTCGTAGACTGTTTGCGATAATCTAACGGCTCGCAACGCAACCAGGGGCTGAGGATGAATCGACAGCGGTCGTGTTTGGCCGTGCTCATGTGCATGACGGCCGCCTCCGTAGTTACACAAGCACAGGCACCGAATCAGGCGACTCCGCCGCAGACCCTGACACTTGACGGGGCGATCGAGTTCGCGACCGAACATTACCCGACCGTCAGAGCCGCGTTGGAGCAGGTCAACGCCTCGGCCGCTGATGTCGACGTCGCCCGCTCCGCCTATCTGCCGCGGCTCGACTCCCTGTGGCAATCGAATCGCGCCACCGCGAATAACATCTTCGGACAGCTGTTGCCCCAGAGTGTGATTCCCTCGATGAGCGGACCGGTGCTGGCATCGGCCTCCGGTCAGAGCGTGTGGGGCAGCGCCACCGGCGCGCTCTTCTCGTGGGAGCCGTTCGATTTCGGGTTACGCCACGCCACCGTCGTGAGTGCGCAGACGGCGCTCACGCAGGCGCGTGCCGGAGAGACGCTCACGCGCCTCGATGTCCAGAACGTCGTGGCGTCCGCCTATCTTGGCGTCCTTGCGGCGCAGCGAACGGTGATTGCTGCGCAAGCCGATTTCGATCGCAGAAATGTGCTACTGCAGTCCATTCAAGCACTCGTCACGAACCAGCTTCGACCTGGCGCCGATCAGTCGCGGGCCGAAGCCGAACGCGCGGCCGCGCAGACGCGATTGATTCAAGCCCAACAGACATTGACCGTGTCGCAGGTGCTGCTGACCCGCGTACTGGGGAGCACCCAGACGAGCGTGATGATCTCCGATGAGGGCCTGCTCACGCAATTGCCGTCACAGGACATCGCGGCGACGAGCGCTGAGGCGCACCCGCTCGCACAGCTGCGCAGGGCCAGCGTTGAACAGGCACACGCACAGGAGGACGTGCTCGCGCAGACCGATCGGCCCCGCGTGTTCCTGCAGTCGAGCGTGTTCGCGAGGGGAAGTGGCGCGAACGCGAACGGCACATTCGACGGTGGCGTGGATGGATTGGGCCTCGATCGGGCGAACTGGGCGGCAGGCGTGCAGATCCTGTTTCCGAACCTGTTCGACTTCTCCGCGCTGCATGCGCGGAAGGCCGCTGCCGCCGCGTCGTCTCGAGCCAGCAGTGCTCTCTACGACGAATCGCTGCTGACCGTGACGAGTCAGCAACACACGGCGGCTGTGCTGCTGCAGACGACGCGCGCGGTCGCGGCGAATACGCCAGTTCAGCTCGCCGCCGCGCAACAGAGCGAGATGCAGGCGCGGGCACGCTACGACGCCGGGCTGGCGAACATTGTTGAAGTTGCCGAAGCGCAGGGGCTGCTCGCCCAGGCCGAGGTGCAAGACCAACTTGCCCGCGTGGACGTGTGGCGTGCGCTGCTGGCAGCCGCCGTCGCGCAAGGTGACCTGGCGCCGTTCCTCACCATTCTCCGACAACCCTAGGAGCTTCTTGTCATGTGGCTGATTCGCGCCGCCCTCCGTCGTCCGATCACTGCGCTGGTGGCTGTGATCGCCGTGGCGTTGACGGCGGTGTTTGCTGTCAGTCGCATGCGGATCGACATCTTTCCGGACCTGAATCTCCCCGTGATCTACGTCGCGCAGCCGTACGGCGGGATGAGCCCTGCCCAGATGGAGGGCTACATCACCTACTACTACGAGTACCACTTCCTCTATATCAACGGCATCGAAAGCGTGGAGTCGAAGTCCATCCAGAACACCGGACTGTTGAAGCTGAATTTCCATCCAGGGACCGACATGGCGGAAGCCATGGCGCAGGTGATCGGGTACGTGAACCGTGCGCGTGCGTTCATGCCGCCAGGGACGGTTGGACCGTTCGTGATGCGATTCGACGCGGGCACGGTACCAGTCGGATATCTCGTCTTCTCGAGCGAGACGCGGAGCCTTGGGGAGATTCAGGATCTCGCACTCAATCGCGTGCGCCCGCAGTTTGCGACGCTCGATGGGCTCACCTCCCCGCCGCCGTTCGGCGGCAGCCAGCGCACGATCGTGATTCGCGTTGATCCAGATCGGCTTCGGTCGTATGGCATGGCGCCGGAAGAAGTGATTCGTGCCGTCAGCGCCGGAAACGTGATTATGCCGGCCGGCAGCGTGAACATCGGCGACTTGACGCGCATTTCGCCCGTGAACTCCGTCGTGTCAAACATCAACGATCTACTGCAGCTGCCCATCCGCACCGGCGCTGGACCCACAGTGTTCATGCGCGACGTGGGGTCGGTCAGCGACAGCACCGACATCCCCACCGCGTATGCGCTGGTGAACGGACGACGTGCCGTTTACATTCCTGTGACGAAACGGCCAAGCGCGTCCACGCTGGACGTCGTGAAGGAGGTGAAGACAAACCTCGGACGGTTTCAGGCGCTGGTCCCTGACGATATCAAGGTCAGCTATGAGCTCGATCAATCCGGCAATGTGTCGGGCGCGCTGCAGTCGGTGCTGCGTGAAGCGATCCTCGGCGCCCTCCTCACGGGCCTGATGGTCCTTCTCTTCCTGCGCGACTGGCGCAGCTCGCTGATTGTCATCATCACGATTCCGTTCGCGCTGCTGACCGCCGTGGTCGCGCTGTGGGCCGCAGGCCAGACCATCAATATCATGACGCTCGGCGGGCTCGCGCTCGCCGTCGGGATCCTCGTGGACGAAGGGACCGTCGCAATCGAAAACATCCACACTCATCTGGCGCGGGGCACGCCGGTTGCGCGTGCGGCGCTCGATGCCAGCGGCGAAGTTGTCGTGCCTCGACTAATGGCGATGCTCGCCGTCGTCGCCGTGTTCGTGCCCTCCTTCTTCATGACCGGAGTCTCGCAGTCGCTGTTCGTGCCGCTGTCGCTAGCCGTCGGGTTCGCGATGATCGCCTCGTTCCTATTGTCGAGTTCACTCGTGCCGGTGCTTTCCGTGTGGATGCTGGCCACACATCGCGTTGACGACCAGTCGGACAATTGGGTCGACCGGCTACGTGATCGCTTGACACGCATGCTGGCCCGGCTCATGTCGATCCGCGGCCTCCTCGTGTCTGCCTATGCCGTCGCCACAATCGCGATCGTCGTGCTCGTCGGCGCACGACTAGGACGCGAGATTTTCCCGACCGGCGGCGCCCATCAGTTTCAACTTCGGTTCGTGGCTCCGGCCGGCACGAAGTTCGAGGTGACCGAGCATCTAGCCGGCGAGGTGCTTCAACAGGTTCAGCAGGCCGCCGGCCCGGGCAACGTCGACATCACGCTTGGCTACGTCGGCGTTCAACCTTCGTCTTACCCAATCAACACGATCTTTCTCTGGACGGGTGGATCGCACGAAGGCGTGCTGCAAGTGGCACTGAAGCCTGACGCGCCGATTAGGCTGACTGTCCTGGAAGAAGACCTCCGTCAACGTTTCACGAAACACTTCCCGGACGTCCAGTTCTCCTTCGAGCCCGGCGACATCGTTGGCCGGATCATGAATTTCGGTGCGCCGACGCCGGTGCAGGTCGCGATCATGGGCCCGGACTTCGCGGCGACGCGCGCATTTGCAACGAAGGTTCGGGCCGAGCTGGCGAAGATTCCAACGCTGCGCGATCTGCACGTCGAGCAGGCACTCGACTACCCGGGAATCAACGTCAACATCGATCGACAACTGGCCGGACAGCTGGGCGTGACGGTCAACCAGGTGGGTCAGTCCTTTGCCGCCGCCACCTCATCGAGCCGATTCGTCGCGCCGAACTATTGGGCCGATCCGCGAACCGGTATTGCCTTTCAGGTCCAGGTGCAGGTGCCGCAACCGCGCATGACCAGCCTGGAGGACCTGCGGGTCGTGCCGGTGACCCCCGGCGGCTCCTCGTACCCGTTGCTCGGCGATGTCGCACGCATCGAGAACAGCACGATCGTCGGCGAGTACGATCGCTTCAACGGCCAGCGCATGGTGACGCTGTCGGCCAATCTCGCCGGTGAAGACCTCGGCCGCCTCGCCAACCGCGTCGATCAGGCAATCGGCCGGGCCGGCACACCGCCTCGAGGCGCCAGCATCGCGGTGCGGGGCCAGATTGCTCCGATGCGCGAGACCCTTCGAAATATCGCCGGGGGTCTGATCGTCGCCGTCATCGTCATTTTCCTGCTGCTCGCTGCAAACTTCCAGTCGCTGCGTCTGGCGTTCGTGATTGTGTCCACGGTTCCCGCAGTCCTGACCGGAGTGGTGCTGATGCTCGCGTTGAC
>Ga0126379_10001413_pt1 | contig 14599 bp, 7 predicted proteins | sample PanSoiMetPlot_24_FD_92640 | JGI IMG/M metagenome (GOLD analysis project Ga0126379, IMG submission 92640) | Tropical forest soil microbial communities from Panama - MetaG Plot_24 | ecosystem: Environmental > Terrestrial > Soil > Tropical forest > Bulk soil | place: Panama | collected 2016-02-17 | reverse complement strand
TGGCGACGTAGAGCATGGTCCGCACGGCCAGCTCGACGGGCGCGGACCGCGCCGCGGTGATGGCGTCAGGGCCGCCGAGGTCGGCGATCAGGTCCGCCCGCAAGTGGGTCGCCGCGCGCGCCGCCGCGGTCCGCGGTCGACGGCCGCGAGGCCGCGGAGCATGATGCGCGACTTCACGGCCAGCATGCCGTGCCGCCCGCCGCTCCGCGGCCCGCGGCGGCGCCCGGCCGCGGGCCGGTCCGTACCGGCCGCGCACGTCGCGCCCGGCGACGTGTCGGCGACGGATCAGGGCGGCCGGCGAAATCCAGTGGACGCGCGGGCGAGGGGCGCTGTCGAGTCGCCGCCACGGCCGCGGCCTCCCGGCCGGGACCGGAGCGGCCCGCCTGAGCGAGGGAGAGGCTGCCGGTTGAACTCGGAGCGCGCGGGCGGGGGGCCCCTCCCCGGGTCCGACGCCGCGCTGATCGCCTGGCGCCGCCGCGCGCCCGGCGCGACGCGGGATCGTCGGCGGCACCATTTCCGCCGTCGCACAGTGTGCCTATTTCGTGCCCATCGCCAGCCGATTTGCGGGCATTCCGGCGCACTCCAGCGCATGACCGTCCGACGCGTTTCTGGCTTGGTTGCGAGGGTTTACGCGCACTTCCGAGCGCCGGACCCCAGACCTGAAAATCCTGGTGTCGGCGGTTCAATCCCGTCCCTGCCCACCATTACTTTCTAACACTTCCGAGACAGCAGCATCCCGCCGATCACCGCGCCGTGCCCAAACCGTGCCTATCGTGGGCGCCTTCTGGCATACTCTGGCGCACGCGAAACACGAACGGCGCGCGCTTGCCGGCCGGCGAACGCGCGAACCACAGGCGAAAGAAAGGAAGACGCTTCCGCGAGTCGTCGGGGCGCTCGACGGACCCGCGGTAAAATTCAATCTGGCGAGTCGCGTCGGCGACTCTGGCCGTCGGTGCCCGGCGCCCTACTTACGCCCCAGAGTGTCTGTTTCCGCGCCGTTAGGTGCCGGCGGTTTGCTCTCGCTGCCTCGAATGAGCTGGGCCGACGAGATAGGCACACGCCAGCGCTACGCGGCATGGGCCGTTCAGGCAATTCCTGAAGATGATGGTATGTCCTCGTCCCGCTGCGAGCGCGGTTGAAGTGCGGGTAGAACCGCGAAGCGGACCGGGACATGATTCGGGTGGCGATCGCGCAGCGGGGTTGCCGCGCCACGCGGCACGCTGATCAATGCCTCAGCAGTCGACTGCTCCGCTGCGACGCCGACGAGCGGTGCGTCGACGGTCGCGCATTCCGGTCTCGGCGACGGTGCCTACGAGCTGAGCAAGAGGCGCGTATTCCCCCGCGACTTGGAGCCGCGGCGTCGTCGACGCGGACGACGACCCGTCGCAGAGATCACGAGCGATGAAGAGCGCCTCGATCGCGCTGGCCAGCGGACCTGTTGACGAGGCGCTCGCTGCGGCCGAGCGAATTCCATCCGCTCAGGACAGCATCGAAGCGTACAGCGAGCTGGCCCGCCTGGATGAGGCGATACGCTCGGGAAGATGTTCGAGACCATCCAGACGGTGGACTCGTGGTGGACGTCAGCGACGGGTAACGCCGCGCCCGCAGACCGGGAAGGAGTGGCGCCGGGGCGCTACGTGTTCACCGCGTCGGCCCGCTGCCTCAGCTCGACCGCCTGCCGCTTGTCCCCCAGAACTCGCTCCAGGAGATCGGCGTACCCGCGAAGCGCGAAGCTGTTCTCCGGCTCCAGCTCCAACGCGCGCTTGTAGAAGCTCTCCGCTTCGCGTTCGCGGCCCGTCGTCTTGTGGAGATAGTCCGCGTAGTTGGCGAGGATCGTGGCGTTCGGAGGATCGGTGGAGACCGCCCGCCGGTAGTAGGCGTCCGCCTCCTCCCGACGCCCCGTGGTCTCCTCGAGGAAGGACGCGTAGTCGCCGAGCGTCGTGGCATCGCCCGGATTCACTTCGAGCGCCTGCTTGTAGAACGACTCCGCCTCGTCCCGCCGAGAGGGATCCTCCTCGAGGAACTCCGCGTAGTACCGCAGGTTCGTCACGCTCCTCGGATTCGCCGCGATCGCTCTCTTGTACAGATCTTCGACCTCACTCGACCTGCCCGTCATCTTCTGCAGGTAGTCCGCGTAGTAGCCGAGGACGGTTGCGTTCTTCGGATCGTTCTCGAGCGCGCGCTGGTAGTAGGTCTCCGCGTCCTTCGCTCGGCCGGGAGTGTCCTCGAGGAGCGTGGCATAGTTGACGAGGAGGGCCACTTCCCCGGGAAATCGCTCGATGCCGGCGCGATACGTCCGTTCCGCCTCGGCGGGATCCGTCTTCTCGAGCCGCCGCGCCTCGGACACGATCTTCCAGTACTCCGGAAGCGAGCGCTCGGTCTCCTGAACGACTTCCTTGAGCCTCGCCACCCCGGCATCCGTCACCGGCCTCGCCTCGATGCGGCTCGAGAGCGTTCGGAACGCCGTCTGGTATTCGTCGAAGATCCTAGTGAAGCGGTCCGGTTGCGGGTGCGGGAGCTCGAAGGTGTTGCGAGCGAGGAGCATCACCTCATCGAACCAGCCGCTCTTGACCCACACGCCGCCTCGCTTGGCCAGCCATTCGCCCAGCGGCCCCGATGGCCTGTGCGGATGCACCCAGTAGGCGCCCGCGGGTATCGCTTCTCGAGGCAACCCTTCGAGCAACCGGAGGATACTGCCGTCATTGCCGCCATAGCCCATGAAGATCAGGCCGCGATCGTTGAGCACCATTGCCGTGTGGGCGGCGATCTCCCGCTCCAGTTCGACCGTCTCCAGCGCCGTGTTGCGGGGCGACAGTCGATGGTCCCCATGCAGCTTCACCACGAGCGGCCGCGTCCGCGTGGGCCGGATGAAGGCCGCCAGCGATTCGTGCTGAATCACCAGCGGCCGCGTGTCCGTGTAGAGGTACAGGGCATCGGCCATCAGGTCGTCGAAGTTGGTCGTCAGCACGACGTTGAAACGGCCGTCGGGGCGGGCCACCAGTTGAGCGAGGATGGCATAGCCGAATCCGGGCGAGCGTCCGTCGCAGAGTGACTCGATCTCCTGTTGCCGCTCGTCGGCGGTGACGAACAAGTCGTCCAGGACGGCCCCGTAGAATGCCGCAGCCTTGTCGCCAGTGTAGCCGTCGTATCGCCCTACCGCTCCCTGATCGACGTCGCTCCACTCGTGGATGTCCTTCAGCCGAGGCAGCCACCGGTCGCGCACGAGATCGGCCGCCGCGGAGATGCCGGACGACACGGAGCATCCCGCACCCAGGAAGAACGCGAATCGCCGGTTCAGTCGCCCCTCGTCCAGCTTGAGCCGACGGAGGAATTCGGGGACTTCCATCTCTCGGGGCGCGCCCGCAACTGATTTCTTCCGCATCGCAAAGACGCTCCGCTCTGTTCAGGTCGGACACAATGCCTGGCCCTGGCTCGCGCGAGGCTTTCGCATCGGACAACCCCGCCGCACGGTCAAGGCTACGCCACAGTTCACAGCGCGCATGCGATGGGAGGAAGTGCGCGCACTCTCGTCGATGGTCCGCAGGTTCGTCGACCGCGCGCGACCGCCGCGGCAGCTTCGCCAGCGCGTCGTAGAGAGGCACGGTCGAGCGCATGGCCTTTACCCAGTCGCCCATGTGCAGGCTCTCGTTCTCGGAGTGGGCCTGGGTGTGGGGATCGGCCACGCCCATGAGGTGCACGGCGCGCGCTCGAGGAGGTCGGCGAAGGGCTGCACGAAGCCGATGGTGCCGCTCGCGCCCACGATGGCCGCCTCCTTGCCGAAGCCGGCCTTGAGGGCGGCACGCGCCGCCTCGAAGGCGGGGCCCTCGGGATCGGTGGTCCACCAGGCGTGGCGCCAGTGATCTTCGCGGTGACCTTCACCCCATAGGGCGGCCGGGTGGTGAGCTTCTTGACGATGAGCCGGCCTGCCTCGCGGGCGTCCATGCCGGGGGACGGTTCGGAGCGATAGCCGGGCCCGCGCCGCCTCGATGATCTGGTTGGAAGAGCCGCGGAAGCGGCGCGCCTCGAGCGCGATCACGGTGAGCGCAGGCCGCGTCCACTGGCGCTCGAGCGGGGAGTACTGCCTCTCACCCCAGAGCCGCACGCCCGGCAGAATGCCGGCGTCCTTCTTGAACTTGGCCTCCGACAGCGGGAGCTTGCGGATGCGCGCGAGTTGCTTGGCGCTCGGGCGGGCCACCTTGGCGTAGAGGCCGGGCACATCGAGGGGCGCCGCTAGGCTTGCGCAGGCCGGCGATCATCGCGCAGAGAATCTGCACCGGGTCGCGCACGGGTCCGCTGTTGCCCGAGTGCAGCCGGCTGATGGAGGCCCTGCACCTCCACGTCCCCCTGACAGAGGCCGCGGAGCTGATACACGAGCGCCGGGTGTCCCACGTCGTCGACCGGAACCGAGGTGTGCGGACAATCGACGTCGCGCCTTCCCGAGGCGGGCGTCACGCCTTGACTCTACGTGCCGGCGCAATGCCCCAGCGTCGTTGCCTTTGCCAGTGTTGTGGGCATTGAGTGAACGGAGGACCTTACGCTCTTGGGCGGCCATTGACCCCTTGCCAGGTCGAGGAGACCGGTCCATCATAACGGCGCCCTCGTGCGAGGGGGCGAGCGATGAGGACGTGCCAGGCCGCCACCGTGGGTGCCGTCGTCCTGTCATTTCACTACCGGCGACGGACTGTGTCCTCGGCCCTGGTACTCCTGGTGGTTGGGGTGCTCGCCGGACTCGCCCCAGTGGCCCACGCCAGCCCGCCCGATCCGACGTGGATCGCGGGATTCTACGACGACGCGGACTTTGACGACGTCGTCCTCGCCATCGTCTCCGCTGCCGTCGCTGCGAGTCCCTCCGCGCAGGCCGCCGCGGTGCCGCAAGCGTGCGGCGATTGCCTGCCCGAGGCGCGCCCGATCGTTCGTGACCATCGCCCTCGCCTGCCCGCCAACCGCTCTCCGCCGCTTCCCCCAGCCTAGCACCGAGAGGGATAGCCCATGTCGCCTGAGCCCGCCGTCAACCTCGGACTCGAAGAGATCATCACCACGCAGGTCTACACGGCCGCCGCCGACGACTCCGGCGATCCGGCGGCCGTAGACGCCAACGGCAGCTGGGTCAACGAGAAGATCCTGGAGTACCTGCAAGGCCTCGATCCCGACAAGGACATCGGCAAGCGACTGGGCTCGTCCCCGGTCATCCGGGTCAAGGCGATCGACGACACGTCGGTCACGTTCATCATCCGCGGCCGGCTCAAGATCGGGCCCCTGAAGGGCCGCTTCGAGCCGTTCGTGCGCATCGAGGCGCGGCTGCCGAAGGATCAACTCAGCGTTGCCGAGGTCTCGACCTTCATCGCCGAGCTGAAGTTCGAGGAGCCCGAAAACAGCGTGCCCGTGACCCAGGTGCGCATGGGCCTGGGATTCGACCACGGGGTCTTCGTGGGCCGCGGCACGTGCCGGATCGTTCCCATCGGGTTCGGCCTCGACATCTTCCTTGGTGGGCTGCACGCCACCGGGATCATGATCGGCATCGATCTGTTCCTGCCGGTCCCGATCCCGCTGGGAGCGAACTTCGGGATGAACCGTCTCGGTGGCGACTACGCTCAAAACTTCAAGCCGCGCATCGAAGCGGGCCTGGAGGCGGAGGATCCCCCACCCAACCTCGAGACCGGGGCCAGCGTGCTCCCGGAGGCCCCCGAGCAGGTCGCCCATCCGACCGCCTATCATTACGTGCTGTGGGCCCGGAACCCCGACGAGGCGCTGGACCGCTGGATCCCGGCGCCACCGGAGGCGCGCGTCTACGGGCTCGGAGTCCGGGCGACCTTCTGCGACTTGCCGTCCGCCGGCAACGTCGTCCAGCTCTATCCGGTGGGCTTCGCGGTCTTCCTTCCTGGGCCGACCATCATCCTGGGCGGAGAGGGCCACCTGCTGACGGAGCGCTCCGGCGTGAAGCTCGAGGTCATCGCCGCCATCGACGTGACCAGCAAGAGCTTCGCGCTGGGCGGCGGCGCGGAGCTGCGCCTGCCCGAGGACACCGGCTTCCTGATGGACGGCGAAGGCATCGTCGACCTGTTCTTCTCGATCGCCGAGCCCAAGACCTGGTTCGTGCACTTCGGCACCCGCAAGGAGCCGTGCAAGGCCAAGGTCTTCGAGGAGTGGGAGGCGCAGGTCTTCCTGGAGCTGGATCACTACAAGATCGCCTTCGGCGGCCTCGCGGGCTTGGATATCGAGCTCGGCCCGTGGGGGAAGAAGGAGATCTTTGCGCTCTTTGCCAAGTACGGCCTGTGGTTCGCGGCCCTCATCGGCTGGAACCCGAGGCAGGTGGCCGGCGAGATCAAGCTGAGCGCCGAGATCGGGATCAAGGTCTGGAACTTCAAGATCAGCCTGGCCGTCAGCGCTTCCTTCCTCGGCCATTTCCCACGCCCGAAGCGGCTCGTGGCCAGGGCGGAGGTGAAGGTCAATCTGCCCTGGCCGCTTCCCGATCCCAAGTTCGAGATAACCGTCCCCGACATCAAGGCCGAGCATCCCCCGGAGATGAGGGCCGCCATGCTCGAAGGCGATCGGCCCGAGGTGCACGCCGGCGCCCTGCATCCCCTGAGCGGCCGCCAGTGGGACCTCGACGCGCCGGACGGCGACGAGCGCAACCTGCCCTGGCCGGACAGCGTGCTCGCCGTCCACTTCTCGCGCCGGGTGGCGGACGAGACGGGCCGGGTGCTGGGGCCGGCGGTCAGCGCCGAGAACAATGGCGGCTACCAGGTGCTCAGCGCGATGACCGCGCTGGAGCTGACCAACCTGGACACCGATGAGGAGATCGACGGCGTCCAGGCCGTCTGGGCGGAGGCGCAGGAGGGCGATCTGGCCCAACTCCACGTCCTGGCCCACGATCCGTATGCGTGGCTGACCTGGTCGGCCGAAGCCGCTGAGTCGATCTCCTTGCCTCCGGCGAAGGTCGTCCTCCAGCGCTTCGGGATCGGCCCGTCGGAGACGTTCGACGACAGCCGGACCTTCGGCGAGCTGTCGATCGAGCCGAAGGTGACGGCCACCCTGGCCGGCCCGTTCGACTTCGCGCTGCCCTCGCGGACCATCAGCAGCGCGGCGCTCGACCTCTCGTTCGCGACGGCTAGCGGCCAGCCGATCGCGGTGGACCAGCTCTCGCTCTACGTCGTCGAGTACCGCGGCGAGGGCGTGTCCTCGCAGAGTCGCGTCAAGACCGCCTCCGGGGGCGCTCCGCTGCCGACCCTCGCCGTCGACTTCAAGGAGCTGTTGCCCGGGCTGTACCTGGTGACGTACGAGGTGGGCATTCCGGCCGGCGCCGCCATCACCGGCCTGGCCTTGTCTTCACAGGAGGGCCCGGCGGGCCAGCCGTGGCCGTTTCACCTCTTCGGCGTGCTCTACCGAGAGGCCAGGGTTCCCATCGTTTCCTGCCAGGAGCAGGTCATCCTCCAGCCCGGCCGATACCGCCTGCGCGTGGCGGGAACGACCACCGCGACGTCGCTGCATGGGCTGGTCGATCCCGATCCCGTCGAGTGGGAGCTGGCCCGCGAGTTCCGGGTGATCTATCCGCCCTCGCTCCGGCCGTATCTGCGCTCCACGACCCTGGGAGACAGTCGGCTCTTCAAGAACGAATCCTTCGCCTGGAACCCGTCTCCCTACGGCATCGGCTTTCCGGGGTATCGGGCGTACGTCCCGGTGATGAAGTTCATGTCGCCGTACCTGTCCCGGATCTTCGGCAGCGTGCGCGTGCAGATCTTCTTCAACGACGGATCGGAGCCCGCCGTCGATCTCGCGTTCGAGTTTCAGCCGAACCCGGACGGCGAGAGCAGCACGCTCGTCCCCAGCGCGGAGTTCCAGGAGTGGGTGGGGTGCGATCCTCAACCCGACGAGGAGCTCGCCTTGCCCCCGCTCGCCGAATCGGGGCCGGCCGAGGTGCGGCTGGTCTTCACGCCTCCCGGAGAGGACCCCGTCACCCTGGATCGGTGGGATTGCTGCGTGTCGCAGTTCGAAGACTTCAAGAACCACCTCGGACTGCCGCCTTCGCAGAATCGGATAGCGCTCGTCTATACCCCGGACGGTCCCCACCCCGTGCCGGACTGTTTCACGGGCGTGTTCACGAGCGGCCTCACCATCGGCGGCAATCACATGGACACGCGGCCCTCCGATTTTCGCGTGCCCGGGCGGGCCCCGGGAGGGCTCGGCGGCTCGCTCTTGAAGGAAGACCTCGCGCCTGCGGCACCCTTTCCAGAGGAGCTGGCGGTGCCGCCAGTCAGCTGGCGTCTGCCGAGCGCTCTGGTCACGCACCTGGAGGACGCGAGCGCGCCGCTCGAGATCGCCTTCGCGCGCTTCGCCCACGACACGGGCGCCGCGTTCTCGTCCGACCCCGCGCATCGCCTGTACGGAATCAACAACACGGTCGCGGAGACCACCGTGGAAGGCGTGGCGGATACGGCCGGCCGCCTGCTCGCGATCTGGCTGCGCACACCCGAGCCGGTGGACTGGCGCCGCGTCAGCGCGTCGCTGCGCATCCGGCACTTCCGCGAGGGAGACGACTGCCCGCCGAAGTACGCGTACCGCCGCCGGCTGACGCTGGACGTGGAGATCCTGCCCGCTCCCGACGGCAGCTCGGCGTTCCTGGTGGGCAGCCTGGCCGGCTTCCGTGCTCGCCTGCCCCGCGGCGAGTACGAGCTCACGCTTTCGTTCGACGCGAGCGTGTCGGGCTTGCCCCGGCTCCGGCCGACGGCGGCGGTCGGCTCCACCCCGGAGGTGGTCGAGCTGCTGCTCCTTCAGCTGAGCGGGGAGAACTGGCCGCTGCCCGTGCAAGCCATCACGCTCCCGGCCGGATCGATGGAGCGATTGTTCCAGGCGCTGGAGGCTCCGCCAGCGCTGGTTCAGGCCCTGCTCGAGCTGGATCCCGGGCTGTCGCGCGACGACGAGCGCGTGCTCCGGCTGCTCGACAGCCTCCGGGACGCTCGTGCGGCCGGGGGAGGATCTCGGCCGAAGGTGGAGCCGATACGTCGGCTCTTCGCGACGGCCGCGAAGCTGGCTCGCCCGAGAGTGAAGCGCCGGTCACCACGCGTCCTCGATTCGGGTGAGGAGTCCTGAGCCGTGCCCCCGTTCCTCGCGGGGCTCGGATGGGTGAGTCAAGCTCCGGCGGGAAACCGCCTGCGCTGGTCCGTCGATTTCGAGGAGGAAGCGAGCGGGCGATTTCTCGGCTTGCCCAGCCGGGTCGTGCTGGAGCGGGCGATGCACCGCAACGAGCCCTTCCCGGACACCAGCGTCCTCGACGACCCCTCGAACGCCGCGCCGGCGAGCTGGTGGGAGGATCTCGGCGATCGTCCGGTCGCGCTGCCATTCCCGCCGCGCGTGGTGCTGCCCAAGCGCGTCCAGGCCGTCCGGTTCCAGTACCAGGGACCGGAGACCTCGATGCGCGTGTACGACGACGAGGGCAACCTCGTCTTCGCCCGGTGGGTCCAGCCGCTCGAGCAGGTCCGCCTCGACGCCTCCTTCATCCGCGTGCTCGAATTCTTCGCAGCGCCGGCCACGCTGCTCTCGGTGCGCGTGCTCGATCTCTTCGCGGCCGCCCACGCCGTGGGCCTCGCCTTCGAGACCATCGCCGTCCTCGCCCCTCGGGCGACCGCGGAGATATCGCAGGCCGAGGCGTGGCAGCGCCACACCCTGCCCGCCACGATCGAGTCCGAGGACTGGGAGGAGTATCGGCGGCAGGTGTTGCCGGAGGCGCTGGCCAGCACCCCGGCATCGGTGTCACGGAACGAGAGGATCGCAACGCCCTGGCAGCAGGTGGAGTGGCTGATCGCGGCGCGCTGGGAGTACGCGGTCGTTCACGGGATGGGCTTCCTCGACGGACCGGATGCCGGACCGGGCGCCTCGGCGGATCGGATCGAGCAGGGCGCCTTGCTGAAGGCCATGGGCGACCAGATCGCCGTGTATCGCGTGACCTGCAGCTTCCCCGGGCGCCGCGAGACCCGAGGGAGCAACCTGATGCCGATCGGGCCCCTGGAGGCGCCGCCCCTGGTCGCCCCCGTCAACCTGGAATACCTCCGGCCGGAGGTGCGCCTGTTCGGCGCCGACACCTACACGGTCACCACCCGCCAGCGCTGGCAGGTGCCCGACCGTCGGGCCATCGGGGTGGAGATCGAGGAGCAGGCCGGATCGAGCCCGATCTTGAAATCCGCCCCCTTCGTGAACGAGATCGTCTTCCGGACCCGCGCGGTGAGCGATACCTATCCGTCGATGTCGCTCGCGCGTCGGTTCGACGTGCCCTTCTACGACGTCCCCCTGCGCTTCCGCGCCCGCAGCATCGACGGCTGGGATCGAACCAGCGCCCTCAGCGTCTGGAGCGCGCAGGTCACGCCCACCTTCATCCACAATCCTGCGCCGCCACCCCTGCACTCCGCGCGCTACGCGGACGACGGCACCACGCTGATTCCGCGAACCCCGGCGTACACCCTGGAGGAGTGGACTGCCGATCACGCGGTCGCCAACACGCCGGGGAGCCGGCTGGAAGTGATGTATCGCACGGCCGAGCCCGAGGTGCGGGCCGTCACGATCGGCGCCCCCAAGCTTCACGCGGAGACCGCGGACGATGGCCAGCTGCGCTTCTACGCGGTGCCGGTGCCAGCCGCGGTGGCCCAGCCGGAGATCTTCCTCGGCGGCTCCCTGACCGCCGGCGCGACCCGTGCGGAGATCCTGGCCGTGGAAGACGGCCAGTTCGTCTTCGAGTCGATCGCGGACAGCGCCGGGACGGCTCCCTTGTTCGAGGCCGGCCCGGCCACGCTCCAGCAGGCTCCCAATCACCTGGACCTGTTCTCTGCGGTAACGTCGGTCGCGGTCAGGGGGCTCGCCGGGTTGCTGACGTTCCCGCACGCGCTGCCGCCGCCCGCGGGCAAGACCGCCGTCGAGTTCTACGCCTGGCGCGTGCGAATGGGCGCCCTCCTCGGGGCGATCAGCAACGTCGCTCCGGTGCTGAGGACACCCCCGTCGCCGGACGCGCCGCCGCCCTTCTCGGTGGAACTGCTCGGGGTTGACTTCTACGACCGGACCCTGATTCGCGTCGAGCTCACCGAGCAGGTGCCTTCGGGCCGCTTCTCAATTTTCTGGGCGCGCGGCGCCCATGACGCGGGGTCGTTCGGCGAGGCGGCCGCCATCGGCGACCATGGCGGTCAGCCGCTCCATCACCATCGGTTCCTCTACGAGACCCTCCCGCTGCCGATCCCCAAGTCGAACGAGGCGACCGTCACGTTCGGGTTGCGGGCGGAGACCGAGGGCGGCTTCAAGTCATCCTTCACGCTGTTGCATTTTAACATTCCGCCCTACGGGGGGTGAGCGTGTCCGCGGGCCCATCCGGGGCTGGGGGGATGTGGGCACGCCGGACCCACTGACGCGAATGCAGTAGCGCGCGCGTGGCCGGGCGAGCACGTTCCGGCCATCGATCCTCGAGGGGAGATTCAGATGAGCGGTGTCTGAAGCAGATCGCCCGGCGCGCGGCGCCTCCGGGCGATCCGCCAACTCGACCACGGTGAGGCCGTCGTAGGTCGCCAAATCCCGTTGGGGCCACCACCCTGTCGAACGGCCGGCGCGATCCCCGCGAGCAGCGGCTCGACGCGGCCTTCGCCTTCGAGTACCAGCGCCGCTCGACCGCGACGTGCGGCGCGAACGTCGGCCGGCCGGGGATCAGCTTCTGCAGGATCTGCCGCGCGGCGCCGACGTGCCGCGCGAGCACCCTGCGCGGAGTCTCGGAAGGTGCGGGCGAGCGGCGCCGGATCGCGCGTCACGGCAGCGCCTCCGCCGGCCTCGGGGCCGCCCGCGTGAGCGTGGGAGACGCTGCCGGTTGAACACGGGCGGCGCGGGCGTGGAATTCCGCGGACGGCCGACGTCGCCGGAGCATCGCGGGTGGGCGCCCCGGCGAGGGTGTGTGCCCATTTCGTGCCTGTCGCCAGTCTGATTTGCGGGCATACCGGCGCACTCCAGCGCATGACCGTCCGACGCGTTTCTGGCTTGGTGGCGAGGGTTTACGCGCACTTCCGCGCGCCGGGCCGCAGACTTAAAAATCCTGGTGTCGGCGGTTCAATCCCGTCCCTGCCCACCAACTTATCGCGCAGTTAGAAGCGGGGCACCTTCGGACGCGCCAGCCACTTTGCCCTCCGCGAATGCGGCGAGCTTCTCTCCGCCCTCGCGACCCTCGATTCGGTTCGCCGACTTCCGCCCGTTCGCCTTGTAGTCGGCGCGGAGCTCGTTGGCAGCTCCGCTATCGTCACGCGATCCGGCCGGGGTAAGACCACACGCGCCCCTCTACGCTGGCGCCCTCGCGCGGTTTCAGCACGCGCTTGGCCTCCATCTCCTTCGCGGTCTCGCTTGACTCACGCACCAGCCGGCCGAGCGCGTCGCGGTACTTTAGCCACGAGACAGTCGACTCCTTCCAGCGTGCCGTCCGACGCTGTACTTCGGTCGATACACACTGCCCATGTGCGATGACTCCTCCTTTTCTTGATCGTGTTGCTTCGCCCGCCTCGGGGGCGGGGGTTACTCCAGCAGGCGCGCCGGCTTCACGCCGAGTGCCTGCGCGATTTTGAGCAGGCGCCCCACGCTCGGGTCCGACTTGCCCGATTCGATGTCGTCGAGATAGCTGCGGGCGATCCCGGCGCGCTTCGCCAGCTCGTACTTGCTGAGTCCTTGGAACTTGTGCAACCGCATGATGTTCTGTCTCATGCGATGTAGTGTCCTCAATCCAGAACGTTCTCCCAGGAGAACGTCTCCCGTCGCTCGCACTCGTCGGCTGGATGTTCGCTGGCTCGCGACCGCAGTCCTCAAGCACGCCGTGATCGGGCGTAGTGCTAATCGGAGTAGTGCGCGGTAGCCATGGCGGGGCTCCTACTAATTAGGCCCCAATCTCCCCGTCTGGGATCTCGCCGGTCGCAGGAACCGCTGCCACAGCAGGCATGTGTCTGGGACTTTAGTCAGCTTGACGGCTTGCCTGAGTGAATCTACGGTCTACACCCACTGATCAGTAAGATGCTGACGACGGAACAGCGGGATGGGCCTCGAAGTTGACTACCCAGGAGTTCGGAAGATGCGCGACCGCTGAGATGGAGGAGGATGGCATGAACGGCTCCTGCCCGTAGCCTCGCGCAGCGCCGTGATGCGACAGAAGGGATAGCAGTATGTCCATGGCGAAAACCTCACAATCCTGAAAGGGAGTCAATTGCAGGCGCTCACACTCCTCTTCAAACGATCACAGAGACGATTCCGGATACCCGGGGGGCGGATCCTGGCGGCCCTGGCAGTCAGCGTCCTGCTGCCCGCGCTCCCAGTCAGCGCGCAGGAAACCGGCGGTCTACCCGCTCTGCAGAAACGCGTGGCTGCCCTCGAGGCGCAATTGGCGGCGCTACAGGCGATCGTCAACAGCATCCCGTTCACGGTGACTGGAACCGATGTGTACCTCACGGGCTACAACCTGCACATCGTGAGCGGGAGCGGGTCTACGAGCGACGGAGGCACACCCACGGGCCTAGGCAACCTGATCATCGGGTACAACGGCACTGGGAACACCTTGGGCCAAGGCGATGTCCGGACCGGCTCGCACAACCTGATCCTGGGCGACCACAACAACTACTCGTCCTTCGGCGGGTTGGTGGCGGGCGACGATAACCAAATCACCGGTCCTTACGCTTCGGTGAGCGGAGGAAGGTTCAACACAGCTTCGGGGTACTACTCCTCGGTGAGCGGAGGGCGCTCCAGCACAGCTTCGGGGTACTACTCCTCGGTGAGCGGAGGGGGCTTCAGCACAGCCTCCGGGGACCACTCCTCGGTGAGTGGCGGGTCCGGCCACCACGCCGTCGGGGAAGGTTCCTGGGTGAGCGGGGGGACGTCCAACCTTGCCTCCGGAGACTTTTCCTCGATCGTTGCGGGGGAATTAAACACCGCGTCGGGGCTGATTTCCTCGGTCTTCGGAGGAGTCGGAAACACGGCCCCCGCGGAATGGGCGTCGGTGTACGGAGGGCAGGCAAACACATCTTCGGGGAAGGTCTCCACGGTGGTCGGAGGAGTCGGCGTGACCGAAACGACCATCTTTGGGTTCGCTGCCGGAGGATCCGGAGTCGCAGCTTTCCACAGTCCATAACCTCAGTCGAACCGTCGCATCCTGAAGGGCGGCGTCCGAGCACCAGCGGCCTATCACCCCGGCTCGGACGCCGCTCAGGCGTCGACGTGCAGTCCGCGCTTTCACTACCTCCCGGTGCGGACAGGAGACCCAACCGTGGCGAATCCGCTCACCCTCAGCTTCTACGTCAACGACAACGACCAGCCGACAACCGTAAGCGTGGACGATGACACGGAGCCCCTACTGTACGTGTTGCGTAACCGAGTCGGCACGCTCGGCGTGAAGTTCGGCTGCGGCGTCGCGCAGTGCGGCGCATGCACCGTCATCGTGGACGGCGTCACGAAGCGGTCGTGCATCACGCCGATCAGGACGATCCCGGCCGGGGCGCGCGTGGAAACGGCGGAGGGACTCGGACAACCGCACAACCCGCAGGGCATCCAGCAGGCCTTCATCGACAACCAGGCCGCGCAGTGCGGCTTTTGCATCAGCGGCATCATG
>Ga0126379_10001412_pt1 | contig 14606 bp, 17 predicted proteins | sample PanSoiMetPlot_24_FD_92640 | JGI IMG/M metagenome (GOLD analysis project Ga0126379, IMG submission 92640) | Tropical forest soil microbial communities from Panama - MetaG Plot_24 | ecosystem: Environmental > Terrestrial > Soil > Tropical forest > Bulk soil | place: Panama | collected 2016-02-17 | reverse complement strand
CGCTGCGGGAAGGGTACTGTTATCGTGATCATGGGAGCGGGAGAGATCCTTATCCGTAGAGTTGAGTTGCACGGCTGAAGCGCCTTGGCTTTTTTATTCGCACTGCCTGAAAGTGACCTGAATTCCGTGAACAGAATGGTCGGGGGGATTCAAGTGAGCTTTACTTTGGCTCGTTCGACAACGTGTAACGCAGGCCGAACATGTAGCTGGGCTTGTAGAACTCGCGCTGAATTGGATAACGTGGACTGCCCTGGTAGAACCCGAACACTTCGTTAGTCAGGTTCAAACCGGCAACTAATAGTTGCAGTCCGCGATACATATGGAAGGTTCCCTGAGCATCAACCTGCAGGGGGGAGTAGAGGTAAACGTCGCCGTTGGGCGCGATCATCGTGGCGTGCAACCATCTGGTTGGCGTTTGGTTCCCGATCACACTGAACACGAATCCATGGCGTTGGAGGTAATCGCCGACTTTCCGTAAGAGCGCGGCATCCGCCACGCCCCGCATGATTTCGTTGAACTGTTTTGTTTCCTTCTTAGTCACGGCAAATCGCATCCGGTAAAGTACAAGGCGAGCGCGACAAATATTGCCAAGAGACCGATGGCGAGCAAGATTTTTTCGTTTCTGGTTAAAATCATCGCAGGTTGCCTCTGAACGCCCGCATTTTTGGAGTATCGCAGATCATCATTTTCATGCCGAAGATTCTGTTGCCGATACAGCGCCAGTCAGTGATTAATTCCCTGAACTGCGCTTCAGTGACAAGGAGGGTATCGGGCACTTCGCGGTTTTTTACCGTTGCCTTGCGCTTGGCTTCAAGAGCGTCATTCCAGAGATCGCTAAACACAAAGCCGAATTCAGTTTTTGTCATGCCAGTCCGGGTTAAGACCATAAATGTCTGAGAGGAACATTTTTTCTTTTCACATGGGCGGTCCCGGCGGGATCGGCAACCCGCCAACCCGTATCAGCCGTGGCTCCTTGTAGGTTTGCTTTGTTTGCTTTGCCACCTTCGGCTTTGTGGCCTGATGCCCTATTGCGACACCAAGCACTGCGGCGGTAGTGACAGCCGCTGCCGTCTTAACTTTTCTGCGTGTGCTCTCGTTCATGTGTCACCTCCTTTTCTTTGTTCTCACGGACAGCTTCTTTGACTTTGAGGCTGGCCAATTCCTTTTTCACCAACTCGTAGTCGATTAAGAGATTATCGTAAGCCTTTTTCCAAGTATCTTCGGATTCGGCGTTGATGTCAGCCTTCACTTTGGATTCTGCTTGAGCACACTTGTAGCCCTGCTCCCATCCTAGAACGTCGCGCCTTCTAAAGCGATCAGCCTCTATAGCCTCGTCGATGGCAGCTTGGATTTCTACGATCACTTCATCAGGATGCGGATCACGCTCCATGAACATTGCCTTGATTCTGTTAGCCGCCTTAATCGCTTCGGGTGACGGGGTGTTCATGGGCGGGATTCGTCCAAGTGCGCTTGCATCCGGTTGGGCAAGTCGTCAATGTTGCCATCGCTTTGAAAGATGCAGCGATAAGCCATGTCAACTAATTCCTGCGCCACGTTCCACATCTCGGCGGTGTCCTGACATCGCTCGCCGCTGGTCAAAGTTTTAAGCCAAGTGTCACGCCACTTGACTGCTGCTTCCTTCCACTCTGGGCTTTCTTTCCTCCAATCGCCGCCACTGGCATTGGCGATAAGTGCCCATGCCCATTCAAGCAAATCTCCCTCAAGGAATTGAGACGGCGGCGAGCTTTGTTCACGCGGTTTGCCTCCGCTATCCTTCAAAATCCGTTCGCCGCCGCCCAAATTCTCCAGGTCATATTGACGACCTCCTCTCTCAGGTTCTGCGTGACTCATTCCTAAACAATAGCGAGGCCGCCACGCACGTCAAATATTGTTGCCTTCCGGGTGAATCATGGCCTGCAAAAATACCGGGGTCGGATTGGTCAGAATATCGCCGCGATCCTGCATTAGGACAGCAAGACCGCCGGTCGGTTTCCAGCCGTGTTTCATTTCGGTGTTCACGAACTCGATCAGGCCGCGCACGGTCTCGGCCCGAACGATTTGGTAACTTTTCATAAAAAGTTTAGTCGCGCCATTTTTTGAACCGGCAATCGGGAACGCCACCGAGACTTTTGTGATCCGATTCGTCGTGCAAATCGTCCGCCATATCCCTGAGCGTCTTAACCCAGTCTGGCATATTGGGCTTTTTAAGGTAGCGCACGAAATGCCCAAGCATTTGCGCTGTCACGCTTCGTTGCCATGGCCTGCGGGTTTTATGCCGGTTGCAAGCGGTACGTTTTGCCATCCACGACGGCAGGAATACCGGGCCAGAACTCGTACAGATAAATCATGTTCCCGTCACCGGTATTATAGGTGATGCTGGGGTTCAGAACCTTGGCAAGGCAATAGGCGCACTCGCCAGCCTTGGTCGACGGCCCGACATCGCCAACGACGCCCCAGTACCAGCGGTCCGGTCTGAGAAGATTGGTGACACGCGACAAGCATCCCAGTACCACAGGCGGAACGCCCGTTCGCACCTGCGGCGGTGTTACCACGTATTTGTCCTTGTCCGCATTCAGATACGGGCTGTAAGCGGTTTGTCCCTGATAACTCGGATCGCCGTGGCTCGGACCGCTGCCGTCGTTGCAAATGTCCAAGTTCGAGATGAACTGGACGTACTTGCCATCCCAGCCTGTCTTAACTTCCGTGCCGTCATCGTATGTTTTAAAATGTTTCAATTCGTTCATAAAAGTCGTGGCAGACTTTGGCCGGTCTGCCAGCGGGGTTTATCGTCTTAACGTTTGCTTGTCGGCGCTGGCGTCCCTTTGAGGGTTGGCGCGTCCGCGCTCAGACCGAGATTGGCTGCAGCCGCTCCGGCGACACTCAACCGAACGATGTCGCTGATTTCGCTTACGCCTTCACCGATGTCGGCATCGGCTTTGACCAGAAAATCCGTATCGCCCGGATCATCTGAGCTGATCAGCAGAGCGCTCATTCCGTCCGCTGCAGGCACGACTGTTGAGTTTCCCGTGATGACGCTCCACTCCGGAATTCCATCTACTGGCGCGGGTTTTCCGCCAGTCGTAACGGGGGTGAGGGTGACGTTTACCTGCTGTTCGTTTGTGATGGTTACTTCTAACATGTTACTCCTTTTTGGTTGTTTTTTCTCTGCTAGTCCGACCGAATAGTCGAACCGAAATTGCGGGCTGACCGGCGCTGGCTGTAGCTTTGACAGAATCAACAGATGCTCCTTGTGAAGGTCCCCAAGCTTTTCCAGAATTATTGCATGATCCCGGCCAAGCTTCTCGAATTGCTGGTTCAGCCATATAAAAGTGATTATCGGAGGTAGCCCGCCGCTTTTAGTGTTTTCCTTCATTGTTCTCTTTCGCTTTGTTGTTTCCATTTTTTCCGTTTGTGATGTGTTCCCATGTTCGCAACCCGGCCAGCCCAAATACCAGAATGGTCAGGTTCCGCATGTGATCGTACAGATAAGTAAATCTTTGCATTCGTTGGTCTGGCGTCAGTTCCTCGTGCCACTTCCACCAGCCGGGATGCGTGTTGGCGTAGACCTGCAGGAGCATGATGCTCAAAGGCAAAACCAGAAAGGTGGACACTGCGCCCCAGTTCAAAATGACTTTCCAGAGTGGTTCCTTTTGCATATCGTCATTTGTTGGATGGCTTAGCCTTTTTATCTTTCGGGGCTTTTCCTGTCGCAAGCGACAATCCGGTTACACTTTGTGCGATCCTCGCTGCGCTTGCTTCTGATTTACCTTCGCGTTTAAGCGCCTGATACACCTTCTCGACCTTTGTTCCTTTTGGCATGGTTACTCCTTACTGTGGTTGATGACGGATGCTGCCTCCGCCGTAGTTGATCTGTCGTGAAAAATCGATGTAGCGATGATTGGAATCCCCAAGACCGGACGCGGACCCGTAAAACTCAACCGTATCGCCGCCAGTGCCGCAAGCGACTGCTATCGGGCTGGAATAAGTCACGAAGCCCGCGCTATTCTTGCTGTAGTAAGTAGTCGCTCCGGCTGTCGTCGGGTACAGGGTGAGGTTGCCGCCGCTTTGGCCGATTTTGCCGCTGTAAGTCCACGCTGGTATCCCGCATTGCCCGCCGCTCGGCGTACCGGTGATCTTGGTGTACTGAAACGTGCCTTCACTGGAACTTCTCCCGTCCACATGGAAGTGACGCGCCTTTAACGTTGTCGAACCGGTCAGTATCAGATTGGTGTACTGCTTCGGCGGCCCCACCAAAAACGGCCACTCAGGCGAATCAAGTCCAACGGTGGTGCCGTCAATGGTGTAATGCGGCACGGTCCCAGAACCGCCGTATACGATTATCACAGCTAACGTGCTGGTGTTAAACTCCGATGAATTCGGAATGATGGACGGATCGGGTATGTTGCCTTGGCCTACAATGACGTAGGTAATCGGGGTGACTGCTGTCAGATCGTAATCGGTATCGGCAGTGAACGGCTGCAGTTTGACTAGGATTGTACTGCCGGGGATGAATCCGGCGTTGTCGATCAATTTAAGGTTCGCACGGAAAACGAAGTACAAATCCAATGGCTGCGTATGCGCGACGGCAAACGTGCCGTACCTGCCGCGAATAATGTTGGCTGAGTACGCGCCGCTGCCCAAGCTGGTCACGGTTCCAACAGAAAGCACTTCGCTCTCCACAAAGAGCATCAGGTTGTCGTCGCTTTGTTGTGCCGCTGTTTGTGACACCACCGAGTCCAGATCAATCCCGTAAAGCGAGAAGTAAACAGTCGTATCGGTGTCTGTGAGCGAAGTGGTCAACCGTCCGAAGGCCGAAAAAGCGCTGGTGCTGGAAGCATCCGGCATGACCTGATAAGTGCTGCCGCTGTCGAGGCTGATCCAAGTCCGGTAGCCTTGCACTTCAACGTTCCCGCGCACCGCCAGAGCGATCAATTGCGTCTCGAACCGGTGATCCTGAAGTATGTACGGGATTTCCGTGATGCGCGATTGCCAGATCGATCTCGGCCCAAGCACGAATCCTCCCGGCCCAACGAACGGCGGCGGGATATAGATGCTGGGCCACTTGCTCCGCTCCCATTCAACCGTCATTATGGCTTGAGCGGCGTTGTCCGCTGGATATTCGATTTCCAGTACCCGCAAGTAAAACGAAAGCCCGTAGAATCCGCTGTTGTATTGGATCACCATTCCGACCAACACTGCATTGTTGGTCAGCCATTCCCGGCGCACCGTCAGCGTGCCGCGCGTGAAAGGCAAAGCCAGCGCTGCGCCGGTCTCTTTGGCATACTGCTTGGCTACGGCAGCGTCGGTTATCCACGGGCGATTAAGAGTTTCGGGACGCGGCGCTCCGGTAATCCGAAAATTGTTCGGATCCCGATGGACCTGAACGTAATCGTTGAAATAATGCGCTCTGTCTTTGTAAGTAACGGTGATTTCGTTAAATGTCGGCCCCCAACCCTGCGGTTCCAAGGCTGGCTCAGCCAGAAGATCGTCATCGGTCAATGCCGTCACAACAGGAACGATCCCTGTGCCGTGCTTCCAAAATCCCACTTCGATCAGCTGGCCGTTGCGGCGAATCCAGCCATCGTAATATTCCATTAGTTGCGCGATCACCTGACGAAAATCGCTTTGCTGGGTGATTACGGGGCTGATTCTACCGGCCAATGCTTCGATGTCGTTGTAAGTGCCGGTGAACGTGGACGTGTTCAGTGATGATTCTGGCAGTCCTATTCCAAAACGGGTATCGGTCAACCAATCGAACAAGACCGCAATCGGATTGACGCCGGTATCGTTTGAGCTCACGTCGCCGCCGCTGATCCATGGCGCGCCGCGCATCAGTTCAAGCTGGATATTGGGGACGCTCGTTCGGTCGCGCCCAAGCTTCCAACCCACGAATACGCCATAACACTGCCCGCGATAGGCCGGATGCGTGTCGTAATGGCCGCTGTAAGGATTAGCGTTGCCGCTAGGGAACCCGCTGTACGTAGTCTGCCCGCCGGTCGCCGAAGCCGCAGGCCAAGTAGTCGAATCCGTAGGATCAATGCCGCCGCTAGCCACTCCGCGCGGAGAAAGCAGCACACTGTCGATTGCCTGCGTTTCGCTCCCCCAATAAAGATGGATCACGCCCAAGTCCTGCACGGTGATGACCACTTTATCGACGCCCACGGTACGTGTGACGTTGCCCGTCCAGCGTATGTCCGAATCAACGATTACCTTGAAAATCGCATCGACCGGATGCCGACCGCCCATGCAGAACACCAGCGCGAAATCCGCGTAATATTTGTAACCAGTAACCGAAGTTTGACCTTTACCGGTCTGACTTTTGACCGCGACCGCTTTTGGATTGTAAGCAGGCGTAATGTAATCGCCCGCGACGAAATTCCGTCCATGCAGCACTTTTACCGGAATGGCTTGCTGGTTGGAATTGATCTGGTCATTGTTGATGTTCGCGAACTTTTTGGGTTCGGTCGGCTGATTAGCTGTGTTGCCCCAAAGAAAGCTCATTTCGGTTTGAGCCGGAACACGGCTACCAAGTGAATGCTGTAGGTGGAATCCTGAATCGTGCCTTCAGTGACGCCCGCGCGCGGCAATGCGCTCACGAAGTTCAAATATTCATCGTACATCACAGGCATGTGGAACAATGATCCGTGCCGCATGACCAGAATGTCTCCCGGCTTAAAGAAATCGCGCGGCGTCACCGCATTTGGATCAGTCACGGTTTCGGGTATTTCGAGTTCAACCAGAATCTCGGACAGTTGCTTGCTTTGCGGATCGTCGATCTTGCCGCGCAACCAATCGAGAATCTTGTCGCCGGTCGCGTGGGACTGGTAATCGGCTGATTCCCGTTTGAAAACGAATTTGTCCGTCGCGCCGATCCGCTGGAACACTTCTTGCACCAGCCCGATGCAATCAATGCCGCCGCCTTCGCCTTTAAGGTTGATCGTCGCTTCGGGGAACCGCTTTTTGTATTCCTCAATCGCGTCCTGATGATATTCGCCGAAAGAAGTGCCCAGCCATGAGAGAGCCTCCTCCCGCAGCTTCGCCGCTTCTGCTGCGTCATCGAAGTAAGATGGCTCGTTCATTTCTTGCCGCCCGCAGTTTGCTTCGGCGTAATAGCTTTCACGCCGGGGTTGACGTTCGGGATGTACGGATGGCCGCCGAAGTTGATCCGATTCCCGAATACGGTGTCGCATTGGCCGATTGATCCGTCATACCCAGGATAGATGTCTATCGACTGACCTGTGATCGCTTTCAATACTGGCCGATCAATCGTGAGGGTAACATCGCTGCCGCTGCCGGGAATTGAATGCAGGATCCCGCGCCTCTCGAAATTGACGCCCGTTCCCGTCTCAAGCCAGCCACCGGCAAAGTAATCAGCAGCTTTGCCGTGCGCCGTTGCGTTCGTAACAAATAAAGTCTGCGAAGTGTAATCAACCGTGCCGTTGATCGTGCCGGTCAGCTTGAATGATGCCGCCGACAATTGCGTAGGCGGACTGAACTGGGTGTAATTGTCTGAGACCGACAACAGGAACCGTGGAAACTTTCTGTCGAACAAGTTGCCGAACGGAATCGCGGTTGCTTTGTAATCGGAATCAACGCTCCAAACGTCACCGAAAAAGCGTGAGACGGGAGTGCCGCCCAGATTCGTCGCATCGACCTCCACGACTTCAAGCGTGAGAATCCCATCCAGCGCAAACGGCCACATCTTGTTGAGCGGGTTGCCGGTGAACTTGAAGCTTTTGAATTGCAGTTTTTCCTGATCCAGTTTCAGCCCGACTTTGACCGTCTCGAAGGAAAACGGCGCCGGTGTATAGGTTCCGGTGTACGCGCCAGAGCTAATCACGATGGAATTCTCGTACGAAGTAAACAGATCGGTTCGCACGCCGACCTCAGTGAAAATGAAAAGGTAAACCGGCTCCGGCAACGCAGTCGGTGGTGTGGCGTATTCATGCGGCAATTCGATAAACTTGATCCGCGTCGTGGCGAGATACGGCGTGGTATAACTCCATTCGAGCGTGGCTTCGGAAAATCTGGCTAACAGCAAGTGGCTGAGGATAGTGGTAGAAGCCGTAAACGTGCCGACGCTCGCAACAGTCGCGACGACGAGACGAGTATTTGGCGGATCATCAACTGCCGTGCTTAACGCATAAGGCGTAATGGCGTTACTGCTGTCGATTAAGGCGATGTAGCCGTCTCCCGGTTGCGCTTCTCTGGCTGCGTTGGAAAAGTAACTTTTTTCGCATACGATCCATGTTGGGTTGCCTGCTACCGGAGTATCGTTCAACATTCGCAAGTCGCCACGGAACGTCGGGATCATAAATCGGAGCGTGGTCGCCCTGCGATCCCGCCAGAAATATTCGATTGCCGAGATGGTATCCCGACCGTTCTGATAGAATTCCAGTTCCTGTCCGCGCGCGGTCCGATGATCGTACGCGCGCTGCTGATCTTCCCGCAGGAATCCAACGTGTTCGTACACGACATCGGGCATCTGTGTCCAATCGAGCGGTCGCGAGAAGTTGGGCGGGATTGTCCACAAACTGAACGAGGAAAATGCCGGGATATTTGATCCCACGGTTGCAATCGTGGACGTGGCCGGAGTGAGCCGATAAGTGAACGCTGAATTTTCCCTGATCGTGAATTGCGCTTCAGCCGTTTCATCCGTGATCCATTCCGGCTTCGGCTTCTCGTCCAATCGCCCGATGATTAGCGGGTAAAGATACGAGCCAGCTGACCAGTTGTTTGCCGCTCCGGTCGTTAACGTAACGACGTGAGACACCAGATCGACCGATGTCACCGTGAGGATTTCCCATTGGGTAAAGTCGCTGTTGGCGACGATCCAGTTTACGCCCCACCGAGACGGATTGTCGATCAACGCCATCGTTAATCCGCCAGCCGTATAGGCAGACGCAAGCTCGCATTGGTCAGGCCACAGCGGAACCATGACCGGTTCGCCTCGAATCCGGGTCAGGAACAATCGCGCTTCGGTGGCATCAGACGCCGAATACAGGTAACACGTCCACGACATTTTGTAGCGCGCGCTGCGGGCGAATGCGCGACGGGACTCCTGAAAGGTGATCGCTTCCTTGGATACGTCCGTTGGAAGGTCCAATGTTATTTTGATTTCAGTATCCCAATTGGGTTGTGCCGCCAAGAGTCCGTATTGAGTCGCGTTGTAGGTGATGATCCGAGCAACCAACCGCTCCGGCGGCGGAGGAGGAGTGATGTCGACAATTGTCTGGAAAGTGGACGGATTGAGTTCGTTGTTATAGGTCGTGATGAACCATGAAGATGACCGTGCGACATTCGATATTTTCGGCTGATCGATGTCGCCGGGTTCCTGACCATCCGCTCCGGCAGAAGTATAGTTGGACGCAAGATTGATTGAATCCATGTTCGCGCCCAACGTTGTGTTGGCGCTTCCAGTGGTCACAGCCCCGTCAAGGACCAGTACGCCGGTCGTGCCGGTAAACGATCCGGCAAGATAATGCCAGTTGGTATCGTTGGTGCTGGCTGTAACTTGTTGAAAAGTTGTGCCGTCACCTGACAGGATGCGGACAATGGTTCCTACGAATTGAAGGAAGTAGCCTCTCTCAGTGGGAACAGAGGACGCACTATATGAAAGGATCGTCCCAGTGCTGCCGGTCGCGGTGCGTCTAAACCAGCATTCCAGACTTCCAGCTCCCAGATAACCGGCAGTGGAAACGCGAGCGTAGGACGACCCGTTGTCGTGCGCCCCGCCTCGCACTACGCCCGCCACCGCCGTCAATCCGCTGTTGGTCAGGTTTCTGCCGTTAGACGTGAGATCGTTTAGATTCAACGTTGTGCCGTCGCCTAGCTCGTAAGCCGCGACGTAATTGCTGTTCCAAGTCGAGGTTGAACTGCCATCTGTGGTGAGAGCGGAGTTGCCTGCCCCAACGTAATAAACCGTGTCCACGCTGGCTGACACGTTCATCTGAATCCGCATGACGACCTGACCGGTCGTGGCACTGTAATAGATAAGCTGGAACGTGAGGGCGGTGGTCAAGGCAGAATCTGAAAAAGGCCGGAGATCGTATCCACTGGAACTGGTCAGGACGCCGCCGTTAGCTATCGTAGCCCAGTTAGCGACCGTCGCACTAAGCAAGACCGGATAAGCAGTGGAATCCGCCGTGCCACATTTCGTGTGGTCAATGGTTACACTGTATTTTCTCGTGAACGCCATTAGCCAATTCCTAGATCGATGCTTCTGCCTTTTACAGTGTCGAAAATGATCTTCTGACCTTCACGCGATCCCATGTGCTTAGTCAGCGCCTTTAAGTCCGTGAAAGCGTAAATGTGAATGCCGCCGCCTGACCTGCCACCTCCTCCGACCGATCCGCCGCTGTGCATCCGTCTGACCGGGCCACCTCTGTGCTGCGTTAGAGTGGGCGGAGTGCCTATCGACAGAATGTCTTCGCTGCCCCAGCCGCCGACCGGAACCGCCATTGGCACGTTCCCGACGCCCGGATAATCGACCCAGAACGTGGGAATTTGAGTCGAACCGAACATTGAGATACCAGAAGACGGTTCAGTGCCGAACCCTGTCAGCCGATTGAGGAATATGTTGGCTGCCGGATTGTCCGAAATGTCCCGGTAAGTCCGCCAGCCCGCACGATCACGACTGGATGGGAACGTTTGCACCATTGGAGAATGACGAGAGGGAGACCAAAACCCGATGTTCCCCGGCAAATCTCCGGGTTCAGTCCAACCGGGATCGAATCCGCCGCCTTCTCCTGCGCCTCTTCCGCCTCTATGCCAGCGAGGGATCAGACCGCCGGTGTGACTTTCATTCAGCCCCATAAGGAAATCTGTCATGCCGGGACGTTGAGCGACGCTCCGCTGGACCATAAACTCGCCGTGCTGCGCGATGATGATTTCTTCATCTGAAGCCAGACCTCCGCTGTGCATCCTGCGTCTGCGAATCGGGCCGCCTTCGTGAAACGCGCCAAGTATTGCGGCTATGATGGCTCCAACCGCTGCCACCGCCGCTACCGCTCCAACGATAGGTCCATATTGCGAAATGGATTTGGCCGCTGCTCCCGGCGCATTCGCTGTCGCAACTGCAACGCCCTCCGCCGCGCTCTTAGCCGCTTCCCGTGTCCTGAATGCGGCCATGATTTCTTGGATGGCCAATTGCTCGATAAGCTTGAGCGCAAGCAACGCGAATTGTTGAACTAACTGTTGCGCATTGAACTTCCCAGTGACGAGATAATCGTTCATCGCCGAAAGGGATGTCATAATAGAATCTTCAAATGTCTTGCCAATTTGCGTGCCAACGTCCCCGAAACTATTTGCCCATCTTACCAATTCGCTTTGCACAGAATTAGTCATTTTCAGCATGTCCTGCTGTAAGGTCTTGATGCTGAAATCGAGTCTTTGGATTTCCTGATCGGCCTTGAGGATTTCCTTGTCATCAACAAAAACGCCAGCCGCCTTTTTCGCTATGATTTCGTCACGGATTTGTTTCAATCGCTCTAGTTCCTGAACGTAAGACTGAAGTAAGGCACGATTCTTTTCATCTATCCCCATGAGTGGCGCGCCCTTTATTAATTCCTGCTTTTGGTGTATGTCCTGAAGAATTGTCTGCGCCCTGAGAAGTATGTTGTTCAGTTCATTTTGAGGAGCCGCCTGCCCCTGAATAGCATAAAGTTTTTGCTGTTCCGCTGCAGCAGCGTCGCGAGCGTCTTGGGTAGCTCTCTCACCGTATATGCCCCGCGCACGCGCCTGCGCCAGTGTACGGTCATACACTATCGCTACTTTTTCATCAATGGTTAGCTGTTCATTGCCATATGCTCTGGCAAGAGCCGCTTCATCGGCAATTCTCTGTTCAAAATCAGCTTGTTCTTGTGTTAGCCTCTTCAACTGCTCTTCTGCCACCAACTGTTGGTTTAATTCCTGAGTTTGCTTGTTCATCAGTCGCCCAAGCAGTTCTTCCAAATCTGCTATGCGCTTCTTGCTGTCATAATATTTGACGGCATTGTCGAGGTGCTGGTTATCAAGCACCGCCATCTTATAGGATTCATTATTGATATCCTTCAGCGTTGCATCGATGGCCTCCTCGACAGGCATGAGTGTCAGCCGACTTTGGTATGTTGCAGCATCGGCTTCGGCTGTTTTGACCGCCGTATTCAAGTTATCCAGCCGTTTTTGTGCCTCTTGATCTAGTTGCTCCGCTCTTGCTTTAATCTGATTGGTAACATCCGTAGATAAATATTTTTCGAGGCTTTGAACAATTCCTGCAACGAATCCTGGCTGAAGCAGTTTTTTCTGGGCTTCGGCTGCCTTGTTGAATCCCTCCGTGACTTCAGCCATTCCGCGTTCGGCCAAATGCGCCGCATCTGCAAATGTCCTCGCTCCTGCTGCCGCCACGTTCCATTCATGCGTCAGTTTGGCGGTGTCCTCCGCCATTTTCTCTATGGTTTTCGACGCTTTATCGATCTCCGACGCCACAGCCAGTGCCGCGCGTGCAAGAACGAATGCTCCGACGCCTGCGGCTGCAAAGCCGATTGGAAGCGATCCTATTAATGCCCCTAACGTTCTAGTGACGTTACCGCCCGACGCTAATTCTCTGGTAAGCGTTATTAGCTCAGCGCGAGCCTTGGAAAAACTTCCTCCGGCAGCATTAAACGAGGCAGCCAATCCTCCCATTGCACCCGACGCTTCAGTAGCCGCTTGTCCGGCTTGTTTGGTCGCTTGCGTGGCTTGATTGGTCGCTTGTGTGAACTGATTGGTCGCTTGGCTGGTAGCAGTAGATTGAACGCCGATGCTCTTAAGGAGAGCCTCGGTCTTTTGTAATTCGACGTTGAGTTGCTGAACGCCTTGCAGCTGCGCCTGAGTCTCAAATACAAATCTAAGTGTTTGGTCGGGCATCGCGTACTCCGATCATTTGACTGAACATTTTTTGCAATTCACGAACGCTTTTGTCCGGTTCCTCCGTATGCGGGCTAATGGAAATTTGCAGATCGATAAGCTTTTCACCGCCGCGTTCATAACACGCCTGTTCGTACCACAGCATGAGTTGTGGCCCCGAAAATTCTGCTACCTGCTTGGGACTAAGCTTGTAATAGTAGGCGACGGACGCTGCAAGTTCTCCGATGGTGACTCGTCTTTCGGTTCGCTTTTGTTCTCTCCGTCCAAAACGATTCCGAACGCTGCTCTCCACTTTCTTTGGTCTTTCAACCATGCGCTGAAAAAAGGGAGGTTCAGTTCGCATCCTTTATCCATCACGACCTTCGCGCTTTCGTAGGTTAACGTATCCGCCCATCCCTTTTCTTTCTCGCAATATAGCTCAATGGCATCGGCCATATTGCCGAAACCGACTGCCATCGAGAATTGCTGCAGCTTCGAGAGCGGTATCTGAATCACCTTAACCTGTTCCTTTGTGCCGTCCCGCAGAGTCACTTCCATTTCCACGCCGCCAGCTACCGTCGTTAACTCATCTGTAGTTGTCTGTTGTTCCATAATTACGTCTAACCGGAGGCTGCCGCCACAGTCAAGCGACGGCAGCTTCCGTACACTCCTTCCATCAACTTTATTGCAGCCGCTTGACCGTCATCGCAGACGTCGCGGTGCAAAGGATTGTAATTTTCCGATAATCGTCCGGCTTAAATTCGCCGCTGCTGTCCGTGGTCAGGATGCAGGGAACAGTCCAGACGTATCGGGACGGTGGAACCGCATCGGCAGCCGCGCCGACTCCCGAAGCCGAATCGTCTTCCCCGTGGATTTCCAAACTCCCGTTCCGGTTCAGAATTTGCAACGCTGTAACCGAATCGTAGGTGAGAGCCGGGCAACTGTAAGTCACCACGCCTGCCCCTGCGGTGATCGTCGTACTCAGTGGGAAATAGATCTTTCCCGCCCCACGATCAATCACGTAATCCAATGTGTAGCCTTCGCTCTTCGACACGGGCGTGGTAAGCGAGGCATTGAACAATCCGTATTTGCCGATGTCCAATGCTGCGCCTTTCATTGTGGTGGCGAACGTGAAGTTAAACGGCTGCGCCGTTTGAGATGTCTGTGAGAAGTTCACATTCACCGGCCCCGCCCATGCGTAAGCCAGCGTGGGGCTGACGAACTCATCGCAGGTTAGTGTCCAGAGTGCTTGGCTCGCATAAGCGTCGTAGCGATCCATTGACAGAACACCGCGCCGTGCGGCGAAGTGTTCTTTCCGTTTAATACCGAAATCGACCTTGAACATTTCGATGTTGCCAAGATCGACTAGTTGTGTTGCTCCTGTTAGCAGGAAATAGCCTCGACCAGTGAGGCGTTCCTTTGCATACGGTGCATTATAATCCATACTGCTTACCTCCTATTTTGTTGTTGCGCCTCTATTTTTTCGGTTCCGCTTTGGGCGAGGCTTGCTCAAAGTGGAAAGTGCCTTCGGACTTTTTTTCCGAATAATCAGCCAAAGCAGTTCCATTGGCCCACTCAACGCGGGCTGAATTGTCGTTGTAAACTATGGCGATCTTGGCCTTGTTTTCTTTGTTGTCAGGGCCGACGAAGATGACGTCTTGGCCGACTGCTAGGTATTGTCTCATGGTTGCGGTTTCTTTCTCTGTTGTGTTCATGTTTTGTTTTCCTTAATGGGTGATGCT
>Ga0126379_10001410_pt1 | contig 14619 bp, 14 predicted proteins | sample PanSoiMetPlot_24_FD_92640 | JGI IMG/M metagenome (GOLD analysis project Ga0126379, IMG submission 92640) | Tropical forest soil microbial communities from Panama - MetaG Plot_24 | ecosystem: Environmental > Terrestrial > Soil > Tropical forest > Bulk soil | place: Panama | collected 2016-02-17 | reverse complement strand
GTGTCGTCTTAGAGAGCAAACAGCAGCAAAAGTGCGATAAGCAACGAGAAGATGCCCATCGCCTCGGTAACGGCGAAGCCGAAGATCAGGTTGCCGAATTGGCCCTGCGCGGCGGATGGATTGCGCAGCGCGGCAGCAAGATAATGGCCGAAGATGGCGCCGACGCCGACGCCGGCGCCGCCCATGCCGATGCAAGCAATGCCGGCGCCGATATATTTGGCGGCCATTGGATCCATGATGAAGCTCCTTTTTCTCGCTCGGTTTGGAAAGACGGGGCCGTCAGTGGCCCGGATGAAAGGCATCGTTGAGATAGATGCAGGTGAGGATGGTGAAGACGTAGGCCTGCAGAAAGGCGACCAGGAGTTCTAGCGCGGTCAACGCGACCGTAAGGGCGAGTGGTAGCATGGCGCCGACCCAGCCCACGAATCCAAACGCGCCCAACATGGTGACGAATCCGGCGAAGACCTTAAGGGTGATGTGCCCGGCCAGCATGTTGGCGAACAGGCGCACGCTGTGCGAGAGCGGACGTACGAGGAACGAGAACACCTCGATAAAAACGATCGCCGGCAGGATGTAGCCGGGGACACCTTTGGGCACGACCACGTTGAAGAAGCGCAAGCCGTTCTGCCAGAATCCGTAGATGAGGACGGTGAAGAATACGAGGAGCGCCAATGCCACCGTGATGATGATGTGGCTTGCCACCGTGAAATTGTATGGGACGAGCCCGACCAAGTTTGAAACCAGTAAGAACATGAACAGGGAGAACACCAGAGGAAAGAACCGCATCCCGCCCTCTCCGATGGTGTTGCGGATCATGTTTTCCACGAACTCGAAGACGAGTTCGGCAATCGATTGCATGCGTCCCGGCACGAGCTGCCGTCCGGCGGTGGCACCAAGCATCAGGGCAGCAGTAAGCCCGACCGCGATACCCATATAGAGGGCGGAGTTCGTGAAGGCGAAGTTGACCGAGCCGATTTTGCCGAGCGAAAAATAGTTGATGATCTCGAATTGATGGATCGGATCTTCCATGACAGCAACGTTCCTTCGGTTCTTCATCCCAACGTCAACATGCCGTCAGGCCGTATCGTCATTCTTACCCTCGGGCCCAACGCCTGCCGCCCGCATCACATTCAGGACGCCGGCCGCAAAGCCGAGCAACAAAAGCACGATCATTCCCCACGGCGAGATCCCAAGTACGCGGTCGAGCGCCCAGCCGATGGCGGCGCCAACCAGGACCCCGGCCACAAGTTCGCTGGAAAGCCGAAACCCGCGCGCGTATCCTGATGCATCGGCGGCCGGTCGACCGCGGTGTGATTCGGACGCTTCGCCCGCCCGTCGCCGGCTGAGCTGATCGCCGAGACGCCGGAGCCTCGCGGAGAGAGCGGCCTCGTGGGTTTGGCGCTTTGTCGGATCGTTGCTGTTGCCCGCGTTATCGGCCATCTTGATGCCCACTCGCGCGCCAACGACGGTCCGGTGTCCCGCCTCCTCAAGGCCGCGCGGACCATACTTATAGGGCGGGGCATAGTCAAGAATTGGTGCGGATGCAACAAGCGTCTGAGAGGAAGGACAATCGTGCCATTTTCGAGCTGCCGTCAAACCTTGGGGAGTATATTTACGCCGCTGCCGCCATACCGCCGCAGCCGACGACGCCGATGCATGCTCCGTTGCGGGGCTCGTCGTGCAATGGAGAGCATCATGAACGGACCCCTTTATGTGACTGCGATCCTAGTCGTAACCGCAATGCTGAGTGCGCCGCTTATCGCCCAGGAAAATTCCCCGGAAACGGCGGCACTGGCGGCTCAATCGCAACCTCAAGCACCACCGCCGGGATTCGCCGATCCACAGTTCGCGTTTCACCGCACCGACAGCGGCTTCGTAAGGCTCGATATGCGCACCGGTGCGGTCGCCTCGTGCAGCCAGAATGCGACCGGTTGGACCTGCATCCCAGGCCGCGAAGAGCGCGCAGCCCTTGACCGGGAGATCGATCGGCTGCAACGGGACAACGCCGCCCTGAAAAACGCTTTGCTGGAGCGCGGCCTGCCGTTGCCGAATGACATGAAGACCGACGCGCCGACGACTGCAGTTGCACCCACGGAATCCGTGCCGCGTCCTCCGCAATCAGTGCCGCCAGCTGCTTCGGCAGCGCCCAAATCGGCCGAGTCGGATCGCGGATCGCGTGACGACGCCGAGCTTGAGCGTGTTATGACCGTCATGGAAAAATTCTGGCGACGTCTCGTCGAGATGATGGTGAACATCCAGCGCGGCATCCAGAAGAAGGGATGAGCGGCCGGTCCGGCGACACGCGCTGCAACAAGAATGTTATGAATCGTCTCTCCGCCATTGTGGTTACGGTTCCCGAGTTGATCGTTGCTGCGACCCTTGCGGTGGAGACGCGTGGAGAAGGGTTCATAGAAATCACGCGTGACGTTGAGGATTTTGTAGCCGCCGCCGGAGCGGGCGACGGTATTTTGCTTTTATTCATCCGCCACACCTCGGCCTCGCTGGTGATCCAGGAGAATGCCGATCCGGACGTCCGTACCGATCTCGGCACCGCGCTGAACCGCCTCGCGCCGGTCGGTGCCGGCTGGGTTCACGATACCGAAGGGGCGGATGACATGCCGGCTCACGTGAAGACCATGTTGACCGGCGTTTCGCTTCACATTCCGGTTCGAGAAGGCGCCCTCGAACTTGGGAACTGGCAGGGCGTTTACGTGGCCGAGCACCGCGCACGGCCGCATCGTCGCGACGTGGTGATGCAGTACGTCGGCGGACGGCGTCGTGGCGCGTGATCGGATGCTAGCCGGATCACTGGCTCCCGGCAGCGGACCCGAGCCGACTCCGGTCAAGCAAAAGCCGCTCGCTGCGTGACTGTGAGGAACAGCCGGGTGCTTGAAATCTTCAAGCCTCTTGCATCCGTGCTATTGTGATTACAAAATAGACACAATCTTTGGGGGAGAGCCGACCCGCAAAAGGCAGGGATCAGGCGTGGGCACATCGACACACTACCGGCTGGTGATCGCCGATGATCATCCGCTGTTCCGCGGCGCACTGCGCGAGGCGGTGACCGGGCTATTCGAACGTGACGTTATCGCCGAGGCGGGATCGTTCGACGATATTTCCAACCTGCTCGACCGCAATCACGATGTCGACCTCGTTCTGCTCGACCTTGCGATGCCGGGTGTACGCGGCTTCTCAGGCCTCATGTACATGCGGGCGCAATATCCCGGCATCCCGGTGGTGATCGTGTCCGGCAATGACGATCCGGCCGTGATCCGGCGTTGCATGGATTTCGGCGCATCCGGGTTCATCCCCAAGACACTCGGCGTGGACCAGATGCGCAAGGCGATCGAGCGGGTGCTCGGCGGGGGAATTTGGACCCCGCCCGACGTCGATCTCTCCGCCAAAGCCGACGACGACAGCGCCGCCATGCTGGCGCGTCTCGCTTCGCTCACGCCCCAGCAGGTGCGCGTACTCATGATGCTGTCGGAAGGCCTGCTTAACAAGCAGATCGCCTATGAGTTGAGCGTCTCCGAGGCCACCGTCAAGGCGCATGTATCCGCCATCCTGCAGAAGCTGGGCGTCGAAAGCCGCACCCAGGCCGTGATCGCGGCCTCCAAGATCGAAGTCGGCCAATGGCCGCAGGCGGCGCCGAGTTCTCATTGACCCGCGGGATCATCACTCGGCTGCGACGACCCGATGCACCACCGCCCACTGGGACATGACGGCACGCAAGGACGCCGGCTTGATGGGCTTGTTGAGTACCTGGATTGCGAGGGTGCGCGCGGCCTCGCGCACATCCGGGGAGCGATCGGCGGTTATGAGCACGGCCGGAATTTCCGCTCCGAACAGCCGCCGCAACTCGGCGACCGCTTCGATGCCGTTGCCGTGGTCGAGATGATAGTCAACCAGGAGTCCGCCCGGGGACTTGCCGGCCGCCTGCAGGGTCGCAACGGCTTCCCACAGGTCGGTTGCCTGAAACGTCTCGCATCCCCAGCCCCGTAGCAACGTCGCCATGCCGTCCAGGACGTTGGGATCGTTATCGATGCAAAGAACCGGGATCTTAGCGAGCCGGCCACGGTCAACGCGCGGATCCGGCTGGCGCGTCTCTCCCAGCACCGTCGGCGTAACCGGAACCTCGATCGAAAAATGTGTACCGCGGTCGACCTGCGAAGCGAGCGCAATCGGATGATCGAGCACGCGGGCAATGCGTTCCACGATCGAGAGGCCAAGCCCGAGACCGCGGGCGACCTTGGCGCCCCGATCGAGGCGATGAAACTCGGCGAATACGGCTCGGCGCTTGTCAGGCGGAATGCCGATGCCCGTATCGTAGACATCGATGCGCAACCGCTCGCCACGACGCCGGCAACCGACCAGGACGCGACCGGTTCGGGTATATTTGATGGCGTTGGAAATGAGATTCTGCAACAGCCGGCGCAATAGCCGGCGATCGGACAGGATGTTGAGCGAACATGGCACGAAAACCAGGCTAAGGCCCTGGTCGCGGGCAAGCGGCGCGAAATCGAACTCGAGCCGACGGAGCAACTCGTCGACCCGGAAGCTTGAGATCTCGGGTTTCATCGCGCCGGCATCGAGCCGGGAGATTTCGAGCAAAGCCGAGAGGATATCCTCGACGGCCTCGAGCGAAGCATCGATATTGGCGACAAGCTGCGCTTCCTCGCTGCGGCTTTGGCGCTCGACGAGGCTTGTGACGTAGAGCCGGGCGGCGTTCAAAGGCTGAAGGATGTCATGGCTCGCAGCGGCAAGGAATTTCGTCTTTGACAAGTTGGCGGCCTCGGCAGCTGACTTTGCCTTTGCAAGTTCGGCGTTGAGATGCTCGAGCTCCATGGTGCGCTCGCGCACGCGCCGTTCGAGGTTCTCGTTGGCCCGGGAGAGCGCTTCAGCCGCCGCGACGCTCGGCGTGATGTCGGTGAGCGTAGTGACGACGCCGCCGTCCGGCATGTGGTTGACGCGCACCTCGATGACAAGGTCACGATCGGGAAAGCGTTCCAGGAACGGCTGCAGATCGGCCGCGTAGCGTGGCAGCCTTTCGCGCACCAGCGCTTCCGGATTACTGGGCCCAAAGGCGCCGCGCTCGGCGTTGAAGCGGAGGATTTCGGCAAGGTCGATGCCGATGCGCACTATTTCATGGGGCAGTTGGAGGAGTTCGCCGAATTGCCGATTCCAGCAAATGAGATGCGTATCTTTGTCGAATACCGCAATGCCCTGGCGCACATGATCGAGCGCGGTCTGCAGAATCTCGCGATTATAGTGAATGGCGGCATTAGCGTCATCAAGCAGCTTCAACGCCGCCTTGGTGGAGACCGTGCGCTGACGCAGCAGCAGCGACAACACAAGGCGGGAAGAGGCCGCACCAATGGCCGACGCCAGAAGCCGCTCGGCGTAGCGCAGCAGCTCGAAGTCGGCGTGGGCGCCAGGTTCGAGGTGCATGCGCCGTTCAGACGCGAATCCCTCAAACGAGGTACGGGTACGCTCCTCGCCCAGGTACCGGGCGACCGCAGTCGTCAGTTCTTCGACCGTCACAGCGGATCGCCAAAGCCTGAAGCTTGGGGTCGGGGTCAGCCCGCGCGGTACGAAAAGGTCCGCCTGGATGCGCTCGATGGCGGCGGGCTGTCGGCTCAATGAAATTGCCACATAGGCCAGGATATTAAGCGTAAGGCTCCACATCATGCCGTGAACCAATGGCGGCAGGTCAAGCCCGAACAGCGCCTGCGGCCGCAGGACGCCGATCCCGAATGGTCCCTCGGCCAGAAAGGTCATCCCCCATGCGGAAATGGTGAGACTCGGCAAGAGTAGCGTGTAAGCCCACACCAGGATGCCGATCGTCATGCCGGCGAGGGCGCCACCGGCAGTGGCGCGCCGCCACATCAGGCCGCCGAAAAACGCCGGGGCAAGTTGCGCGATAGCGGCGAACGCCATCAGGCCGATGACAGCAAGCTGAGCTTCGCCGGCGGAGCGGTAGTAGAGATACGCGAATAGCAGCACGGCGAAGATGGCGACACGGCGCACCGTCAACAGATGTGGGCCGACATTGGTGCCGGGGCGCCGGGTCAGTGCGAGCGGCACCACAATGTCGTTCGATACCATGATGGCGAGCGCGATCGATTCCACGATTACCATGGCGGCGGCCGCCGATAGGCCGCCGATGAAAGTCATGAGCGCGAGAAATTCCGATCCGGCCGAGATCGGCAGTGCAAGCACATACATGTCGCTGTCAACCGTGCCGGGCGAGAAGGTCAACATACCGGCAATTGCGACCGGCACCACGAACAGGTTGATGAGAATCAGATAAACGGGAAACAACCACGCGGCGCGACGGATCTCGGATTCATTCTTGTTCTCGACCACGGTGACGTGGAACTGGCGCGGCAACAGGATAATTGCGCATAGCGACAACAGAGTCATCGCCGCCATTGAGCCGAAGCTCGTGCGGGCGGTCAGCACCGCAGACGTATCGGGCCGTTCTAATGCCTTGGCAAACAAGGCGACCGGCCCGTCGAACATCACGAACGTCACGAAAATGCCGACCGCCAGGAAGGCAACGAGCTTGACGATCGATTCGACCGCGATCGCCAACATGAGACCGTGCTGATGCTCGGTAGCATCGATATGTCGCGTGCCGAACAGGACCGCGAAAGCAGCGAGCGACACGGCGACGAACAGCGGTGGATCGCCCAGCACGGGTTGCAGTGGACCCGCCCAGGTGGCGAGGGGGGCCACGATCGTATCGAGCGAGGATGATACAGCTTTGAGTTGAAGCGCGATGTAGGGGATCATACCGATGATGGCGATTACGGCCACGATCGCCGCCACGCCCTGATGCTTGCCATAGCGTGCACCGATAAAATCCGCGATCGACACGATGTTCTGCGCCTTGGAAAGGCGGGTAATGCGCGCGATCAGCGGGAAGGCGAGCCCAATCATCGCGACGGGACCGATATAGATCGCCAGGAAATCAAACCCGGTCCGCGTGGCGAGGCCGACCGAGCCGAAAAATGTCCAGGACGTGCAGTAGATTGCAAGCGACAGCGGGTAAATCAGCGGTCGCGGGCGATCTGTCCCGCCAAGCCTGCCCAAGCGGTCGCCATAGCTGGCGATGACGAACAGCAGCGCAATATAGACAAGTGCGATGACAATGACGAACCAGCCCTGCAGCATGCGGTTCTATTGCTCCGACCGGTTGCCGTGGCGAGAGCCCAGCGTGTATGTCCGAGAAGTCAACACAAGTAGGCTTTGATGTCCACCATTGCAAAGCGGCTGCGCGCGGCGACCGTTTGCTTCGGCCCTTGCGAGATCGGGCCAAGGGGCTGTTATATTTGAGTTATCATTTTGGCTCTCGAGAATGTGCCCCTGCCCCATCGGCGTCGGCCATTTTGAGCGGAACGATGAAACCGATGCAAATCGAATCGCTGTTGTTGAGCGTGCTCGACACCGCCGTTGACGGCATCATTATTATCGACCAGGATGCCCGCATACTGGTCTACAATCAGGCATGTGAGCGGCTGTTTGGTTACGGAGCCGCGGAGGCATTGGGGCAGAACGTCCGATTGATTATGCCGGCCGAGTATTCGCGCCATCATGATCGTTACATCGCAGACTATCTGAGCACCGGGCGGCGCAAGGTCATCGGCATCGGCCGCGAGGTGAAGGCTCAGCATCGCGACGGCAGCGTCTTTCCGGTCGAACTGTCGGTCGGTGAGGCGATGACCTCTGAGGGGCGCCGGTTCATCGGCATCATTCACGACCTGCGCCAGCGTTATGCGAACGAAGAGCGCGTCAATCAGCTCCAGGCCAATATGGTGCACATGGCGCGGGTGTCGACCATGGACGAAATGGGAGCGGCGCTGGCGCATGAACTAAATCAGCCCCTGACCGCCCTCATGCTCTATCTCCAGGCGGTGGAGCGGGCCTGCGAGCGGCCGGATTCCCCCAGCCCGATCCCGGAGAACGTGCTCGCGGTTCTGCACAAGGCGCTGCGCGAAGCCGAGCGCGCCGGCAACATCATCCAGCGCATGCGTCAATTTGTCGAAAAGCGCAACCCGCAGCGACGCTTGGTGGAAATTAATCCCTTGGTCGAGGATGCCTTGGAACTCACCCAGTTTGGAACGCGTCCAGGTCCGACCAGAATCAGATGCAATTTCGAAGCAGACTTGCCGCAGGTGCTCGTCGATCCGGTGCAGATCCAGCAAATCCTGGTCAACCTCACGCGCAATGCGCTGGAGGCCGTAAAAGGCCGGCCGAAACCCGAAATCGCCATCACGACTTGCCGCACCGAGAACGGGGTTGTGATCCGGGTCGAGGACAACGGTCCGGGAATTCGGGCCGAGGCGATCCCAGATTTGTTCAAAGCCTTTGCATCGTCCAAGAACCAGGGGCTTGGGTTGGGTCTGGCAATTTCCAAGACCATCGCCCAAAGTCACGGTGGCACGCTTGAAGTCGATCCCGGTGGAAAAGGACGCGGCGCGCGATTCACCTTGAGCCTGCCGCTGACGGCGCCGGGCGAGGACGGGAGCAAGGACGGGCCGAGATGAAAGAGGTCGGGACAGCGCCAGGAAACATCTATGTCGTCGACGACGACACCTCAGTGCGCGATGCGCTGTCCGTGGTATTGACCCTCGAAGGCTTCCACGTTTCCAGTTTTGCGGAAGGCACCTCATTCCTTGCAGCGGTGCGCCAGCACCAGCCCGACTGCATCATCCTGGACGTCCATATGCCGGGCCGATCCGGCCTCGATATACTCAAGGAACTTCGCAGTCAGCACAGCGAGGTTCCGCTCTTCATCATTTCCGGCCAGGGAGATATTCCGATGGCGGTAGACGCCATCAAGAGTGGCGCACTCGATTTCATCGAAAAGCCTTTCAATGCCGAGACGCTCGTCACCCGCGTACGCGAAGCCATTGCTGCAGCGGCCCGCCAGAAGGCGCAGGCGCCGTCAGGCGCCAGTCTCGCGGCCCGATTTCCGGGCCGCGATTTGCTGACGCCCCGGGAATTTCAGGTGCTTGAGCTGATCGCCAAAGGTGCATCCAACAAGGAAGCCGGCCGCCAACTTGGCATCAGCCCGCGCACCATCGAGGTCCATCGTGCCCGCATCATGGAAAAGCTGGGTGCCAAAAACACTGTCGACCTCGTGCACATCGTGCTCGCGGATCGCGGTTGAGCGGCCTGCAAAATTGGCTGCTATGGCGTTCTAGAACGTCAGTAATCCTACATAAGGAGGTCTGCGGATTATAAGGCGTCAACAGAGGCATTTAATGTTCAAATTCATTTTCACCTTGGCTTGTCGCCCAACCTCAAAGCCGGACCATGGCGATCCACCTGCTAGAGGATGATGCTGGCGTCAATGAATCCCTCGCATTGCTATTCGCCCATTTCAATGTCGATGTGATCCGCCATAACAACGCCGAAAGCCTGTTCCGCGCCAAACCGCCCGGCGCCGACGACATCGTATTCGTCGATCTGAAGCTGCCCGGCGTCAGTGGGGCCGAAGCAATTCGCTGGCTGCAGTCGCTGAAAGAGCCGCCGCGCATCGTGGTTATTTCGGGCCAGTCGCAGGTGACCATTCGGTCGGAGCTCGCTGGCATGAATGTTACCGGCTTATTGCGCAAACCGCTTAATCAGGAGACCGTCCTGCGCGAGCTTTGCCGGATCGGATATGAGTTGCCATCGATCCGACACAGGTCGAATCCGATCCGACGTTCGTGACCCTGCGGGTCATCAGCCTCGCACCCCGCTGACGCGGTATGGCGCCTAAGCAGTATTACGTATAAGCGGTATTACGTACGCAACCTGCCCGATTTCACCGTTCTCGGCTTCCGCTAAATTTGATCTAAGTCAAACAAAGCTCCGGAAGCCACGACGAGGCGGATACCCCCCATGAAAGCCGAAACGGTTCAACAAACTGCCATGCCGCAAGTACCTCCTTCCTTTCACTGCCATGAACCGGTGCGCCGCGTTGTCCGAGGCACGACGGTCCTGCCGCTGCGTCCTGAAGAGGAGGGTTACCAACAGCGTTTCGGGCAACACGTCCATCTGTTTCGCGAGGGTGATGACGCCACGCGCATCTACGAGCTCGTCGATGGAGCGGTGATGCTCTACAAGCTGCTTCCCGACGGTCGTCGCCAGGTTGTGGAACTGATCGGCCCCGGCAATGTCTTCGGTATCTCGGCCATTCCGGTCTATGAGTGCTCTGCCGAGACGCTGGTGTCGGGCCAGGCGATTATTCATGATCGTGCGGTCGTCGAGCGATCGCCTGAACTGTTTCGCCGACTCAGTGCACGTCTTCAAGCCCAGTTCTGCGCCATGCATGAGCACGCGGTTCTGCTCGGCCGCAAATCGGCGCTTGAACGGGTGGCAAGTTTCATCATGCAATGCGTGCCGGGACGCGGTGGTTACGGCTGCCCGGGGCCGAGCGGCGATAATTCCATCAATGTCAGGCTCGGTATGACGCGTCAGGAGATTGCCGACTATCTGGGGCTCACCATCGAAACGGTGTCACGCGCCTTCTCGGAGCTGCGGCGGCGCGGCATCGTGACGATCGACAGGCAGGAACAGGTGCTCGTCAAGGACATTTGCCGTGTGTGCAAGCTGACTGGAGCCCATTGAACCGCCGGCCGGGCTGCCGCGACAAACCAGGGAGAGATTGCGAAATCCTCCCTAGCAATTCTCTCGTACTGGGCGCCTCGTCTGACGGATGGCGCCCTTTTTTCGTGGATGTTCCTTATCCGGCGGCCAAATCGATGTACCGTTGGCGGCCATCGAATAGGTGAGAGTTTGACGGCAGGTCGGCGAAACGGCATTGATCGCCGCTCCATGCACCAAGCACACGCGTTTAGCCTGAAACTCGTTCGCATAGTGGAATCCCTGCTGATCGGGGCGGTCGGCGGCTTTCTGTTCGATGCCGCGAGATTTCCGGCCGGTTGGCTCGCGGGCTCCATGGTTTTCGCCGCAGTGGCTTCGCTCGCCGGTCGCCCGATCTATGTGCCAAGCCTGCTCGCGCGCGTCTGCTCCATCGCGCTGGGGATGACGATCGGCGGCGTGGTCACGCCCGAAACATTGCGCGGCATGAGCACCTGGCCGCTGAGCATCGCCATGGTGTCGGTTTCCGTCGGTGCCGCCACGCTCGCGACGGTTACCTATCTCACGCGGGTGCATGGCTGGAATACGCTGACAGCCATCTTTGCCGGCACGCCGGGCGGGCTTGCCCAGGTCATGGCCCTTGCGGCCGAAGAGGGGCGCGACTGCGACATACGTGGCGTCGCTATCGTACAGACCCTGCGGGTAGTGATCCTCACAGTGGTGGTTCCGGCGACGCTGTCGCTTGTGGGGCTCACCGGAACCGTGCGTTTGCCGGCGAGCGTGACCGCAGTGGCCGATGCGCCGGTTGCATTCGCGGTCCTGGTCGGCGCCGCATCGGCAGTGGCGCTGGGCCTGCTACGGCTCGGTTTTCCGGGCGGCTTGATGTTCGGGCCATTGGTGGTGTCGGCGGTCCTGCACGGGGGCGCGTTCATCAGCGTCACCATGCCGTTCTGGCTTGCCACCGCTGCCATGGTGGGGCTCGGTACCGTAAGCGGAGGACGCTTTACCGGAACGCCGTTCCGCCTGCTGTTGGACTATCTCGGCGCCGCGCTGGGCGCATTTGCGGTCTCGCTCGTCGTCACGGCTACGATCGGGATCGCCGTGACCCTGGTTGTACCGCTGCCGGTCTCCGACCTGATCGTCGCCTACGCGCCTGGGGCGGTCGATGTCATGATGATTCTCGCGTTGGCGCTGCACCTCGATCCGGTTTTCGTGGGCGCACATCACCTCGCGCGGGTCTTCGTCGTATCGCTGGGGCTGCCGATCCTGGCCCGCTATTTTTCAGCGCCTGGAACGAGGCGCACCAAGAGCGGGCGTCCCATGCTCCCAAAGGGAGATGGGTTGGACGGTTGAGCTGGTGCGCCAAGCGGCAATCGTCGGGCTAGCGGCTGGCTTGAGCCGGCCTCGAGCTACAAGGGGCTCAAGGAGTTCTGGCAGGGAGAGAGCCGCTCCCCAGCCTATGCCGGCGCCCTCGCGCCGACCCGGGTCGAGATGCTCCGGAATGGTCCGTGGGAGGTGGTTGCCTACGACGTGCCGGTGCCAGGCGGCGGCACCAGCGCCCACCTGCGTGCAGAGCGCGTCCAGGCCGGGACCTGGATCGACACCTCTCCTCTACCTCGGTAAGGCCGCCTGCCACGCTCCGTTCGGAGCTGATGACCGTGCTGCGCCAGGTCGAGGTGGTGGAGAAGTAGGCGCCGGCAGCCGGCTAGTCTCGCCAGCAATCAATCTTGTTGCCAGGAGCCCTGCCTAACCAGCAACGCGCGCAATCTGTGCCCCACAGGCCGCGAGCTTGTCCTCCAGGCGTTCGAAGCCGCGGTCAAGGTGATAGACCCGGTTGACTATGGTCTCGCCCTCGGCGGCGAGCGCTGCGATGACAAGCGACACCGAGGCGCGCAGGTCGGTTGCCATCACGGGGGCGCCCTTAAGCTCGCAGGGCCCCTGGATGGTGGCGGTTTCGCCCTCCAGGTGGATGCGGGCGCCGAGCCGCACCAGCTCTTGCACATGCATGAATCGATTCTCGAAGATGGTTTCGGTGATACGCGACGTCCCCTTCGCCCGCGTCATCAGTGCCATGAATTGCGCCTGCAGATCGGTCGGGAAGCCCGGAAACGGCGCCGTGGTAACGTCAACCGGCGCGATGCCGGCGCCGTTGCGGGCGACCCTTATGCCGGCATTGGTGGCGGCGATCTCGGCGCCGGTCTCAACGAGCGCATCGAGCACCGCCCGCAAGAGCTCCGGCCGGGCGCCTTCCAGCATCACGTCGCCGCCCGTCATCGCCACCGCCATCGCATAGGTGCCGGTCTCGATGCGATCCGGCAGCACGCTGTGGCGCGCGCCGGAAAGCCGCGGCACGCCCTCGACCACGATCCGCGCGGTGCCGGCGCCGCTAATCTTCGCGCCCATCTTGTTGAGGCAGTCGGCCACATCGGCAATCTCGGGCTCGCGTGCCGCATTCTCGATCACCGTGGTGCCGTGGGCGAGCGAAGCCGCCATCAGCGCCGTATGGGTGCCGCCGACCGTGACCTTGGGAAACACGATATCGCCGCCCCGCAGGCCGCCTCCGGCCCGCGCGATCACGTAGCCGCGGTCGATCTCGATCTCGGCGCCGAGGCTTCGCAAGGCCTGGATCAGCAGGTCGACCGGCCGCGTGCCGATGGCGCAGCCGCCGGGCAAAGACACCTTGGCTTCGCCCGTGCGGGCAAGCAGCGGACCAATCACCCAGAAGCTCGCCCGCATCTTCGCGACGAGTTCGTAAGGCGCGGTCGTATCGACGATGTGGGCGGCCGACATGTTTAGGGTCTGGCCCTGATAGGCGGTATCGCCCAGCCGCTTGCCGTTCACCGTCACGTCGACGCCGTGATTGTTGAGGATGCGCTGAAGAAGCGACACATCGGCAAGGCGCGGCACATTCTCCAGGATCAGGGTGTCGGGCGTGAGCAGGCTCGCGATCATCAGCGGCAAGGCGGCGTTCTTGGCGCCCGAAATCGGAATCGTGCCATGAAGCGGCTGGCCGCCGACTATGCTGATGCGATCCATGAGAGCCCCCGCCCTTTTCATTAAAAACGAGCCGGCGGTCCCCGCGCCGGCGCCGGCCCAAAGCCGGCTGTGATCTAGCCAGAGCGCTTGTCGACGATAACCTGGGCGAAATCGTGGGGTGCCGCCGACTCGGTATCAGGGCCGGGCGCGTCCGGTTCCGCGGCGCGCTCACGCGCCTGCACCTTGCGACGGCGGAGATTGGCCTTGAGCGCCGCCGCCAGCCGCTCCGCGCGGGCGTCTCGCCGTTTGGCCGCTGTGCCTGCGCGGCGGCCGGTTGAACCTATCTTGGTCATGGCTCGTGATAGCCGCCGCGACCGGGCCGACGCAAGCGGGACGCGCGTTCGTCCCCAGCCCGCCCGCAGCATTTCTGCCATGTCCGACTCGACGCAGATGCGGCATTGGACGGCGTCGCAACCGGAATCCTTGCACCCCAGCAGCCCTTATGGCAAGTTTCGCCCGCCTCGGTGCCCGCTAGTCTTTCAGCGGTATCGTGGTTTTGCTGCCGTAGCTCAGTGGTAGAGCACTCCCTTGGTAAGGGAGAGGTCGACAGTTCAATCCTGTCCGGCAGCACCAGGAAAAATATCGAAAAATCAGAGATATTTAGCGATTTTCGGCGCGAACGAAGCACGATCGAAAAATCCAGAAAAGCCCAGAACGATCCGGCGACATCTGCACTTAGTGACACATTAGTGGCACACTGGAACCCGTTCCGTTCTGCCACCGCACGGCGCCTCGGCAGCGCCAGCAGCCGGACGCATAGGGACAAGATTCGAGGGTGCTTTCGGTTCCGCAGATCCGTTGGGCGTCACGCGGCACCCTTGCTGATAAGCGTCGGATCGTCATCGCTGGTGCCAGTCCTGTTGACCCGCATCAACACGGCCACGTGCGACGCCGGTCTTCGGGGGCTGGCTTGAGCAGGTTCTGCGCCCGCCGTGCCGTTGAGCCACTCGCCCGCTCGAGCTGTTCGGCGCTCCCGATATCGATGCGCGG